>Ga0118677_10008374_pt1 | contig 16607 bp, 36 predicted proteins | sample AliMusrvi5mmetaG_FD_86154 | JGI IMG/M metagenome (GOLD analysis project Ga0118677, IMG submission 86154) | reverse complement strand
CGATAACTTTGACCGTATGTGTTATGAACTTGCTCGCCAACTCCTTGCAGGAGAGAAGCGTTTAACTTGGGAAGATTGTCCTGAGGATATTCAGCGTGTTTATATTCCTGACCCAACAGGTAAAGGACTTGGATACCGCGCACTTCTTATGCATGGTGACGAAGTAGGTCGCGCTGGCTTTGCTAGTCCTAGTGCTTGGCAATCAGCAGGTAACCGATGGAAAGCAGGGTCTTACAAGTGGGACTTTACCGATATTTATTTAGGGCATTATCATCGCACAGCTTCCGAACCTCTTTCCGCACAAGACGGCATGATTTATTGGACTGGTAGCACAGAGAGCGATAATCGTTACGCTAGAGATTCTATGGCTGTTAGCGGTATCCCTTCTCAGCGCCTTCACTTCATTGACCCTGTTAAGGGAAGAGTCACCGCTCAGTATCAAGTGTGGTTGGACTAATGAGGAAACCTTGGGTAAAGCCAAAAGAACTAAGTCTTGAAGATTTGGCATGGCTTATGTTTGAAAAAACGACATTCCTTGAAGCCCAAGAGTTTGCCTATGAACTAGGGTATGAGATTGTTATTAGATGGATTAAATAATGTGGTCTTGGGTATTAGCAGTAGTAGGCATTACAGGGATATTCTTTGTAGGGCGTAAGACTGTATGGGGTTGGTTGGTCTTAATGCTCAATGAGTGCCTATGGGTAGCTTATGCCCTAGAAACCCGTCAGTACGGATTTATCCTGGCATCCATAGGGTATGGGGCAGTTTATGTGAGGTCGTTTGTAAAATGGTTAAATTAAAATTTTTTTTTAAGGTCTAACGCAAAAACCCCCTCGCAGGTTGAGGGGGTTTCTTTGTATTTAGGGGGAGTCGGAATTATAGTTCTTCGTTTTCCTCAGGGTCAAACTCCGCATCAAAAATGGGAACTTCGGTCAATTTCATGGTAGCCAAGGCTGAGGCAAAAGCCTCTACTGCCCGATTTGTCAAGTCTGTCATGGCATCAGGGTAAGACTCCGTAGATTCAGCCTCAACAATAACATGGTAAGCCTGAATCCGTATAGCAATCATTTCCTAATAATACCCTAAAGAAACTTGGGCGAAATGCTTGCTTTTTGTCAGACCCCTGCCTTACTCTGTAACTAATGCCAATTTCGGCAGATTACGAAAGGAACGGAAGTATGGGTTTTAACCTGGATAACTACGAGCCAGTTGCAGACCGACTAGCTCGCGCACACGCAGAACATAATGATTTGCGAGTCATTACAGATTTGGTGGCAGTAGAACGCACACCGGATGGCAAGCCACTTCAATACATTGTTCGCGCTCAGATTTGGTTGGGCGATGTTTTGAAGGCACAAGATTACGCCGAAGAAATTGTCGGCTCATCACCTGTTAATCGTACAAGTGCATTAGAGAACTGCACTACTTCAGCGATAGGTCGCGCATTAGCCGACATGGGATACCAAGGTTCACTTAACGGCAAAGCATCTCGACCATCACGCGAAGAGATGGAAAAGGTTGAACGCGCACAAGTTGAACCTGTTGCGCCACCTGTATCACCTGAACAACTATCACTTGCTAAAGAAGCGATTGACCAAGTATCAGGAATTCAATCTGTTGCCGAACTTAAAATGTTCTACACAGGCGCACAAGAAGCAGGGCTTCTATCTATCAAGGTTGACGGTAAGACTTTGAACTCAACAATCTCTGCTCGCAAAAAGGAATTGGAGGCTGTTAAGTGAGAACTGACATCCTAGGCTTTACGCCACATCGCTTACCTAAACACTCACAGTTTTATTACGATGTGAGAACTGCTGTACGAATTGTCTTTTGGGGCGCGATTTTCTTTGCTCCCATTTGGGCTTTGATTGTGTTGGTGGGCTAATGATTACACCTGCCAAAGTCGAAGCAAGGCTTGTTGAACTCAGCAAAGAGATTGACGAGTGCCACAAGGATTTGATTAAAGCCGAATCCGATTACCATGTCACTAAAGCTGCGTATGAAATTGCGATGGCTAAATCTCGACTCAAGAACGCTCACGGTGACCTTAAAATGACGATAGCAATGCGCGAGGACCAGGCTTTGTTTGATAACGAGGCTTTGCACTTGAACATTGCCGGTCTTGAGGCGCAGGTTAAGGCAGTACGAGCTAATGCCAACCGCCTAAAAACTCAAGTGGACATTACGCGCTCTATTTCCTCATCGCTCAAAGCAAGCATGGATTTGTAATGTATCAAATTCAATTATTACGCCAAGTTGCTTACGATGTTTTATCGCCAAGATTTCAACTTCGAACTGAAGATAGGGCGATGTTTGAAGAGCGCATAAAAGATGACGATTTGAGCGTTGATGGCGAATTGGCACAAATTTTATCAACACAAATAGACAATGTTGTTGATGTTGTTTCTGTTTGGTTGATTAAATTAGGTTCAGACATGGTTGCCAAACGAAAGGAAGAATTTGATGAATATAATCAAAACCCTGACAACGGCGCTTAAAGAAGCTGATGAACAGCGTGACCGCTCAGTTCAGGTTGAATTAGGAGCAAGTTCGGTTGGGGGTTGCAAGGCTCAGGCTTGGCATATCCTCAACCAAACTCCTAAAACAAATCATGACACCGAATCCTTAGCCGCGATTATTGGTACGGCTACGCACACGGCAATTTTTGAGGCACTCAAGGCACACGATGTCTTTGGTGACGATTACCTACTTGAAGAGGAATTTAGCGATGAATACTTTAAGGGTCATTGCGATTTCTACTCACGCAAAGATGAAACCGTATATGACTGGAAAACCACTACTTTAGATAAGTTGGCTAAGGGTGGACTTCCAACCGCGCAACAGAAAATGCAGGTCAATATCTACGCAAGTCTTATCGCGCAAAAATACCCTGTTAAAAGGGTAGGGCTTGTTTTTATACCCCGCGATGGAAAGATGAAAGATATTGTTGCTTGGGAAGATGACTACAACCCCAAGTTAGTTGAAAAGGCTCGTAAGTGGGTAGCAGATGTTCAGGCGATGGATTCCCCACCACCGCCTGAAAGACCCGCATTTATATTCTGTAAAAATTATTGCTCATATTACGACAAGACAGGGGAAATTGGATGTCCAGGAAAATCTATGTAGGCGATGCCGCAAAGCGTTATCAGGTAACAGAGCGCACAATTCAAAGGTGGGTATTAGAAAACAGCATTACCAAGTATGTCAATCCGCTTGACCAAACAGATGTTATGTATGACGATGATGAGCTCAGTAAGATTGCCCGACCTCAGCCATCTATTAACTACGATGACATTGATTGGGATAGCGCCAACTGCCGAGGCATACAAACCGACCTTTTCTTTTTAGAGGAGGACTTGGTAAAGAAAAAGCACCTTGAATACGAAATGGTTCGCAGGGTGTGTTTTGCCTGCCCGATTCGCCAACAATGCCTTGAGTGGGCCTATGCCACAAACGAGCGTTACGGCATGATGGGTGGGATAACGGGAATAGAACGCCGATACATCGCCAAGGGTGAATTTAATTCGTTATTTCTCAGCGCGTTAAAAGTTTTTGTAGATAAGCATGGTATAGATTTCAGCTCATTCGTAAAAGCATCAAAAGTAAGGAGGATAGTTCGTGAAGTCCCTAACTCAGGAAGTCGTGTCGGCATTTGAAACGGTACATCTTTTGCGATGTAAAACAGAAGATATGGATAGATGCCAAGCAAATCACGGAGAACTTATCCGTCAATTTTATATGGTAGAGGATGGCATAAAAGCTGACCTTGCAAAACGCTTAGATGAAGTTCGCAATGATTGGTTGGTTGTCAAAGACCTGCCTGATAACTCATTGGCTGAATGGATTAACACGGTTTTTGATGTGGCTATTAAGTTTGTTCAGGAGGCAGAATGAAAGCAATTAGTTTATTTGCAGGTGTTGGTGGCTTTGATTTAGCACTTATCAATAACGGCGCAGAAGTTGTATTTGGCGCACTAGCCTTAATCGGAATTCTAGAAAGGTAAATATAATGACTGCAAAAATTTTAATAGGAGATGTTCGCGCACGATTAAAAGATATAGAAACTGGTTCAGTTCAAACCTGTGTTACTTCTCCCCCATATTGGGGATTAAGAGATTATGGGAATGATGGACAGATTGGATTAGAAACAACCATTGCCGAATATGTTAATAATATGGTTGAAGTGTTCCGCGAAGTCAAAAGAACCTTGCGCGATGATGGAACTCTTTGGTTAAATTTGGGTGATAGTTATGCAGGAAGCGGTAAAGGCCGTAATCTTGATGGAACTGTCCATGTTTCTGCTTTGATTGCTAAACAAGGAACATCTGCTGGAACTGTTATGGGGAATGTTCCTAGTGGATTAGTGCCAGAAGGATTGAAAGCTAAAGATTTAATTGGAATTCCTTGGCGTGTTGCTTTTGCACTACAAGATGACGGGTGGTATTTGCGTCAAGATATTATTTGGGCAAAACCTAATCCAATGCCTGAATCAGTTAAAGACCGTTGTACCAAATCACATGAATATGTGTTTCTTCTTTCTAAATCGCCTAAATATTATTTTGACAATGAAGCGATTAAAGAAGATGCAGTTACTGGAAGTTGGGATAAATTACCCCCTATTGGTGGGAAAAAACATCAAGAAAATGGAAATCCAACTTATTCAGGCAATCAACCTGCCAATGATGGCAAACGAAATAAACGTGATGTTTGGACAATAAATACAAAACCTTTTAAGGGTGCGCATTTTGCAGTAATGCCTGAAGCATTAGTTACACCTTGCGTTCTTGCAGGATCGCGGGGGGGGGATACCGTTCTTGACCCATTTGCAGGTTCTGGAACTGTCGGTGTAGTTGCGTTGCGCGAAGGCCGTAAATTTATTGGAGCTGAATTAAATCCTGAATATGCTGCAATGGCAGTTGAAAGAATTGGTTTAGGTGCAGAAATTGGTTAGTTCAAAGGTTAATGGAGGTAAATAAATGACACACGATGAATTGCTGGCAAAAATAGATAATTACACTTGTTGCTCTGGAGCACACGAACTTGCCCTTCGTGCAGTAGTGGAGTTGCATAAGCCAATTATCTCAACGGCATTTCCTGAATTTTTAGGAATCTGTTTAGCCTGTACGCCATTATCGTTAAACTTTTATGAGGCTATTAGGTATCCCTGCCCAACTATTCAGGCTATTGAGGAGCAACTCAAATGACATGGATTAAATTAGACGATAGTTTGCCAAACAACCCAAAGATTCTTCCTCTTAGCGATGGGGCATTTAGGCTTTATATTGAAGGTTTGTGTTATGCAAATCAATATCTCACCGATGGCTACCTGGCTAACGCGGTTTTAATTCGCCTAGACCAAGGGAACAATCGTGACGAACTAGTGTGGGCAAAGCTGTGGATTGAGTCCGAGGATGGAATTTGCATAAATGACTACACCGAACATCAAAGCAGTAAAGCCGATGTTGAGGCTAAAAAGGAGCAGGTTCGTGACCGTGTGCAGCGTTTCAGAACAAAAAGTAACGCAGTTAGTAACGCCGATGTAACGCTCTCAGAAACAGAATACAGAAACAGAATACAGAATACAGATACAGAAGCATTTGACAGGTTTTGGTCTGTCTATCCAAGGAAGGCAGGAAAACAGGATGCTCAACGCTCATTTGAGCGAGCATTGAAAGTAGCTACCCTTGATGAAATCCTTGCCGGCGCACAAAAGTACGCTGATGACCCTAATCGCGTGGCTCAATTTACGGCTCATCCTTCGACTTGGCTCAATCAGGGCAGATGGAGTGACGAACCACTACCCCGTAGAACCAACGAGGATGCCCGTAGAGGGGTTATTAGCACCCCGACCATAGTTCCACCTAGGTTTACCGCCGATGAAGCCCCTACGGGCTCGCCAATGCCTGATTTTATCAAGGATATGTTTCGTGATTTGCCATAATGTAAGTAACCTGTCACACTTTTCTTGTAAGTCTTACACGATTAGGGGGAACTAATGCCAAAGACTCTACATATCTGCAAAGGCGCAGAACTAATGGTTGGGGATACACTTATCCACAGAAATCATTACTACACAGTTATCCACATTGAGGATGAACAATACGGAAGAAGTGTGTGCCTTGTGGATAACCTTGGGGATAAGCGAGTTCGTTTTGTCACCAATGATGAAATCATAACTATCGAGTTGTGATTAAGTTCTCGGTGGAAGGCACACCGATACAACAGGGCAGTATGAAGTTTATTCGCCCTGGGGTAATGATTCACTCTCGCGCGGTAGAGTTAGCCGCGTGGAGAGCAGACATCGCCCATGCCGCTAAACTTGCTGGTTGCACACCCATTACCGACCCGATTGCGATAACTATGCGATTTCGAGTAAAGAAGCCTAAGACTGTAAAACGCGACTACCCAACAGTAGCTCCCGATTTAGACAAATACATCAGAAGTGTCAATGATGGGCTAACAGGCGTTGCTTTTCAGGATGATTCGCAGGTAATCAAGATAACCGCATCCAAGGAATACTCAGACACGCCAGGCGTGGACATTGAGGTTTCCGATGAGTTTGATTGCCTATAAATCGAACACCTGTTCGGTGATACACGCCATAAAAAATTTAGTTGAAATGTTTGCTATTGGGGTGGCATAGGAGTAAGTTTTGTCTTGTCAGAGGAACGAACGGAGAATCTGACGGAGGTAAGAAAATGACTATAACAAGGCCAAACAAAAAGCGCGTACAAGAACTTGAAAATTTATCTTCAAAGTCTTGGCAAGATTCTATTGACTCATTTGATCGTTGCGATACAGATGGTTTTCTATCGCAATGGGCTTCTTCCTCAATGTCATACCAATATAAGTTAGAGGCTCAATTAGTTACAGATGGATATATGACTGAATTTTCTACTTTGGCTGATATGGGTGGAAATTTAGTACCTTGTAAGCAAGTGGAAACTCGTTATGGAACTGCTTGGGCTGTTTTCAATTCTTTTGAAGATGCCGAAGGATTTGATAAGCCAATTATTGAATGGGTTGGGCTAGGTGATCGCGCCGTAAAAAACAAAGGTTACAAATATGTGTGTGTTGTAACTTTAGGTAAAGTTTATGGCCCAAAATCTTTTACTTCTCATCCTTATATTGCGCCAGCAATTTATGTTGCTACTCCCAATAATTGCCGAATTGTTGAGGAAGCATAAATGAAAACTGGAAATAAAGTAAAAGTCACATCGTTAATTGGTGAAGAAATTGGCATTATTCATTCAATTAACCTTAAATCAGGTAAAGCATTAGTTTATTTTAATTATGATGCTTGCCCACATTTTTGCTCTTTTAACATTTCACAATTGAAAGCGGTGGCATAATGACTACTATCACAATGACAATTACCGCCGAGGATTTTGAACGCCTTACTTATCTAAGTGCCGAATGGCATCCTGATATTCTCAAGCACCCTAATCGTTTTGACGGCGCACCCGCACCTCTTGGGTTTAACAAAATCTATTGGTGTGAGAGCTATGTCGAAACAATGTTCTGCCAACATTACCTAAGTTTAGTTGGTGAAGAATCCGTTACCAAGCGCGATTTTACTCTTGGCACTTGGTCTATCTTCACCAACTACGATGTTGATAAGTGGGTGAACTAATGCGCGGGGTTTATGCAGGTTCAGTTGGCGTAGATTGCCCAAAATGCGACAAGCCTTATGAAGATGATGGCGAGATTTTTGCCGGATATCTCTACACAGTTTGCCCTTATTGCGATTACACATGGGAGCGCCAAGCATGATAATCGCCATAGCAGTTACTATTGCCACAGCCATCTTTTTAATTGGAACTAGCATGGAAAGGCCCTTTGATGAAGATAATCTGTAAAGAAAACCATTGGAGCGTTAAGGATGGGCAGTTAATTCTTGACACACCTGAAGGCAACGCACTTGCCAAGCAAGTCATTACAACACTTGAGGCACAGATAAGGCTCGACATATACGAGAAGATTTGCGCCATGCCACTTACTACCAACCGCAAGCAACTTATTAAATTAGGGTTAGATAATGTAGCTCTTATGGTTCAGGATGCTTGCGCTCAGATTGCATTGGGGGAAAAATGAGCGGAATAAATGACATTGAAAAATCTTTACGCGACAAAATTGCCAAAGACCTTGAAGAACTTGAAACACCAACAGGCATTTCACCTGATTGGTATCTTGCAACTAAGCGTACAAAGATGGCTGCGATTGCCATAGTGAAGTATGGGTTGCCTGAATGAGAACAACATCATTAGCAGCGCAAGAAAAGGCTAGACCTAAATTTGGCTCTAATCGCGCCAAGGTATTTCAATACATATTTGACCAACAAGAGCGCGGAGCTACTGACCAAGAAATACAAACCGCACTTAATATGCCAGGTGACACCCTTCGCCCTACTCGCCTATCTCTACTCAAGGATGACTTGATTTATGACTCAGGCAAAACTCGACAAAATCAAAATGGAAACGATTGCATTGTGTGGGTTGTTTCAGAGATAGAACAGGTAGGACTTTTCTGATGCCAAATTACGAATACCGCTGCCCCGCAGACCAAGCCATGATTGAGTTGTATCAATCCTTTGAAGATAGCTCCATACCTAACTGCCCTCAATGTGGGCAACAGATGAATAAGCAATTTAACTCACCGCCCGGCATTGTCTTTCGCGGAGACGGATGGGCAGGTAAAAAATGAACGATTTAGAATTTCTTATGTTATTAGAAGAAAGCATTGCTGATTTATTGTTAGCACTTACAAGTATCTACGGAGGGTAAAATGCAAGAACGCCAGTTAGGAAGATATTGGTTTCACTATGGTTATCTTAGAGGTATTGCTCTTGGGTTTAATGTTGACCGTTATGGATGGGATATACATTTAATCAAGTTCTTTATAGGGTTTGAAAGGTGATTGAACACATCCTTGCCGAACGCCAAGAGCAGTACGGCGATGCCACAGAAAACTTCACCAAGATTGGGCTTATGTGGAGCTTGATTCTTGATAAGAAAATAGTCATTGAGCCTGAGCAGGTTGCCCAAATGATGATTGCCCTTAAATTAGTCCGATTGAGCGCAAATCCTGAGCATGAGGACTCTTGGCTAGACATTGAAGGCTACGCCAAGCACGGACTTGCTATAATAAACCCAACCGACACATAAGGAGGTTCAGAAATGAACGCACTTAACAACGGAGGCACAGCCATCGAAGTTTTAGTCAGGGGAGAGATTGGCTACTAATAGAGTTCAAGAGGCGCTTCCTTTTAATAGCCGCGCTTGCGGTAGGAATAGCGTTTGCAACACCAGCCATAGCTCTTGAACCTCAGATGAAGCTAATACAAAGGTTTGGACATCAGCCTCGCGCTTATGCCAAGACTCTTGTACCTTCTAAAGAGTTCAGTTGTTTAGATAATTTGATAAAACTAGAAAGCCATTGGAATACAAAAGCAAAAAATCGTAGTTCAGGGGCTTTTGGTATTTTTCAGTTTATGCCGCACACTTGGGAAAATTACGGTTATGTCAAAACGACTAACCCAATTATCCAGGTACAAGCGGGGCTTAGATATATCAAGGTTCGGTACGGAAATTCATGCCAAGCCTACGCCTTCCATCTTAATCATGGTTGGTACTAGATTTCATACTAGCCGTTCCTAGTATGAATACGAGGGGGTTGAGCGCAAGTCGCTCCCCCCTCACTTAAATTACAATGGTGTAAGATAACCGCATGACCACAATCGTTGCCAAGATAACTTCTACTAGGGTTCATATTGCAGCAGATTCTTTAGTGACAGCTACTCGCAAGTATTCACATCCGCAAATGGCAAAGATTGTTGAACGCGGCCCATACATTATTGCCGGAGCCGGGGAGAGCGCGGCTTGCGACATCATCCAACATATTTGGAAACCGCCTTCACCCATAGCTTCAGACAGAGCAGACCTATATCACTTTATTGTTAGTCGGGTTGTGCCATCTATGAAAGAGTGTTTTAAGCAAAACGACTACAAATGGGATGATGATAAAGATGATGAAACTAAATTTGCTTTTCTTATTGCGATTGGCGGCGAGGTGTTTGACATTGGTGATGATTTTGCCGTTTGTCTTGATGCTGATGGTATTTATGGCATTGGAAGCGGAAGTTCGTTGGCTATTGGCGCTCTCAAGGCTGGCGCGAGCATTAAAAAAGCGTTAGAGATAGCCGCCGAAAAAGACCCATATACCGCAGCACCATTTATTTATTTTGAGCAGGAAAAATGGACAAAGTGACAGCTCAGACAGTATTAGCCAGGGCAAATGGTTACTGTGAAAGATGCGGTAAGCCGTCATTAGATTTGGCGCTTCATCACCGCAAACTTAAAAGTCGAGGAGGCAAGGATGAAATTAGTAACTTAGTTGCTATTTGCCATCCCTGCCATAACTTAGGCACAGATTCCATCCACCTCAACCCAACGAAGGCTACGGTCAAGGGGTGGATGGTTCCTACTTACGCAGATACGGAGAAATACCCGTTACACCTGCCTGATAGTAGGATTGTTAGACTAGACAATGAAGGCAACTACATAGAGATAGAAGGCGAATCATGGCAAGAGTTGAAGTAACAGGCAATGTCGGCACAGATGCCGAAATCAAATTCTTTAAGGGTGCTAATGGTGAGTTTGGCGTTACATCATTTTCATTAGCTGAAACTCCACGCGAGCGCAAAGGTACTGAATGGGTTGATGGCGAAACTGTTTGGTATCGCATTTCCGTACTAGGCAAGCAATCAGAAACGGCAACTGAAATTAAAAAAGGTGACAAGGTTCTTGTTATTGGCAACCTCAAAGTTTCAACCTATCAAGCCAAGGATGGCACAACTAAGGTCGGTATTGAGATTAAGGCTGAATCTTTTGCGGTGATTCCAAAAGCCAAGTATGCACAACCTAAAGCACAAGCTGAGGCAGATTCATTTTGGAGCTAATGACATCTAAGGAAGTCTGTGAGTTTCTTGGCATTACTCACAACAACCTTCATCAACTTCAACATCGCGGGCATTTGAGGTGGACTGCAAAGACCGGCAAGAATGTTTTTTACTTTCGCCCTAATGTAGAAGATTTCAAACTAAAGCGTGATAATCGCAAGAAATGAAATGTGCTAACTGTAAGAAGTTTCAAGATTACTCAATTTGCGATAACTGCTGGCAATACGCCATGTTGCATTTAGAGAAGTTTCCTGCTCGATATAAGGAACTTGAATCTGAACTTCTACCCTCAAAGGGATATGGCGAGCGCGTTTCAGGAAGCGGTGAGTCATCGCCCATCCCTGTAAAGTTGGAAACGCTACATCTACGCACCGGAGGGATTAGTCAGCCACTTATGGAACATGAAACTAAAATGCGTTCTATACGCCAGGAAACCCGCATTACCTTTCGCGGTGAAGAGTTAAACAAAATCACCATGACGGTTGAATACATCCTCAAGCGTTCTGAGTGGGCGCGTACTGACTATCCTGATGCAGATAAACTTGCCACAACAGTTATTACAACGGCGCACAAAATACAATTTGTTCTAGGTCATAAGTCAGATGAGATTACTATTGGTAGATGCCCTACTATCGGACAAGATGAAAAACCTTGCGGGGCTACTCTACGCATTAACCCTCAGCAACTAGATAGAACTTTTGAAATTAAGTGCAGGGCGTGTGACACTATTTGGGATAGTAAGAAATGGCGATTTTTAGGAAAGATGCTTGAGAGTCATTGATTTAGAGTCAGCCGCCAAAATCTATCAAGTTTCCAAAGCCACAATTTACAGGTGGATTAAAGATGATAAGATTAAATCTATGAAATACAACGGCAAGAAGCACTACGACCTTGATGCCTTACAGAAGGCGCATGACTCCCGCCATCGAATTTGACATTTTCTAAAAGTATGAGAAACTGTGTCTTACATTGGAATTTTTGTGCTTGAGAAGGCTCTCTTACTAGAAAGAGCCGTCTCATGGTCATAGTTTCGGGCGATATAACCATCGCCGAAATTGACGAAGCAATAGGTTACCTCAATGACCGTCTGAAGATAGACGAATACGGCAATCGCATGAACTGGCGCAAAAAGCAAACTATTCAAGAGGCAATAGATGACCTCTTAGACGAACGCATTAACCTTTCATTGGGAGGCAACCATGAAAATATCCATAGCACAGCTATCCCTAGACCCTAAAAACGCCCGAAAGCACTCAGCGCGTAACCTAGAAGCTATTGCCGCAAGTCTGCTAAAGTTCGGACAGCGCAAGCCTCTTGTAGTTCATCGTGGCGTTGTCTTAGCGGGCAACGGAACTTTAGAGGCGGCGCGTTCTCTTGGCTGGACAGAGATAGAAGTATCTGAAGTTCCTCAAGACTGGGATAACGATACGGCTAAAGCCTATGCGCTTGCCGATAACAGAACTGCTGAACTGGCTGAGTGGGATGAGTCCGAACTTGCTAAGCAACTCTTAGAACTTGTAGATGCTGATTGGAATATAGAAGAATTAGGGTTTGAAGTACCCGCGTTATCTGATATTGACGGCGATAAAGATGAAGATGAAATTCCTGAGCCACCAGTAGAACCTATAACTAAATTAGGGCAGATATATCAATTAGGGCGGCATCGGTTGATGTGTGGGGATTCAACAGACGAAGCCACAGTTAATCGGCTTATGGATGGTGCTAAGGCTGATATGGTTTTTACCGACCCACCTTACGGCATGGATTTAGATACTGATTACACTAAAATGGGCGATGGTGGTAAAAAGCACGACAAAGTAATTGCTGACAATCAGCAATTTAACGCACAATCAGTATTAAAAATGTTTGACTATTGCAAAGAAGTATTTTTATGGGGCGCAGATTATTATATTGAAACTCTCAATCGTCAATATCCGGATTTAGGTAGTTGGGTAATTTGGGATAAATATAGCGATTCAGAACGCAAAGGATTGCTTGATGGTCGCTTTGGAAGTTCATTTGAAACTTGTTGGAGTAAAACAAAGCATAAAAGAGAAATTGCGCGAGTATTAGTAACTACCAATTACACCGCAAGAGGCGATGAAACAAGAATTCACCCTACTCAAAAGCCCGTTGCATTAGCCTTATGGTTCTTTGAACGATGGGCCAAAGATGGTGCAAATATTGTTGATTTATTTTTAGGCTCAGGTTCAACACTTATAGCGTGTGAGCAAGCAGATAAGAATTGTTATGGCATGGAATTAGACCCTAAATACTGTGATGTCATTATTAAGCGTTGGGAAAACCTTACAGGGCTTAAAGCCGAACTTTTGAACAGTAAGTAATCTATACTGATGAGTCAAAATAGCAAGATTCCCGACCCTGAGCTGATAGACAAGGAACTCAAAGTCCTAGAGCTTCGCAGAGCCGGATTAACCTTTCAGCGTATATCTGAAGAAGTCGGATTTGCCGATGCTTCAGGGGCTTACATTGCATATAAGCGAGCAATGAAGCGCACCCTGCAACAACCCGCCGATGAACTTCGTGAAGCAGAGTTAGACCGCGTAGATAGACTTCAGCTTGCCTTATGGCCCAAAGCCATGAAAGGCGATAACACCTCAATCAACACCATCATTCGCCTCATGGAAAGGCGCGCTAGACTAATCGGCTTGGACACACCTATTAAGGTGCAAAACGAAGTCACAGTCATTGATGGAGGCGATTTAGATGAACGAGTTAGACAGTTTGCCTATCTCATTGCCGAAGCCCGAAATAATGCCATCGGATATACAGACAGCGAGCAGATTAGTTTGGGAGAGCATAGCAAGACCGACTCAACTGCCGCCGACATCGTTTCAGACCTGGCTGATTCTGTCGGGTCGGGGATGGGGCAAGACTCGAACGGGAGCGGAGTGGATAGTATTCCAAGCCCTGAGTCAGAAGAAGACCCGTTGGGCGGTAATAGCTCGGACATCGGCTGACATACGCGATACCTGCTTTGAAGGTGAATCAGGCTTAATCAGCGTTATCAAGCGTTACGGCGTGTATGACGATAAAGCCTACAACCGCACAAACTACTCTTACACACTTCCTAACGGCTCACGCATCAAAGGATTTTCAGCCGAAGAACCTGACAGACTTCGTGGCCCACAACATCATGGCGCTTGGTGTGATGAGTTAGCCGCTTGGCAATATGAAGACAGTTGGAATCAGCTTCAGTTCGGACTGCGCTTAGGTACAAACCCTCAAGTAGTAGTTACGACAACACCGCGCCCAACTAAACTTATTAAAGATTTGATTAGCCGCAATACAACGCATATCACACGCGGTTCAACATTTGAAAACTCTGAGAACCTTTCACAATCTGCTTTGCTTGAGATGCAGAACCGCTACGCTAATACGCGGTTGGGAAGGCAGGAGTTATTTGGCGAAGTCCTAGACGATAACCCTGGGGCGCTATGGAATCGCACACAGATAGAATCATCTCGCATCACACTTGATAACTTACCGGCGCTTGTTCGTATCGTTGTCGGCATAGACCCTGCCGTTACATCAGGTGAGGACTCAGACTTCACAGGTATCGTTACTGCTGGCTACGCCGCTAACGGACACTATTACATTCTTTCCGACAAGACCCTCAAGGCAAGCCCTGATACTTGGGCAAGAGTGGCACTCAATGAGTTTGAACTACACAAGGCAGACCGCATCATCGCAGAAACGAACAATGGCGGCGATTTGGTAGTTCATCTATTACAACAAGTAAATCCTAATGTGCCTGTTAAGAAGGTGACAGCCACACGCGGTAAAGCAGTACGCGCCGAACCAATCGCATCGCTCTATGAGCAAGGTCGCGTTCACCATGTTGGCTACTTCTCTGAGTTAGAAGAGCAAATGTGTGAATGGGAGCCAGGTGTTTCTAAAGACTCACCTGACCGCATGGATGCAATGGTGTGGGCAATGACTGAGTTAAGCGAAGGCAGCGCAACACTCACATCACTATCAAGTTTGGGCAAACTTTGCCCTGCTTGTTCTTTTCCCAACCTCAAATCTGCTGGCGTTTGTATGAAATGCGGCTCACTTCTTTAGGAGAAACACATGACGGCTCAATCCCTAAGCCAAACTCCTGACCCACTCAACCTAGTCTTACGCCAAAATCAAGCATGGAACATTGGATTTAGTTACACCAATCCTGATGGCTCAACCGTGAATGTCACAGGCTATACACCACTCCTACAGTTCCGCACATCCGCGCTCGCCAAGACAACAGTTCTTGCGTTGACAACAGGTAGCGGTATTACCTTTCAAGCCAACGCACAACCACAGGTTCAAGTTGCAACTATCGTCAATGTAGCTCCTGGTAAATACGAGTGGGATTGCGTACTACAAAGCTCTAGTGGCAATATCGTTTTAGGCGCAGGGTATGTTCAAGTGAACGCTGAGGTATCGCGTTGAGCGACATCATAAACATTCAAGCGACCACACCGGTCATAACAGTTGCTCAAGCAGGGCTTCGTGGTGTCCAAGGAATTCAAGGTATCCAAGGCGCACAAGGCACTCAAGGTTCTGTTGGCGCACAAGGAACCCAAGGAATTCAAGGCACTCAAGGCACTCAGGGAGTTCAAGGTACACAAGGCTTCGTAGGTACGCAGGGAACTGTTGGCTCGCAAGGCATCCAAGGCGTACAAGGATTACTTGGCTTGCAAGGTACAACTGGCGCACAGGGAACTACAGGAACCCAAGGCGCAACAGGTACACAAGGTTTGCTTGGACTACAAGGCACAACGGGCGCGCAGGGAGCTATTGGCTCACAAGGAACTCAAGGAGTTCAAGGCCGCCAAGGTGTTCAAGGTACAACTGGCGTTGGAACTCAAGGTACAACAGGAACTCAAGGAGCAACTGGTACTCAAGGCACAACCGGTAATACTGGTAACACAGGTTCTCAAGGCATACAAGGTGCAACAGGTTTCCAAGGCACAAATGGAATTCAAGGTACTACGGGTTCAACAGGTAATACTGGTTTGCAAGGAATCCAAGGTGTTCAAGGCAATCAGGGAACTACAGGTATCCAAGGTAGCTTTGGTGTTCAAGGAACTACGGGTACAGGCTCTCAAGGCGTTCAGGGAAATACAGGAATACAAGGCTTAACAGGTATTCAAGGATTACAAGGTGTTCAAGGTTTAGTCGGCCCACTTGCTTCTAACAACGCACACGCCTCTGCTCGACTTGCTACAACAGCCAATCTTGCAACTACTTATACCGCAGGAACTCTTGGCGCAGATGGTGGTTATGGTGTAGGTGCAACTCTTACTGCTACTGCTAATGGTCGTGGTTCTATTGACGGCGTTAGCATTTCAACTAATGACCGTATTCTTGTTAAGAATCAAACAACCGCAACCCAAAACGGTATTTATACAGTTACACAACAAGGTTCAGGCTCAACTCCTTATATTCTTACTCGCGCAACTGATTACAACAACTCTGTTAATGGCGAAGTCGAGTACGGCGATTTCCTTTATGTAGTTGCTGGTACAACGCAATCAGGTACTAACTGGATTGAAAACTCATTAGGTAGCCAATCTAACGGTTGGATTATTATTGGTACAGACCCAATTACCTTTGCTCAAACTGGTGGTATCGGCCCACAAGGAAC
>Ga0118677_10008373_pt1 | contig 16607 bp, 7 predicted proteins | sample AliMusrvi5mmetaG_FD_86154 | JGI IMG/M metagenome (GOLD analysis project Ga0118677, IMG submission 86154) | reverse complement strand
GGGGCGCTTCCTCACCGTGAACCCGGCCATGGCACGCATCTATGGTTATGATTCGCCCGCCGAGATGATCGAACACGTGGGCAGCGATATCAGTCATCGCATCTATGTGGACGCCTCAAACCGCGTCGAGTTTCGCCGCAGACTCGATACGGAGCATGTTTTGCTGGGCTTCGAAGCGCCGAACTATCGCAAGGATGGCAGCGTTATCTGGACGCGCACCAACGTGCGCACGGTGCGCGACGCCGCCGGCGCCGTCCTCTACTACGAAGGTTTTCTGGTTGATATCACCGAACAGAAACGAGCGGAGGAGGGAACACGCCGGCAGGCTGCGCGCACTGCAGCCCTGGCGCATGCTGCGGCGCGCCTGAACGCGCAACTCGATCTGAAGTCAGTGCTCCAGTTGGCCTGCAATGAAACGGCGCGCGCATTGAATGTCTCGGTTGTCTGGGTCAGCTTATATAACGCCGAACAGGATACATTTGACATCGCTGGTTCATCTGGCCTGCCGTCTGATTACCTGGAGCGCTGGACGCCGCTGTCGCGCGCTATCTTTGATTGGCATGGCAGGAACCGTGGCGGGTTCTATTCCACGCCCGACCTGAGCGAGCGCACAATAACGGATGCGCCCAATAAAAACCTGCTGGCTGCGGTGGGTGTGCGCAGCATCCTCAGCGTCACCATGCTGCGCGACGACCAGTTGATCGGTTTGTTGAGCATCGCAGCGACAGGCGAAGGGCGCGTTGCGAGCGTCTTTAGCGCGGACGAAAAAGCGTTGCTCAAGGGGTTGAGCGATATTGCGGGGCAGGCGGTCGCGAATGCGCGCCTGTATGAAGAGACGCAACGCCGTCTGCGCAATGAACAGGCCTTGCGCACAGTCGAACTCGCCATTACGTCAAGCTTTGATCCACGCGCCACGCTTGATATCATCATTGAGCAACTCATTGCGCAGTTGAAGGTGGATGCCGCCGATATCATGCTGCTCGATCCTGCCACCCACGTGCTGCATTTCGCCGCCGGCTACGGTTTTAATACTCAGTTGATTATGTACAGTCTTGTTCCGTTGGGGCAACCTTATGCGGGTCAGGCGGCGCTTCAGATGCGCACCATCGTCAGAAACGACGATGTGCTGGAGCACCCCGACCTGTTGACGCCTGGTTTCAAGGACTTCCTGAGCACGGAGCAGTTCAAGGCTCACATCATCACACCGTTACTGGTCAATGGCGAGTCGAAGGGTGTACTCGAGGTGTTCAACCGCACACCACTTGCTATTGATGCCGAGTGGCTCAGGTTCCTCGAAGCGTTTGCCGCGCACGCGGCCATGTCGATCGTCAACGCCGCGCTCCTCGATGGGCTGAAGCATTCCAATGCCGATCTGGCCGAGGCGTACGACGCCACCATAGAGGGCTGGTCGAAGGCACTCGACCTGCGCGACCGCGACACGGAGGGACACACTCAGCGCGTGGCCGATACCACCGTAAAACTGGCCCGCGCAATGGACATAATAGATGAAGATGCCATCGTCGCGATCCGGCGCGGGGCGCTGTTGCACGATATTGGCAAGATGGGCGTGCCCGATGATATTTTGCTCAAGCCCGGGCCGTTGTCCGAGGAGGAATGGCAGGTCATGCGACGCCACCCGGTGTACGCACATCAGTGGCTGAAGCCGATCACGTTCCTGAGCGCCTCCATCGATATCCCGTTCTGTCATCACGAGGACTGGGATGGCAACGGCTACCCCAGCGGCCTGCAGGGTGAAGAGATACCGCTGGCAGCGCGCATCTTCGCCGTGGTGGATGCCTGGGACGCCTTGTGCTCAGACAGACCCTACCGCCAAGCATGGCCGGTGGAAAAAGTGATGGCATACCTGCGCAAACAATCCGGCAGGCGTTTTGATCCCAAAGTTGTAGAGCTTTTCCTGTCTCAGATGTAATGAATTCGTGGTATTAATTACAGTTTGGTAACGAGTGCGTCTTCATCGGTCTTGAAACATGCAAGCGCAAGATACTTCTAACCCTGACATTCACCGGGCGACGACCCGTCTGAATTCGCGCCGTCCTTCACGGCATAGCAGGGAGGCCTTGTCTATTGCCCGCCTGCAACGCCGCCGCCAACTCGAGGAACTGTCTGGCGCGATCTCAAGCCGGTTGCTTGGCGTCGGCCCTACCCAATTAGAGCATGAGGTATTGCGCGCGATCGAGGAGGTTGGGCTGGCATATGGCGTCGATTACTGCTTTATCCACCTGCTGGGCGCCGACCATGCCGCTATTACATATGAACAAGAATGGCATGCGGCGGATATCCAGACTGGCAACAAACGGATGATCGGCCGCTCGCTCGCGCAGGCGCCCTGGTTGCAGCGCGAGTTGCAGCAGTTGCGTTCGATCAACATCTCTGATTCTGCTGACATTTCTGCCGATGCCGGCAGCCTGCACTGGCTCATCCACGCGCATCATGTCAACGCCGCCATGATTGTTCCGCTGGCAATTGACAATGCGTTGATCGGTTATTGCGGGCTACTCCACCGGCGCGCTCACCCGGGCTGGGACAGCCATGACGCCGTTGTGATGAGATTGATCGGCGAGACGCTGGCCGGCCGGCTGATCCGCGCACAGATGGAGGAGCGCCTGGCGAATGAGCGCAGCCTGTTGCGTTCGCTCATAGACAACGTGCCGGATGCCCTATATGCAAGAGATATGCAAGGGCGTTTCATCGCGGCCAACCGAGCTGCGGCCGCTCTCGTCAACCATACGCCGCAAAGCATCGTCGGCCTGACCGATGCGGACCTGTTTGAACCGGCATTGGCCAGACAATACTACGAAGATGACCAGGCGGTGATCCGCACCGGCGAGCCGCTGATCGAGCATCTTGAAATCGTGCCCGACGCGCGCGGTGACAGGCGTTGGTACTCGTCAACCAAGGTCCCCTTGCAAGATGTGCAGGGACGCACCATCGGCATGGTTGGCGTCGGGCGCGACATCACTGCATCCAAATGCGTTGAGGAAACTCTGCGCGACAGCGCAGCCCGCTTCCGCGCGCTGTTCGTTGGGATGACCGAGGGGATTGCTCTGCACCAGGTCGTCTACGATGAGGCAGGCAAACCGATTAACTATGTCATCCTTGATGTCAACCCGCAATTCGAGGCGATCCTGAGTGTTGCGCGCGCGGATGTGGTCGGCAAGCTGGCGACAGAGGTTTACGGCGTTCCTCAGGCTCCTTATCTGAACGAATACGCAGCCGTCGCCATAACAGGAGAGTCCAGTTATTTCGAGACGTATTTCCCACCGATGGATCGCCACTTTTTTATCTCGGTGTCCAGCCTGGGGGAGGGCCGCTTCGCCACACTATTCATCGACATCACCGAACGCCGCCGTGTTGAGACTAAATTGCGCGCCGCCGAGGCTAACTATCGAACTATTTACGAAAACGCCGTAATGGGCATCTTCCAGAGCACGCCTTCCGGGCGCTACCTCAGCGCAAATCCGGCCATGGCGCGCATCTACGGCTTCGATTCGGCCCAGGAGATGATCGAGTTTGTCGGCGGCGACATCGCCGGACGTGTGTATGTGGACCCGGATCGGCGCAACGAGCTGCGCCGCGTGCTGGACACCGCTGGCGTTATCACGGATTTCGAGTCGGAGGATCTGACCCGCGCTGGCAAGGTGATCTGGAGCCGCCTGAATGCCCGCACCATACGCGATGCGGAGGGCGCCCCCCTGTACTATGAGGGTTTTCTCGAAGATGTCACCGAGCGCAAGGTGGCCGAGCGCGCCTTGCGCGAGAGTGAAGAACGTTTCCGCATCCTGGCAGAAAACAGCCCCGACATCATCTGGACGATGGACGCCGGCAACCAGATCACCTATTGCAGCCCGGCCATTCGCCAGTTGCTTGGGTTTGAACCCGTCGAAGCCATGAAGGGCTTCGACGCCGCTATTTTCACGCCCGAATCGCGCAAGGCCATGCAGTCTATGCTGATCAAAGAGGCCGAGGATTATGCCAACGGCATGCGCGACAACGCGTATCACATCGACATCCAGCACCAGCATCAGAATGGTTCGCTGGTCTGGGTGGATATCCTGATCCAGCGCGTCTTGAACGCCAGAGGCGAAAAGGTTGGATTGATGGGGGTGTCGCGCGATATCACCGCGCGCAAACAGGCTGAAGAAAGGCTGCATTTCCTGAGCACGCATGATGCGCTTACCGGTCTGTTCAACCGAGCTTGTTTTGAGCAGGAATTGGCGCGCGTGGATAAAACAGGCGCATTCCCGGTCAGCATTATCCTCGCCGATATCGATGGATTGAAGGCCGTCAATGACCAGCAAGGGCATACCGCGGGCGACCGGTTGCTGCTGGGTGCAGCAACCGTCTTGCGCGCCGCTTTTCGCGCACAAGACACCGTGGCGCGCATAGGAGGAGATGAATTTGCCGTGCTGCTGCCGGGCGCCACCGCAACTGCGGGACTGGCTGCGCTGCAACGCCTGCGCGCAGAGATATCCCGTTACAACGCGGAGCATTCCGAGATGATCCTGAGCATCTCGGTGGGTGTGGCGACAGCGTCGCAGTGGAATCGCCCCGACGAGTTGGTCAGCCTGGCCGACGCGCGCATGTATGAAGACAAGCGCGCGCGACAGGCGCGGGGGCGCACAGAGGGATAATCCAATGTTGATTCCCACATTCGCTTCCAGACGTTCACAGCAACACGCGCGCAAGTGGCGCAGTGTGCGCGCACGCGTGTTGGAGCGCCGTTTACAGTTAGAACTGCTGGCCGCGTCACTATCAGGGCGCATGCTGGGCGTGGACATCGAGCGCGCGCAAAAGGCTGAACAGGAAGTGCGCCTCGCGCTGAGCGACATTGGCGCGGCCTTTGGCGCCGACTACTGTTTTCTGCATCTGCTCTCCAGCGATGGGAAGATTATCGAGCGCGGTTATGAGTGGCGCGCCGACGGACTTGAACCAATTGCCGAACGGCTCGTTGGACATCCTGCCGCGGTATTCCCTTATATGGTCAACAATGACCGCTCTGGGGCAGACAGCGCCGCCAGGATAGGCGGCGCCGCCAGGATAGACGATGCCGCCGCGAACTCGATTGGCATATTCGTCTTCCCCGATCTTGCGCCAGAACCGCCGGAGGTGCGCGACTTGTTGCGCCAGCATGGAGTGCAGGCAATGGCGTTGATTCCGTTGCACATTGGCGCAAACCTGATCGGTTTCTGCGGCTTACGGAGTCGTCATATTGACCCAGCGTGGCCAATGGATGACCTTAAACAACTCAAGTTGATGGGCGAGGTGATCGCCAACGCGTTATTGACCCTGCGCGCCGAGGAGGGGCTGGTCGCGGAACGCAACCTGCTACAGTCGCTGATCGACGCCGTGCCTTACACGCTGTACGCCAAAGACACTACCGGGCGCTTTATCGCCTGCAATCGCGCGGCGGCCGCGCTGGATGCGCACACGCCTCAGGAGACAATCGGCACGACCGACTGGGATGTGTACAACGCCGATGCTGCGCAGTGTTATCGCAATGACGAGCAAGCGGTGATTGAAACGGGCGTCCCGCTGCTCGATCATGAAGAAATTGTGGTGGATTACACCGGCGCGCCGCGCTGGTTCAGTTCCACCAAGACGCCCCTGCGCGACGACACGGGCGCCATTCGCGGCATCGCCGGGCTGGGACGCGATATCACCGAACAGAAAAAGATCGAGCAGGCGCTGAGCGAGAACGATGCTCGCTTCCGCGTGTTGTTTAACACCACCAGCGCCGGCATTGGCATCCTGCGGATCGTCAGGTCGCCGGATGGCGCGATTGAGAACTACGAGTACGTTGATGTCAACGAGCGCTACGAGACGATTATGCAGACGCCGCGCGATGCTTTGATCGGCAAGTGCGTTACAGACGCTTTCGGCGCCAATGCAATTCCTTATATGAAGGAACTGAAAGCTGTTGCAGAAACCGGGAAGCCTTTTAACCAGGAAGTATACGGCTACACATTGCAAAAGCACCTGTACTTTTCGGTCTGCCGATTGGAATCAGGGTTTGTCGCCATCATTTTTCTTGATATCACCGCGTCGAAGCAGGCCGAGATGGAGTTGCAGCAAGCTGAAGCCCGCTACCGCGCTGTTTTCGAGAATGCCATGATGGGCGTTTTTCGCAGCACGCCCGACGGCAGGCTTCTGTTTGTGAACACTGCCATGGCGCGCATCTATGGCTACGACTCGTCGCAGGAGATGCTTGATCTCATTGGAAACGACATCTCCAATCGTCTCTATGCAGACCCGCAGCAGCGAGACGAGTTCGGCCGCATTCTCAACAGCACTGGAGTAGTCGCCAATTTCGAGTCGCAACATCGGCGCAAGGACGGCAGCCTGATCTGGACGCGCATACACGCGCGCGCCATCTCGAATGCGCCGGACGCATCCGATACATCTGATGCATCTGATGCATCCAATGTGCCGCAATATTACGACGGCTTTCTTGAAGATATTACCGCGCGCAAAGAGGCGGAGCGCATCATCGAGGAGCGCGAGCGGCAATATCGCTTCCTGGCGGAGAACATGCTCGATGTGATCTGGATGATGGACAACGAGCGCCGGTATACCTACATCAGTCCCTCGATCAGGTTATTGCGCGGCCTGGAACCCGAACAGGCCATGTGCGAGTCCTTCCTGGAGCCGTATACGCCGCAATCGCGCGCGATCATCCGGAATGCCATGGCCCGGCGGGCGACGTCAGAGGCAGCCGGCAAGATGAACGCCTTGTTTCACTTTGATTTGCAGATGTACCACGTCGATGGCACACTGCGCTGGGTGGAACTGTCGACGCAAGCCTTGCTCGATTCACAGGGGCGCAGGACAGGTTTCATGGGCCTTTCGCGCGAGATCTCGGCGCGCAAAGAGGCTGACGGCAAGCTGCAGTACGCCAGCACGCATGATGCGCTCACCGGCTTGTATAACAGAGCGCGCTTTCAGGAAGAACTCAACCGTCTGTGTAATGCAGGCCCATTCCCCTTCAGCATCATTCTTTCTGACGTGGATGGTTTAAAGCGCGCCAATGACCAACTCGGTCACGCCGTGGGCGATGAGCTTCTGCGACAGACAGCGCGCGTTCTCATCGCAGGCACTAGAAGCGATGCGTTAGTCGCCCGGTATGGGGGCGATGAATTTACGGTGCTCCTGCCTGAGACAGGCGCTACAGCCGTCCGGGCAGCCATGTTGCTGGTGCAGGCTGAACTTTACACACATAATTCCCAGACTGATGCGTTGCCTTTGAGCCTTGCGATCGGCAGCGCCACCGCGGCTGGCCCCATCAACCCCGACGAACTGATGAGCCTCGCCGATGCGCGCATGTACGAAGACAAACGCGCCCACAACACCCGCGCCTCCTGATTCGCATAAAGCATCGGGATTTCGCGCGAGGAACGCGAAGGCGCGAGGAACGCGAAACGTTCCTGGTGGACGGCGCCTCCTATTCATTCAACCCGTCTGAGACCAGCGATCTGAAGTGCGCGCGCTTCTCCTCCCGCCAGCCGCCCTGCAGCAACCCGCTGCTTTTTAAGCCCACAGAGTTTTTCGCCGCGTTGAAAAATCCGAAACTGGTCAAGCAATGTGCGCTGATGAGCTACATGGACAACAGGAAAACATGCCAGCGCAGCGTTCAGTAGATGTCAGCTTTTGTGCTTTTTGTACAATGTGCACTGTGCTATCGATCCAGTCATAGCAATGCGACCTGAATAGGGTCGCGAGATAAACCAGTAGGAGTCAAGTATATGAATCCAAATAAGATCATCATCGCCCTGGCAACTGTCTGCGCGCTCGCGACGACAGCATGCGGCGCCGTAAATAACGCCGTTCAAAATACGGTGAATAATGCCAAGAGCACAGCCGCTTCCGCGCAGGGCACTGTCGAATCAGCGATCAAAACGACAGCCGCGCCAGAGTTGACGAAGGCAGTGGCCGAGGTTACGAAACAGGTCAAGGCCGTGGCAACCAGCGCTCCGGAAGCGGAAGCCACCGAGGCGCCGTCCAATAGCACAGGCGGGTTCAGCGTTGACAATCTCGATAACAACCTGGACAAGCTCAAGAGTTATCGCGAGCACGTTGTCTACGCCTACGAAGGCAAGGACGACAAAGGCAACCTGTCGAAGGGCGGTCTTGACCTGATACAAGAAGTGGTTGTCGCCGCCAAAGACCAGCACATCAAGATGACCAGCACGGATGCTGGCAACGCCAGCACCACCGGTAACGCCGGTAAGGCGTACGAGACGTTTCAGGTTGGCGGCAGCACGTATATCTTCAACAACACCGGCGGCGCCGACAGCTCGTGCACCAGCTTTTCATCGTCATCCAGCCCGGCGTCTGATCCAACAGCGATGTTCCAACCGCGCGATTTCCTGGGCAGACTGCAGGCGGCCACGCTCGTCAAGAAAGGCGAGAATGTGAATGGCATCGCGGCAGATCACTATGCGGCCTCCGACAAGGACTTTGGCACGGGCCTGTTCACTTCAGCCAAAGGGGATATCTGGGTGGCGCAGGATGGCGGCTGGGTAGTCAAATACAGCGGCGAAGCCACCGGCAAGAGCGCGTTCTTCGGCGCCGGCGGGTCCGACGGCAAGATTACGTGGGACTACAACATTGAGGACGCCAACAAGATCGACAAGATCACGCTCCCGCCCGAATGCGCCGCCTCAAAGCCGGCCGAGGACATTCCGGTGCCCGCCAATGCCACTGAAAAGGGCAACCTGGGCAACATGGTCACGTTTAAGAGCCCGGACGATGTCGCCAAGGTCAGCGAGTTCTATCGCACCAAGCTCAGCGCGGATGGCTGGAAGGAAGCCGAGGGCGGGATTGAGGGCATGATGTCCTTCACTAAAGCCTCTCGCACCCTTACCCTCATGATCAGCAAGAACGACAGCGGCGGCGGCGCCAACGTCGTCATCACCGACGCTAATACCCCACAATGATTAAGGGCAGGGCAAGCTATAGGGCTCTCAGTTCATCCTCGCCGATCATGGGGATGTTCAGCGTCGTCGCTTTGGTGACCTTGCTCGCGCCTGGCGCGTCACCCACCACCACATAGCTCGTCTTCTTGCTTACACTTTCGGACACCTTACCGCCGCGTGCTTCAATCCACGCGGCGATTTCCTCGCGGCTCTGCGACAGCGCCCCAGTGATGACAAATGTCTTCCCGGCAAACGGGCCTTCGACTGGCACGACTGCCCGGCGCGGTTCCTGCGACGGGTTCACGCCGGCCTGCCGCAACTTGGTCAACAGATCGCGCGTGGATGCGCGTCCGGCCCAGCCCACGATACTTTCCGCGATGATCGGCCCGACGCCGTCGATGCCGGTGAGTTGATCGGGAGTAGCCGCCAGCAGCGCATCGATGCTGCCGTACCAGGCCGCCAGCGCGCCCGCCGCCACGCCGCCCACATGCTGGATGCCCAGCCCGAAGACTACTCGGTCAAGCGTCTGTTGTTTCGATGCCGCAATTGCATCGAGCAGCTTCTGCGCCTTCTTCTCGGCGAAGCCATCTAGTTCGAGCAAGTCCTCCTTGTTCAGCGCGTACAGATCGGCCACATCGCCGATCAACTCTGCGTCGATCAGTTGCGCTACGATCTTTGTGCCAAGCCCCTCGATGTCCATGGCCCCGCGCCCCACGAAGTGCTCGATGGCGCGGTCAAGCCGGCCGGGGCACTCGTCGTTCGGACAATACACCGCAACCTCGCCCTCGCGCCGGATCAGCGCCGTGTCGCAATAGGGGCAGTTCACCGGCGGTTGAATCACACACTCGGCGCCCGTGCGCGCTGCGACAACCGGCCCCGCCACGTATGGAATCACGTCGCCGGCGCGTTTGATGATCACGCGGTCGCCGATGCGAATGTCTTTGCGCGCGATGTCGTCGAAGTTGTGCAGCGTGGCTTTGCTGATGGTGATGCCGCCCAGTTGCACGGGTTCGAGCACTGCATTTGGCGTGATTGCGCCGGTGCGCCCCACCTTCACCAGCACCTCTTTCAGAATCGTGGTGGCCTCGCGCGCCGGGAACTTGACTGCGAGCGCGCCGCGCGGGCCGTTGCCCACAGATCCGAGTTGCTCGGTCAACCTCAGGTCGTCCAGCTTAATGACCATGCCGTCAATTTCAAAATTAAGTGTGTCGCGTTTGTCATTGTATGACTCGATATAAGCGATAACCTCATCCAGACTTTCAAACCGGCGTGATAGGTCGCTGACCGGGAAACCGATCGCCTTGAGCGTCTGAAGCAACTGCCATTGTGTCGCTGGCGCATCTGGCCCATCTGGCCCAGCGCCCCACTCGATGATGGCGTAACAAAACACTCTCAAAGGGCGGTTGGCCGTAAGTCGCGGATCAAGTTGCCGCAGGCTGCCTGCGGCAAAGTTCCGCGGGTTGGCGTAGGTGCGCTCACCCGCGCTCAGTTGCGCCGCGTTCATCTTCTCAAACGCGTCTATCGGCATATAGGCTTCGCCGCGCACCGCGATGCGGCGCGGATACGGCGCGCCGGGAAGCAGGGCCAGCGGGATGCTCTTGACTGTTCGCGCGTTGACCGTGATGTCCTCGCCGATCACGCCGTCGCCGCGCGTGGCGCCCTGGATCAGCTTGCCGTCCTCATAGGTCAGCACAACCGTCAGCCCATCGATCTTCGGCTCGACGGTAAACGCGACTGGCGCGCCAGCGGGGATCAGCTTGCCGATGCGCTCATACCACGCGCGCACACCTGCCGCATCAAAGGCCGCAGCCAGGCTGAGGATCGGTTGGGCATGCCGCACCTTGACAAACTCGGAAGCGGGTTGTGCGCCCACGCGTTGGGTGGGCGAATCCGGCGTGACCAGATCCGGGTGGTCGGTCTCGATCGCGCGCAACTCATTGATCAATGCGTCATACTCGCCATCGCTGATGATCGGGTCATCAAGGACGTGATAACGATAACTGTGCAGATTGATTTGCTCGCGCAGCTCCGCCGCGTGGTCGGCAGGTGATTGATTTTGTGTCGCTGGCATAGGGTTATTATCCACTGCGCGCGTCGAACAGCATCGCCCCGCGCTTGAACAATGATGCAAAAATCAAAACGCGAAGCGGCGAAGAACGCAAACAAACGTATACACCGCGTTGGCAACGGGTTAAAATCATGGATGCATGTCAATTATCACTGGCGCCAATATCGGCAAATCATTCGGCGCGTTCGACGTATTCACGGAGCTGGACTTCAGTATTGCGCACGGCGACAAGATCGCGCTTGTGGGCGCGAACGGCTGCGGCAAGACCACGCTGCTCAAGGTCATCGCCGGCGTCGATGAGCCAAGCGCCGGGGCGTTGAGCGTCGCGCGCGGGACGACTGTCGGCTATCTGTCACAGACCGCCGAGGAGTCCAACGAACACACCGTCTGGCAGGAGATGGTCAACACCTTCGCCGAGGTGAACGCGCTCGCGGCGCGCCTGCGCCGGCTGGAGGAGGAGATGCTCGACCCCGATAAGGGTGAGCAGGCGTTGGAGAAATACGGCGAGGCCGAGCACCAGTTCCAGTTGCTGGGCGGCTATGAAGTCGATGCGAAGATCAGCCGCGTGCTGAGCGGGTTGAACTTCAGCGCAGAGGATTATGAGCGCCCGCTCTCGCACCTGAGCGGCGGTCAACGCGTGCGCGCGGCGCTGGCAAAACTGCTGTTGCAGTCGCCTGATGTGTTGATGCTGGATGAACCCACCAACCACCTCGACACCGGCGGCGTGGAGTGGCTCGAATCGTATCTGCAGGACTGGGAAGGGACGCTGGTCGTCGTGTCGCACGACCGCTACTTCCTCGATGAGGTGTGCGACCGCATCTGGGAAATGAGCGGGAACCTCAGCGGCCGCCCCAACCGCTTGGAGATGTATCGCGGTGGCTACACCGATTACGTGGCGCAACGCATCGAACGGCGCGAGCACCTGTTGAAAGAATTCGAGCAGCAGCAGGAATTCCTCGCCAAAGAAAGCGAGTTCATTCGCCGCAATATCGCCGGTCAAAACTCGCTCAACGCCAAGGGACGATTGAAGCGGCTGAACCGCATGGAGCGGCTGGAAAAACCAATCGAGGCGCGCGCGATGTCATTGCGCCTGAACAGTGGTTCGCGCAGCGGGACCATCGTGATCGAGACGAAAGACCTGCTGGTGGGATATGCAGCTGAGGAGTCGGGACGAGACGAAACGGCGCTGTTCCGCTGTCCCAACCTGCAACTGCTGCGCACCGAGCGCGCCGCGCTGATCGGCCCGAACGGCACCGGCAAGAGCACCTTTCTGAAGACCATCTGCGACACGCTCGAACCGCTGCTCGGCAGCGTCCGCATCGGCGCGAACGTGCAGATCGGGTATTTTGCGCAGGCGCATGAAGGGCTGAATCTAGATAACACCGTGCTTGTGGAGTTGATGAGCGCGCGGGACGACATCACACTGTCACAGGCGCGCGGCATTCTCGGTCGCTTCCTCTTCAGCGGCGATGATGCCTTCAAGAAAGTGGGCATGCTTAGCGGCGGTGAGCGCGGGCGCGTGGCGCTGGCTAAACTCACGTTGCAAGGCGCGAACTTTCTCTTGCTGGATGAGCCGACCAACCACCTCGACATCCCCTCACAGGAAATCCTGACCGACGCGCTCAACGCGTTTGACGGCACACTGCTGCTGGTGTCACACGACCGGTATCTCATCGCCGCACTCGCCACACAGATATGGTCACTGGAGCGCACCGAGGCGGGGCAGACGCGCATGATCCTGTTCCGTGGCACCTATGACGCGTGGATCGAAGAAAAGCTGGAAGCCGCGCGCGCCCGCGAGAAGCAGCAGAAGGAACAATCGCAAAAGGCGAAGGGACAGGCGCGCGCCCCGGATGTGAGCGCGAATGCTAATGCGGGTTCGAACGCATCAAAAAAGGCCGAGCGCGAGCGGCAGACCCGCGTAACGCAGGCCGAGCAGCGCATTGCAATGCTGGACGACAAGCTCAACACGCTCAATCTCCAGATCCAGCACGCTGGCAGCAACTATGCCAAAGTGCGCGAACTGAGCGTGGAGTATCAGCAAACCGAGGCCGCCCTGGCCGAGGCGTGGAGTGAACTCGAAAAGATCGCGTAACCGTCACTTCTCTTTCGGCATGTACAGGCCGGATTCGCGATAACTTACACACAGCGCGGTCACATAGCTGGTGAGCTCCACCAGCTTCCTGTCGTATTGCGCGCGCTCCAGCCAGAGGTTGAGGCTCTTGGATCGATGGATGCATTTGTCCATCAGGTCGTAGACGCAGGTGGTGTCGACGCCCACCCAGTAGGAGATGCGCGCGACCAGTGATTGCTTGTGCTCGCGCAGGAAGGCCTCGGCGCGCATGTAATCGCGAAACATCGCCCTGCGGTTGGGGATGCGCGGCTCCGCGCGGAACATCACCTTCAAGTCGGGATCGACATAGCCGCTCGCGCGGTGATAGTAGCGGCTCGGTTTGGCGTGCATGAACTGCGCCACCGTCATGCGGATATCCTCGACGCGCTCGTACATCCACGACATCTTCGTCTCCACCAGCGGCGGTTCCTTGCCCAGTTTCTTGACGATGCTGTCCACATATTCCAGCTTCTTCTGCACTATCGGGCGCGCCTTGTACTTGCGGCGCCAGCCCGATCGCGGCGTCAGCCACACGCAGAACGTCTCGGCAAAATCCTCATCAGGGTGTTTTTGCGCGTAGTGATCGCCCGATGGGTTGACGTAGTTGCGGCTCCATGGGTTGTAGTCGTATTTGTCGCTCACGGGATAGCTGTTGAAGAAGTTTCCCTGCACTTCGAACAACTCGCGGAACTCGGGCGTGCGATACAGCTTGTAGGCGTAGCAGAACGCATGTCCGATCTCGTGGCGCAACAGGTTCAGCACCTCGACATCCGAATAGCGCCAACCCCGGAATTCCTCGTTCAGATCCTTCAACAGCGGGTCGCAGTCATAGAACCCGAATGAGATGATCGGCGACCCTGCGATGCAGCCATAGCCAGTGGAGATATAGAACACCGGCTCGAGCTTCGTGATACCGACGCGGACAAGGTCCTTCTGCACTGCGGGGATCACTTGATCGAAGATGGTGCCTTTGATCTTCAGATCGAGTTGATTGATCGGCGTGTGAAGCAACTCCAGCTTGCGCGTGTCGGTTTGAAAGAGAAGTTCACGAGTTCTACGCACGGGTTCTTATCGCTAATTGCACTTGCTGACAATCTTAAACATAACTAGTGACGCAATATGGGCAGCCGTATTTTAACCAAAATTAGATTAAGCATACTCGCCGCGAACAATACGACATCTGCACACTGTGCCCCGCTCAAGCCTGCGAACACTGGCGCACTTGGCGCGCGCAGGAACTGGATGATGAAGTCGCCGCAAGCGAAGAGCGCCACCCACACAGGCACAAGCGGCAATGGGCGCTGCACATGACGCAGTCGATTGATCATGAGCGGCAGCAGGCACACCAGCAGCCACGCGATCATGAACACCTGCGTCGGCAGGCGCGGATTGTTCAACGTATACGCATCCGGCCAGTCGGCCCGCAACGCCCACACCCACCCATCCGTCCAAAACACCTCGCGGCCATAGGCGCAACCGTTGGGAATGCAGCCGAGCGATGCGCCGATGCCCACAAGGCTGGCAGTGATCACAAGCGTTGTTGCTGTGACTGGCTGGCGCACCCGCTTGGCAATCCACCAACCTGCGCACCCGCCGATGATCGCGGCATGTTCCCACAAGCCGGGGCTTGCTGAAGAGACGATCTCCGCGAGATGCTGGCTGAAGTAATCGGCATGCAGCAACACATAGCCAGCGCGTCCCGCGATCATCGTGCTGATCGCGATGATCAGCACGCCGGTCAGCCGGCGCGACAGCGCTTCGACAGACCCGCGCGCCTGCCACAGGGCCAAGACGCCCCCGACCAATGCCGCCAGCCCGATGCACAGACTATAGGTATTGATGCCCGCCGAAAAGAAGGTGACCTGTGTTGGCATAGTAATAATCGTTTATACCAGCTTGCAGGACTACGGTTGTCCCGCAGGGCAACGGTTGTCCCGTAGGGTAAGCGTCAGGTTGAGTGCCAAACCTTCGGTATCTGCATCGTATAGCCGGCGTCATGTTAACAGGCCGATGACTTGGTATAGTAGAAACAGTCCGATGGGACTTCTCCTCCTTACTCCTCTCCTGTATGCATGAGGGTTCGTAGTCGGCGCACGAACCCTCTGCACGGAGAGAGAGACCACCAGAAATGCACCAAGCTCCACCTCGCTTATCCTGTGATCCTATAATCCCGTGATCCTGCAATCCCGTGATCCTGTGATCCTGCAATCCTGTGATCCTGCAATCCCGTGATCCTGCAATCCTGTGATCCTGCAATCCTGTGATCCTGTGATCCTGTCCCTCCGCTGTGCATCATTTGTGAAAAAAGCAACGAGCGGATGCATGACTGCATCCGCTCGTTTTTAAGTCGGGGTGCAGAGATTTGAACTCTGGACCCCTTGCACCCCATGCAAGTGCGCTACCGGGCTGCGCTACACCCCGACGTGATCTTTATTCTAGCACATCGTTAGGTTTCCTGCTGCCTTCGCGTCCACATCTGATCATTGCAGGGGTAAAAGCATTGCCATGAGAAACCATGTTCGCCAAAGCAGTGATGGCAATGCTTCACCCTGCGCTTACGCCACAGGCAGCGGCGACGCGGTGGGCGGCGTCGTCGTGAGCGCCGGGCCCACGCCGGAGAACTGGCGGAAGGCCAGAGTCCACGCCGTCGAGTTGAACGTGATGAACAACGAGCGCACGATCGCGCCCAGGATCATCGCCACAATCACACCGCCGGCGCCGAGTAGGATCGTCGCGACGCCGGGCGTCCCGCCGCGGGTGAGTTCGAGGATCGCGGGCAACATCGTCGGCGCCACGATGAGCAGTGCAATTGCTCCAGTGGCGATGCCAAACACGATGCCAATTACGCCCATAATCAACGCCAGCAGGATGATATTGCCGAGGTTGGCGCGCAGGATGTTCCACGCCCGGCTGATGCTCGCCATGACGCCCATGTTCTCGATGATGATGGCGCGCTCGCCAAAGGTCGTCAATGCCTCAGTCAACAACCCGTACAGAACCACCACGCAGATCAGACAACACAGGATGGCAAAACCACCGCCCAGCAGTCCCATCATCCCGGCTGCATTACTGTCACTGGCGCCGCGACCATTCGCAGCAACGGCAGCCGCAATGACGCCTCCGAAGGAGGCTGCAATAATGACCACCAGGATTACCACGAGGATGATCATCGGAATAGCCAGCAGCAGGTTCAACCCGAGCAGCGACCAGAAGCGCGCAGCGCCGCCCTTCCACGCGCTGCCGAAAGTCATGGCGCCGTTTGTCTCCACTTGCTGCACGCCGGCGATCAGCCCGCCGCGCGCGATGATGCCGATGACGGCGAGGATCAGGCCAATAATGACCAGCAGACAGGCAAAGACGCCGGCCGCAGCAATGAGAGGCTCCGGGTGCTGCGCCAGTTGCTGCATCACCTGCGGCCGGTCGGCGACGCCGCTCTCCTGCGCGGTGACGAGCCAGACGCGCTCCTCCACCATGCGCTCGAGCAGTTGCTGGC
>Ga0118677_10008372_pt1 | contig 16608 bp, 12 predicted proteins | sample AliMusrvi5mmetaG_FD_86154 | JGI IMG/M metagenome (GOLD analysis project Ga0118677, IMG submission 86154) | reverse complement strand
GACAGATGTTCACGCCGTTGGCAGCGGTCACGTTTTGGTAATATGGCTGATACTTCAGCCGGAGCTTGGTGTTGGTATCGGACTCGCAGCGTTTGATGATGGCTTTACGTACAGACATGCAGCCGCACAGGTTAGAGGAACAACCCCAGTCCGTCAAGCCGCACCGCCGCCCCCCTGCCCCTCCGCTTTGTCAGGCGGCGCTGCCGTAGATGCTGGCGCCTTCGCCTTGGTAACTCTCGAAGACGTGCTCGAAGAGGGCGGAACATTTGCCCATCATGGCGAAGGTGTCGGCTGGTCTTGTGTGCTTGGCGGGATGGCTTCGTAGATTGCTTTCGACAGGACAGAAAAAGCCGCACTCTCAAACTCCTTGTCGTCCATGTAGCGGGTCACGATCTTATCGTTGTCGCTCATGCGCTGCACCATGAATTCCTCGACCATCTTTCGCAGGCCAAGCTGGAACTTGTCGTAGGGGTTGGCTTGGCGCAGTTGAATCACCTGCTGGTTCTGCCTCGCCTTCTCTGTGATCTGCTGGAAGAAGAGACGGTCTTCCTCGGTAAAGTTCGTGCCGAACCGCTCGTTGAGAATCTCAATGATCTCTGACAGCGGCGCTTTCTGGTCTTTGGCCTTGCCGGTTCCGATATCGACCGGACTCCGCACGCCTTCCGGTTCTCCCTCGCGTACCTCGATGGGGCCGGAAGAAACACGTTGCAGCCGGTAATACTGCAATGCAACCTCATCACCAAGCTTGACCTTTGCGTCATCATCTCCGAGCGGCAGATGCGGAAGCAGGAACCGGCCATAGCTGTAAAGCATCTCCAAGGCGGGATCACCGTAGGGGATGATCTGGCTCAAGAACGCATAGCTTTGAACGTAGGCTTCCAGCTTCTCATGGAACGCCTCGCGTTTCTCCGCTTCGGGGATCGCCTTGTACCGGTCAACCGCCGGCTGGAGATGCCGCTGCAACTGGGCGTGGTCAGCGGTGGTTTGGCGTCCGGGGGAACGATAGAAGATGGACGCGAATGCTTCGACTTCACTCCAATGGTAAATCTGCGGTTCGTCGAGTTCGTGTTTGAGTGTCTCCAACTTCTGTGGGTCGGAGCTTTCCTGCAAACTCGTGGCGTCGTAGTATGGCTTGAAGGCGCGGTAGATATTCTCGGCGTCGTTGACGAAATCCAAGACGAACGGTTCCTCCTTGCCGGGGATCATTCGATTTAGGCGCGACAACGTTTGCACCGCCTGCACGCCATCGAGGCGCTTGTCCACGTACATGGCTTGCAGTAACGGCTGGTCAAAGCCGGTCTGGTACTTGTTCGCCACCAACAAGACGTTGTAGTCCGGCGACGCAAACCGTTCCGGTAGTTGTTTCTCACTGATTGGCTTGCCACTGACCGTGTCGGTGTTCATGCCGGGTTCAGTGTAATCGAGACCGGTAGCCCCGCGGTCCGGAGCCTGCGAGGAGGCTTGTCAAAAGCTGGCGGCTGCATTACATGTTGCGCTCTGTCGTTTACAACCGAAGCGTGAATTTATGAACAGCAGTTATCAAGAGTTTACTGACAAGTGGCAGGCGAGTGCGCAACTGGCGTGGGATACCATCGCCATGAAACCGACGCGCGGCATTGCGACGGGAGGCTTCCAGACGATGCAGTGGTCGCAGTTGGAGGAGTTGTCCGGCAATCCGCCGGGCAGCTACCAGAAGGAACCGGTCCGGGTGTACCGGGAGTTCATGCTCAAGTCCGGCGTCTGTTTCATTGACCAATGGATTCCAGACAATCCGTTGACGATGGAAGATCAAGGCTACACCGACGCCACCAAACGCAACGCGACGGGCGGGGCCGAGGACATCGTGTGCGACGGGATGCCGATTGATTCGCCGGAAGCGGTCGTGGCGCACATGGAGCAGTATCTCTTTCCAGCTTGGCAACGCCGGCAACAGGAGCTTGAGCAAGGTGGCGCGACGTTTGTCAGCAACCTGATCTACCAGGAAGTCGCCGTGCAGCGGCTCTTTGGCACGAACATGCTGAAGGGGCCGTATTTTTTCGCGTTCCCCACGTTTCAGTATTACCAGTACGGCTACCAGAACTATTTCATGGCCTACGGGCTTTATCCGGAAGTCATCGAGCGCGGCTTCAAGATCGCTGGCGATTATTCCGTCGTCTACAACCGGCTCGCGGCGCGGGCCATCATCGAAGGCGGCCTGCCGCGCCTGTTGCGTCTCGACCATGACATGGCCGATTCGCGCGGGATGCTGGTGGATGTGCGGTCGCTCGACAAACTTTGGTTCCCGCATTTTGTGCGCGCAATCCAGCCGTTCCTCGATGCCGGCATCCGGCTGATCTGGCATTGCGACGGCAACCTGATGGACATGGTGCCGCGCCTGCTGGAAGTCGGCCTCAGCGGGTTCCAAGGTTTCCAATACGAAGACGGCATGGATTATGAGCGCATCTGCAAGATGAAGGATCGCAACGGCAATTCATTGTTCATCATCGGCGGCGTCTCGGTCACGCGCACCTTGCCGCTCGGTAAGCCGGCGGATGTGACGCGCGAGTTGCGCTGGCTGGTGGAGAACGGGCCGCCGGTCGGGCTGATGCTGGCGTGCAGTAGTTCCATCGCGCCCGGCGTGCCCACTGAAAATTTGCGGACGTTGATCGAAGGACTCCGGTATTACCGGGAACATGGCCGCACCGGTTTGTAAAACAGCAACCAAAGGAAAAACAATATGCCCCAGAAATTCATCATTCCCACACCGAAGCCCGGCCCCTACCCGCTCGGTCCTGATTCCCAACGTCAGCCCGGCGTGCCGCAAGGCGTCGTCACCAAACACGAATGGCGCAGCACAATCTTCCCCGGCACCGACCGCGCTTATTGGGTTTACGTGCCGGCCCAGTACACGCCCGACAAACCCGCCAACGTCATGGTCTTCCAGGACGGCGGCGGCTACGTCAACGAGACTGGCGAAACCCGGGTGCCGATCGTTTTCGACAACCTGATCCATCAAGGCAAACTGCCGGTCACCATCGGGATCTTCATTAATCCCGGCCATTTCCCGCCGGTCGCGGAAGGCAAACCGCTGATCAGCAACCGCAGCTTTGAATACGACACGCTCAGCGACCAGTACGTCCGGTTCTTGTTGGAAGAAATCCTGCCGGCCGTGGGCGAGAAATACAAGCTCACCACCGATCCAAATTGCCGCGCGATTTGCGGCGCGAGCTCCGGCGGCATCTGCTCGTTCACGGTGGCGTGGCAGCGGCCGGATGCGTTTCGGAAAGTGCTCAGCCACGTCGGCAGCTTCGCGGACATTCGCGGCGGCCACGTCTATCCGTTCCTGGTCCGTAAAACGCCGCCGAAGCCAATCCGTGTTTACCTCCAAGCCGGCGCGAACGATTTGGACGTTGGCTGGGGTGACTGGTCGTTGGCGAATCTTGCCATGGCCTCCGCATTCAACTTTACCGGCTACGACTATCACTTGGAATACGGCGACGGCGCACACGACACAAAACATGCGGGTGCAATTCTGCCCGAATCGTTGATCTGGCTCTGGCGGTAAACCAACTCGACTAATCTTATGAAACCAACTACTAAATCGAAATTCTATTGCGGCGCAGCCGAAGCCGAATTCACGCCCGCGCCCGGGCTGTCACTGCTCGGTCAGATGTATGAACGCATTGCTACCCGCAAACGTGATCCACTTACCGCCAACGCCGTCGCCTATCGGCAAGGCCGCGAAACGGTCGTGTTGGTGGCGGTGGATATCTGCATTATCAACGACCCATTTGTCCGGCAGACCCAACAACTGTTTGCCAAACGCACCGGGCTGCCGGCTGGCAAACTATTGATTCATGCCACGCACACCCACGTCGCGCCAACTGTGTTTGATCTCCTGACCGCCAAGGCCAATCGCGGCTTTGTCGCGCGCGTGCAACGGGCGATTCTCGACGCGGCGGTGCGCGCCGTGCGCAACCTCGCGCCCGTGGAGGTTTTCAGCGGCACCGGCCAGATGGACCACATGGGCTGGAACCGCCGGGCCATGTTCCGGGATGGTTCAAGCCGGATGTATTCCGATTCCAAGACGCCGGGCTTCATCGGTTTGGAAGGCCCGCGCGATCCGGCCTTGCCGGTGTTGTTCACGCGGGATGCCGGTGGCGCAATCAAAGTCGTCGTCGTCAACTTTGCCACGCATCCGAATTGTCTCGAAGGCGAGCGCTACTACAGCGCGGACTTGCCGGGGGAAGTTCGCCGGCAGCTCAAAGCGTTGCTCGGCCCGGAGGTGGTGGTGGTTTATCTGACCGGCGCGGGCGGCAACGTCGCCCCAAGTATTCTTGATCCGCTGGAGGCCGACCAACCATGGCGCGGGGAGACCGGTGTGCGGCGTTCTGGTTTGTATCTGGCAGGTGAAGCCGCGAAGGTGATCGCGAGTGCGACGCGCCCGATTAAAGCACCAGTCTTGCGCGTGGTGCAAAACAAACTGCAAATCCCACTTCGACCCTGGCCCAAGCCGGGCGCGAGCAACGATCCATTTCCGTGGATCAAAGAGCGCCCCGATACCCTGCGCTACTACGAAGCCGCCAAAGCGGAATGGCCGGAGCGGACTGCCAAGCGCAACCCGGTGCCGGTCTTGGTGAATGTGATCCGCATTGGCGACACGGCATTCTGCACCAATCCAGCCGAGTTTTTCGTCGAACACGGCTTGACGATCCGCAAGCAATCGCCGGCGCGCGTGACGTTCGTCACCGAGTTGACCGATGGCTACTGCGGTTACGTCCCGACCAAGAAAGCTTTTACGCGCGGCGGCTACGAAACATGGCCCGCGCCTACCAGCCAGCTCGCATCAGTGGCCGGCAAGCAAATCACCACTGCAACGGGACGGATGTTGCGGACGGCTTTCCATGGCTGAGCGGTTACTGGCCGACATCGAGTCGCCGTGGAATCAGTATTCGCGTCGCTTCATTGAAGCGCCGGTCTACCGGCTGTGCGCGCCCTTCCCTCCGCATCCATTGGCGAATTTCTGGCGCTTGGAACTGAAACAAGACGACGTCAAGTATGTCATCGAGAGTGACAAACCAGTCCTCGATACCAGCGCGGTCTGGCCAAAACTGCACGACAGGTCTTGGGTGTTCGCAAATCTCATCGAGTACGACAAGACGTACGGGTGGTGTCTTTGCAGCCGGGCGGTCGGCGCATTTCCAGGAACTGGTAACACCGGCAAATTTGCGAAAGCGCCCGACTGGGTGGATCACGAGGAAGCGCCGCTGGACTTCGCGGCGAGTGTCCGACGGAATCTCGACTGGTTCGACAGTTTAGAGAACCATCCGAAAGCGACCTACCGCGAACCAGGCATGCCGGCCTGGTGGTGGCATGCGGCGGAAGGCGGCGACCCGGTGAACGGGGATTTTCTGCCGGGAGCATTTCCGGCAACCGCCGCATCTGGAATCGCGGCGATGTTGGGCGTGGCCAAGGTGTGGCCGGAGCGCGCCGGGCATTGCCGACAGATTGCGCGCGCCATTGGTGACTGGCTCCTGAAGAACCATACGCCGATGACCGGCGCAGTTCCGGGCATGCCGTACACCGCGATGCGCGAAGGGAAGTTCGAGTATTCAATCGATGGCAGCGCGGTCAGCCTGACCCGTAGCTCAACTCCCGGCTCGATGTTGGTATTGTTATATCGCGAAACCGGCGAACAGAAATATCTCGAGTACGCGCAACACATTGCCGGGGTGCTAACCCGGTTCATCCGTGACGACGGCAGCCTGCCCTACCGGGTGAACCCGTTGACCGGCGAAGTGATTGAGGATTACACCTGCGGCAATATGGGGGTTGGCCTGTTTTTGCAAAACCTGAATAAAATCGCGCCCGATGTCCGCTGGCGCGAGGCGGCGACTCGGATCACGCGCTGGGCCATCGAACATCCGCTCCGCGATTTCAATTGGAAGGGATGTTACGAGGATGTCGGCGAGAAACGGCCATTCATCAATCTGACCGGCATGGACGCGTTGTGTGGCGTGCGATTGTTGTGCCAGCAGGGCGAGTTGGCACACGCTCGAAAATTGTTCCGGTGGGTTGAGGATCAGTTTGTGAATTTTGGCGACGAGTTGTCGCTGAAAGTTCAGACGTACTATCCGTCCGTGCGCGAGCAGTGGCTCTGTGATTTTCCAATGGAAGGCCACGCAAGCAACTATGCCAACACATGCTGGGAGATGCACCGCGTCACCGGCGACGCGACCTACCGTCGCAAAGGCATCGCAACGCTCAACGCAATCGTGAAATCGCAGCGCGCCGATGGCGCATACAGTACTTGGGGCGTGGATCGCAACACTGGCAAACGCTTGATCGGTTATGGCGGCGAAGGCAGTTGGTTTAACGCAAACCACTCGGCGATGAGTACGCTGTCCAACTTCGTGCTGAGCGAACGCGGTAAATAGTTATTCCTGCTCCACAGACTTGAACATCAGGCTTTCCGCTTCATCCGGTCGGCGATGGCACGGTTGATTTCCCGGTCGGCTTCCTTGCGTTTGATGGTTTCGCGTTTATCAACCTGCGTTTTGCCTTTACCAACGCCGAGTGTGACTTTGGCCAGCCCCTTGGCATTGAAGAATATCTGGAGTGGAAGGAGTGCCAAGCCTTTGACGTTTAACTCACCGGCGAGGCGGTCAATTTCCTTTTTGTGAAGGAGCAACCGGCGTGGGCGAAGCGGGTCAACGTTCCAGCGGTTGCCAAATTCGTACGGCTGGATGTGGGCGTTGTAGAGCCAGCACTCACCACGTTCGACGCGCGCAAAGGCTTCGTCAATGGAAGCGCGGGCAGCGCGGAGGCTTTTCACTTCGACGCCTTTCAGGGCAAGGCCAGCTTCGTAGGTGTCGCCAATGAAATAGTCGCGCCGCGCTTTGTGGTTGTGAATGGTCGGCGGCATTACCGCAGAATACCACAGTGGACGACCGGCCGGAAATTATTCTTTCGCGGGCTCGACAATCGGCGCGTCGGTGGCCGGCAACTCGTAGGTGATTTTGCCTTCACCGATTTCCTTGAGGGCAATGTCGGCGTAGTCCATCTTCGGGTCGGTCAAGGTGAGCGGACGGTTGCCCTGCATCAACTGGCGCACACGCTTGGAGACAAGGTTGATTAACAACTCGGGACTGGGAAGTTGTTGGGCGGCTGCTTGGAAATATTTGCTCTTCATTGGGGAGCGGGACTATCAGCTAAAATCAGACGAATGACAAGCCCCATTTTCGGAAAAAGCCGGGGCGAGTGTTGCCACCCACCCCGGCCATCCGTGATTAACTAACGGGACTTAGTAGTCCATGCCGCCGCCCATACCGGGGTGGCCGCCGCCACCGCCCATCGGAGCGGGCTTATCCTTCTCCGGGAGTTCGGTGACACAGCACTCGGTTGTGAGCAACAGACCGGCAATGCTCGACGCGTTCTGCAACGCGGAACGGGTGACCTTGGTCGGATCGATGATCCCGGCCTTGCCCATGTCCACGTATTCGAGCTTGTCGCAGTCGAAGCCTTCCCAGCCCTTGCGGGTTTTGACTTCCTGAACGATCAGCGAGCCTTCTTCGCCGGCGTTGTTCGCCAACTGGCGGAGCGGCTCTTCGATCGCGCGCACTACAATCTGCGCGCCAATGGCTTCGTCGCCCTTGAGCTTGAGCGCGTTGAGCGCGTCCAAGGTGCGGATCAAGGCCACGCCGCCGCCGGGGACGATTCCCTCTTCGACAGCCGCGCGGGTCGCGTGCAACGCGTCTTCGACGCGCGCTTTCTTTTCCTTCATCTCGCTCTCGGTCGCGGCGCCGACATAAATGACGGCTACGCCACCGGCCAACTTCGCCAACCGCTCCTGCAACTTCTCGCGGTCGTAGTCGCTGGTGGTTTCTTCGATCGCTTTGCGGATCTGGTTGATCCGTCCCTGGACTTCGCTCTGCTTGCCGTTGCCTTCGACGATCGTGGTGTTTTCCTTGTCGATGACGATCTTCTTGGCGCGGCCGAGGTCGTCAATGTTGACGTTCTCGAGCTTGATGCCGAGGTCTTCGCTGAGGAACTTGCCACCGGTGAGGATGGCGATGTCGTTCATCATTTCCTTGCGGCGATCGCCAAAGCCGGGGGCTTTGACAGCGCAGATCTGGATGGTTTGACGGAGTTTGTTGACGACGAGGGTCGCCAACGCTTCGCCTTCGACATCCTCGGAGATGATCAACAGCGGCTTGCTGAGCTTGGCGGTCTTCTCGAGCAAGGGCAGCATGTCTTTGAGGCTGCTGATTTTCTTTTCGTGGATGAGGATGTAGCAGTCTTCGAGCACCGCTTCCATCGACTCGGCATTGGTCACGAAGTAGGGGCTGAGATAGCCCTTATCGAACTGCATGCCTTCGACGACGTCGAGCGTCGTTTCAATGGTCTTGGCTTCCTCGACGGTGATCGTGCCGTCTTTGCCCACTTTGTCCATCGCGTCGGCGATGATGTCGCCAATGTTCTTGTCGCCATTGGCCGAGATGGCCGCGACCTGTGCGATTTCGCTACGGTCTTTGACCTTCTTACTGAGCTTCGCGAGCTGTTCAGTGGCGGCTGTGACAGCCTTGCCGATGCCGCGTTGCAACGCCATCGGGTTCGCGCCGGCGGTCACATTGCGGAGACCTTCACGGTAAATGGCTTCCGCGAGCACGGTTGCCGTGGTGGTGCCATCGCCGGCAATATCAGAGGTCTTGCTGGCGACTTCGCGCACCATCTGGGCGCCCATGTTTTCGTACGGATCTTCCAATTCGATCTCCTTGGCGACGGTAACGCCGTCCTTGGTGATCGTGGGGGAGCCGAATTTCTTGTCGAGGACCACATTGCGGCCCTTCGGTCCGAGCGTGACCTTGACGGCCCGGCTCAGCTTCTCAACGCCGCGCAAGAGTGACTTGCGAGCATCTTCGTCAAACAACAGTTGTTTTGCAGCCATGATGAATTATTCCTTTGGTTAGTCGACGATGCCGAGGATGTCATCCTCGCGCATGATCAAATGATCTTTGCCGTCAATTTTGATTTCCGTGCCGCCGTACTTGCTGTACAGCACGCGGTCACCTTTTTTCACGTTCATCGGAACCAGCTTGCCATCTTCATGCTTGCCGGGTCCAACGGCCACAATCTTGCCTTCCTGTGGCTTTTCTTTTGCGGTGTCCGGGATGATGATCCCGCCCTTCTTAACTTCGTCTTGTTCGATGGGCAACACTAGCACCCGATCGCCCAATGGTCTTACGCTCATGTGTCTTACTCCTTTGGTTGTTGGTTCTGGTTAGAGGTTCCCGAAATGGTTGGCTGACTTACTTCTTTTTGTCGTCGTCCACCACTTCGAAATCTGCGTCCACGACGTCGCCCGGCTTCTTCTCTTGCTTCGCGCCGGCATCTGGCGGCGGGTTACCGGCGTCCTGCGGCGGTGGCTGTTGCGCGCCCGCGGTCGAACTCTTTTCCCGCGCTTTCGCGTAAATGTCCGACGAAACCGCATGCCACACTTCGGTCAATTTTTCTTCCGCGCTCTTCATCGCGGCAAAATCATCCTGCTTGAGTGCGTTCTTGACCGTCTCAATGGCTTCGTCGAGTTTTGTCTTCTGGTCGCCGGTGATGATTTCCTTGTGCTCCTTCATCAACTTCTCGGTCTCGTAGACGCGCGCGTCGCAGCGATTCTTCACTTCAATTTTCTCGCGGAGCTGCTTGTCCTCATCGGCGTGCGCCTCGGCTTCGTGGCGCATCTTCTCGACTTCATCTTTCGACAAACCGGACGAGGCGGTAATTGTGATCTTCTGCGACTTGCCGGTGCCGAGGTCTTTTGCGGAAACATGTAGGATGCCGTTGGCATCAATGTCAAATGTCACTTCGACCTGCGGCACACCGCGCGGGGCTGGCGGAATCTCGGTGAGATGGAATTTTCCGATCGTCTTGTTGTCCCGCGCCATCGAACGTTCACCTTGGAGCACGTGAACTTCGACGCTCGTCTGGCTATCGGCGGCTGTCGAAAAAATTTCACTCTTGCGCGTCGGGATCGTTGTGTTGCGCGGAATCAACGTGGTGAACACGTTGCCGAGCGTTTCGATACCCAGCGACAACGGCGTCACGTCGAGCAGCACGATGTCCTGCTTGACCTGGCCGGTCAACACGCCGCCTTGAATCGCTGCGCCAACCGCCACCACTTCATCCGGGTTCACACCCTGATGCGGTGCCTTGCCGATAAGCTTGCCGGCAACCTCAATGACTTTCGGCATCCGGGTCATGCCGCCGACGAGCACCAGTTCGTCAACCTTGCTGATGTCAATCTTGCCGTCGCGCAAGCAGGCTTCCACTGGCTTGATTGTCCGGTCAATAAGCTCGTCGCAAAGTTGTTCGAGCTTGGCGCGTGTGAGTTTTTTGACGATGTGCTTCGGCCCGGTCGCGTCCGCAGTAATGAACGGCAGATTGATTTCGTACTCCATCGCGCTGGACAACGCGATCTTCGCCTTTTCGGATTCTTCCTTGATCCGCTGGAGGGCGTCCGCCTGTTTCTTCAGGTCCACGCCGGTCTCCTTCTTGAAATCGTCAATCACCCAGTTCATGACCCGCTCGTCAAAATCATCGCCGCCAAGGTGCGTGTCGCCGTTCGTCGCCAACACTTCAAATACGCCGTCGCCAATGTTCAACACCGAAATATCAAACGTGCCGCCGCCGAGATCGTACACCGCGATGTGCTCGTCTTTTTTCTTGTCCAAGCCGTACGCGAGTGAGGACGCAGTCGGCTCATTGATGATGCGGATGACATCCAGCCCGGCAATCTTGCCAGCGTCCTTGGTGGCTTGGCGCTGGGAGTCATTGAAATATGCCGGCACCGTGATGACGGCCTTTTCGATTTTCTCACCGAGATAGGCTTCTGCATCGGCCTTCATCTTAGCCAAAATCATGGCTGAAATTTCCGGCGGCGTGAAAGTCTGCGCCTCGCCATTGACCACGACTTTCACGGCTGCGTCGCCGTTGGCCGCCCGCACCACTTCATATGGCACGCGCTTGCGTTCCATCTCGACCTCTTCAAACTTCCGGCCCATGAACCGCTTAATCGAATAAATCGTGTTCTTCGAGTTGACGACGTTCTGCCGTTTCGCCGCCTGACCGACAAGACGTTCGCCCGATTTCGTGAAGGCCACAACCGACGGCGTAGTCCGTCCGCCTTCGGCGTTCGGAACCACGACCGGCTCGCCGCCTTCCATGACGGCCATACACGAGTTAGTTGTGCCTAAATCGATACCAAGTACTTTTGACATATATAAATCTCCGCCAGCCTGTAAAGCTAAGTCCGTGCCAGCGATTGCAATAATTGTCTAAGTGACTTGTGACTAAGTCAATAAACCTAGTAAGCCAAATCGCGGTACATGTGCCATGTCTCACTTCCAACCCGCCGGCAACCAGTCAAGTGTGCCAACTGCGTCATCGTGTCTCATGCCAGCATTTATGATTTCTTAACACTCCGGCAACCCATTTTAATTAACACTTCGCCCGGTACCGTGCCAAAGTTGCAGCATGAAACAGAACGAATTTTTGCAACTGTTGATGTACTTCGGCCTGCTAATCAGTTTGACGCCGATGCTGGGCAAATTCATGGCGCGCGTGTTCGAGGGGCGGATGAAGTTTCTGGCGCCGCTGGAGAATTTGGTCTACCGGCTCGGCGGCGTGCGGGCCGACGAAGAGATGTCGTGGAAACGATACTTCGCCGCCGTGCTGCTCTTCAACGTTGCCGGGCTGCTGTCGTTGATGGCGATTCAGATGACGCAGGGCTGGCTGCCGTTGAATCCGCAGAATTTTCCAAATGTGCCGTGGGCGCTGGCGTTGAATACCGCCATCAGTTTCATCACGAACACCAACTGGCAGGCGTACTCCGGCGAGAGCACGGTGAGCTACTTTACGCAAATGGCCGGACTGGCGGTTCATAATTTTCTCAGCGCGGCCACCGGCATCGCGATCCTCGTGGCGTTCGCGCGCGGTCTCAAGCGGGCCTCGGCGAAGACGCTCGGCAGTTTCTGGGTGGACCTCACCCGCACAACATTATACGTGCTCCTACCGTTCTCAGCAATCGTTGCGCTTATGCTGGTCAGCCAAGGCGTAGTGCAAAATTTCAAGGCGTACCAAGACGCAAAATTGACGGAGACCTACACCACGTCGGTGCCCAAGACCGATGACAAAGGCCAGCCGGTCATGACCAATGTGGCCGTGCTGGTGCAAGCGCCGAAGCTCGATGCGCAAGGCCAGGCCATGCTGTCCAATGGCGTCCCGGTGCTGGTGGATGTGGCGAAGCTCGACGAGAAAGGGCAGCCAGTCCTAACCAACATCGCGGTGATGGTCGATCAGAAAGTGGAGACCCAAAGCATTCCCGGTGGCCCGGCGGCGTCGCAGGTTGCAATCAAACAACTTGGCACCAACGGCGGCGGGTTTTTCGGCCAGAACAGCGCGCATCCATTCGAGAGTCCCACGCCGGTGACAAATTTTATTGAGATGTTCGGGCTGCTCATCATCGCGGCTGGGCTGGTGTATGCGTTCGGGCTGCTGGTTGGCGACCGGCGGCACGCGTGGGTATTGTTTGGTGTGATGCTGGTCTTATTGGTGGGCACCTTCGCGTTGGCGTGGTGGGCGGAGACGCAGCCGAATCCCGTAATGGGCAACTACACGCAACTCCTCGAAGGCAAGGAGCAACGGTTCGGTGTGATGAACAGCGTGTTGTTTGCCACCGCAACGACCGGCACCTCCTGCGGCGCGGTCAACGCGATGCACGACAGTTTTATGCCGCTGGCGGGCTTGGCACCGCTGTGGAACCTGATGCTGGGCTGCATCGTATTCGGCGGCGTCGGGGCCGGGCTGTATGGAATGTTGATGCACGTCATGTTGGCCGTGTTCATTGCCGGGCTGATGGTCGGGCGCACGCCGGAGTATCTGGGTAAGAAAATCCAGGCGTGGGAGGCAACGTGGGCCGTCGTGGCGATCCTCATTCCGAACTTCCTGATCCTGATTGGCTCGGCGGTGGCGTGCAGCGTGGCGACCGGGCTGGCGAGTCTGGCCAACGCCGGCCCGCACGGCCTGAGCGAAATCTTCTATGCCTACGCGTCGTGCGCGAACAATAACGGCAGCGCCTTTGCCGGGTTGAACGCCAACACCACTTTCTACAACTTGACGCTTGGTACTGCGATGTTCGTGGGCCGGTTCGGCGTGGCGTTCGCGGTGCTGGCGATTGCCGGTCATCTCGCGGCGAAGAAAACTGTACCCGCGTCGCAAGGCACAATGCCGACCAACGGCCTGACGTTCGGCTGCGTGTTGCTTGGTGTGATTCTGATTGTCGCCGCGCTGACGTTTTTCCCGGCGCTGTGCCTGGGGCCAATCGTCGAGCACGGCCTGATGCTGGCAGGGAGGGTTTTCTAATGTGTCCCGTAATTCACCGGAATGCCGATCCATCAACCAGGAGATCTATGAAAAAGCTTAAATTCGTTGTTGCCGTGGCCAGTGTTGCGCTCGCGGCAACCTTCACCACCATATCCCTGCGCGCTGCCGAAACTGCACCGGCAACGCCGCCAGCGGCTACGCCCCCGGCCGCGACTGAAGCGCCGGCAACAACCGCGCCACCGCCCGGTCTGTTAATGAGCGGTTTAGGCAAGGTGGGACTGGCCGACCCTTTGAACAAGGCCGGGATCAACATCTATGGCTATGCTGAAGGCGGATACATGTATGACTTCACCTCGTCTCATAAAGGAAGCCCGACCTTCATCGGCTATAACAGCTTCAAAGACGAGGCGGTTCTTGACAAGGTTAGTATGAACATCGAGCGCACGGTTGATCCGACCAAAAAGAAATTTGACGTGGGCTTCCATGTGGAAGGCATCTATGGTGCGGACGCGCCACCCATCCACTCGAATGGAATACTGGATACGCAAACGGGTCGCAATCAGTGGGACCTGCTCCAAGCTTATGTGGACGTAGCTTTTCCCGACGTGCCGCTGCGACTTCGCGTAGGCAAATGGATTGAGCTGGCCGGCTTCGAGCAATTCAGTGCCAACCTCTACGGGGCCTTCAATGATCCGACCCGGGCGCTCTATTCATATAGTTATCAGTTTCTTTACGCCGAGCCGGGCACGCAATCTGGTGTTTTGCTCACCTACGTGTTGAGCCCCAAGTGGACGGTTGACGCCGGCTTCACACGCGGCTGGAACCAATCTGTGAATGACGCCAACGCTTCCCTGGACTTTTTGGGTCGCGTCACCTTTACACCCAGCGACAAGACTTCCATCATTTTCGTGATGACGGAAGGCCCGGAGTTCCCAGCCGGTTTCGGAAAGAATCTCCCGCCCGGCGACAATGCTCACTGGTGGACCGCCTTGGACTTGGTTCTCACTCAGAAGATCACTGATAAATTGAGCCTCGGTTTGGGCGTTGACTATGTCGAGACTCCGAACATTCCCGGCTTATCGAGCGGGGCCAAGCAGTGGGGCGGTGTGGCGGGCTACGGCAGCTACGCGATTGATTCGCACTTCACACTGAACACCCGGCTGGAGTGGTACAAAGACGCTGCCGATGGCTTCTCCACCGGTGCGCCCGTCAATGCCGATTACTACGCGATAACCGCGGGTGTGGCTATCAAGCCGTTCCCCAAAGACAAAATTCTCTCGAACTTGTTGTTCCGACCGGAAGTTCGTTACGACTACTCTGATCGCGCGGTCTTCAACGGCGACGACCATAATCAGTTGACAGTTAGCATGGACGCCATTTTCACCTTTTAACCGGGAGCGAAAAAGTAACTTTCACTGTCGAGACAAATATGAGCACAAAAATCGAAATCAAATACTCGGAGTTGGTTCGGCAAGCCATCATCGACGCGTTCAAAAAGTTGAACCCGCGCGACGAGATCAAGAACCTGGTCATGTTCGTCGTCTGGGTTGGCGCGATCTGGACGACCATCATCCTGTTCATGCCGGGCCAGTGCACGGGCTTCAACGTGCAAATCTGCATCTGGCTCTGGTTCACCTGCCTCTTCGCCAACTTCGCGGAAGCCATGGCCGAAGGCCGGGGCAAGGCGCATGCCGACGCCCTCCGCCGGTTGCGCACGAAAACAATGGCTCGCAAACTCGTCAAAGGTGCGTCCGGTCAGTTCGACAAAGAAGTCGCTGTTGCGAGTGCGGAACTGAAGGTAGGTGATCTGTTCGTCTGCACTGCCGGGGACGCCATTCCCGCCGACGGCGAGGTTGTGTCCGGCATCGCCACCGTGGATGAATCGGCCATTACCGGCGAGTCCGCTCCCGTCATCCGCGAAAGCGGCGGCGACCGGAGCGCCGTGACCGGCGGAACCAAAGTGATCAGTGATCGGATCGTTGTCAGCGTCACCGCCGAGCAGGGCAGTTCGTTTCTTGACCGGATGATCACGATGATTGAAGGTGCGCGCCGGCAGAAAACGCCGAACGAAATCGCCTTGAACATCGTGCTCGTCAGCCTGACGGCGCTATTCATTCTCGTGGTCGCCACCCTCCCGGCGTATGCCAAATATAACGAGAATGCCGCCGGCCAGGTTGGCGTCGTCCTGACCTCAATCCCGGTCTTGCTGGCACTGATCGTCTGCCTGATTCCGACCACCATCGGCGGATTGCTCAGCGCCATCGGCATTGCCGGCATCGACCGCCTGATGCGCCGCAACGTGCTCGCGACGAGCGGCCGGGCCGTCGAAGCGGCCGGCGATGTGGATGTGCTGCTGCTCGACAAGACCGGCACGATCACGCTCGGGAACCGGATGGCAACCGAATTCCTCCCGGCCTCCGGTGTCAAGATTGAGGAGCTCGCCGATGCCGCCCAACTCGCGTCGATCGCCGACGAGACCCCCGAAGGCCGCTCCATCGCAGTGCTCGCGAAAGAAAAACACGGCTTGCGCGGCCGCGAAGTCGCGGAACAACACGCCACGTTTGTCCCGTTCACAGCCCAGACCCGAATGAGTGGAATGGATTTCAACAACGGCACGAAACGCTCCGTGCGGAAAGGCGCGGCCGATGCCATTCGCGATTGGGTCCTCAAACAGGGCGGCCAAAACGACAAGGCCGTCGCGGAAACAGTCGACCGAATTTCCCGAACGGGTGGAACGCCACTGGTCGTGGCCGATGGGCCGAGAATGCTCGGGGTGATCCATCTCAAAGACGTGGTCAAAGGCGGCATCAAGGAACGGTTCGCCCAGCTGCGCAAAATGGGCGTGCGCACCGTGATGATTACCGGCGACAACCAACTCACCGCTGCTGCCATTGCCGCCGAAGCCGGGGTGGACGACTTTATCGCCCAGGCCAAACCCGAAGATAAGCTCGCCCGCATCCGCCTTGAGCAAGCCGGCGGAAAGTTGATCGCCATGATTGGCGACGGGACCAACGATGCCCCGGCCCTAGCCCAGGCCGACGTCGGTGTCGCGATGAATACCGGCACCCAAGCGGCCCGTGAAGCCGGCAACATGGTGGACCTCGATTCAAATCCGACGAAACTCATTGAGGTTGTCGAAATCGGCAAACAACTGCTGATGACGCGCGGCGCCCTGACAACGTTCAGCATTGCCAATGATGTGTCGAAGTATTTCGCGATCATCCCGGCCATGTTCGGCGTGCTCTATGCCACCAC
>Ga0118677_10008371_pt1 | contig 16609 bp, 13 predicted proteins | sample AliMusrvi5mmetaG_FD_86154 | JGI IMG/M metagenome (GOLD analysis project Ga0118677, IMG submission 86154) | reverse complement strand
GAGTACACCGATATGGGCACCGCCTTTGCTTGCGCCGCCCGACAGGATCACGGCGACTTTTTGCGCGTGTGCCGGCAGGCTCAGAAACAGGATGCAGGTAAGAAGTGCTAATGACTTTCTGAACATCTCAGGGAATTGGATATTCAAAGGTAGGGAATTCGTGAATCGTGAATCGTGAACCGTGAACCGTGAACCGTGAACCGTGAACTGTAGTCAGTAATCCATTCACCATTCACCGTTCACCAGTCACCAGTCACGGTTTAGACTTTCTCCAACGCCTGCTCCAGGTCGGCAAGGATATCTTCCACTTCTTCTATACCAACCGAGAACCTGACCAGTTCATCAGAGATACCGCCCTGTTTTCTTGCTTCGGGCGAGAGTTTGGAATGGGTCATGGAAGCGGGGTGCTGGATCAGGGTTTCTATGCCTCCGAGTGAAACTGCAAGAACGCAGAATTCAACAGCGTTCATCATCTTACGACCGGCTTCAAGCCCGCCTTTCAGGCCAAAGGAGATCATCGCGCCAGGGCCCCGCATCATTTTCTTTCCGAGTTCATACTGAGGATGAGATTTCAGGCCAGGGTAGAGCACCCATTCGACCTTGGGGTGTTTCTCGAGATATTCAGCAATTTTCATTGCATTTTCCTGAGCACGGTCCAGACGGATTGCCAGTGTTTTTAACCCGCGCCGGGTGAGGAAAGCCTGGTGGGGGTCCATGTTGCAGCCAAGGTTCACCATCATGGTACGCACCCTTTTGTACTCGGCAGGATCTTTTACAATGATTATACCTCCCACGATATCGGCATGGCCGTTGAGGAATTTCGTCAGTGAATGGAGCACGATATCTGCTCCCTGGTCCAAAGGATTCTGAAGATAAGGGCTGCAGAAAGTATTGTCGACGCACACCGGTATGTTGTGCTGATGTGCGATCTCACAGATGGCGGGAATATCTGAAATCCCCATGGTTGGGTTGGCAGGGGATTCAAGGTAAATAAGGCTTGTATTGGGGCGGATGGCTTTTCGTACCTGTTCGAGGTCGGTGGTATCGATATAGGTCGACTCCACGCCGAATCTTGCGTATGTGCCCTCCATGATCCCGCGGGCCGGACCGTAAACTGCATTATGGCTGACGATATGCTTTCCAGCACCCAGATAGCTCATGTAAACTGTGTTTACAGCAGCCATTCCCGAGGATGTGGCTATGCCGTCGTGCCCGTGCTCGAGCATGGCAATGGTCTTTTCAAGATCGAGGGTTGTGGGGTTGTCAATACGTGTGTATATGTAGCCGTCACTCTCGCCCGAAAAAAGCCGGGCTCCGTGTTCGGCGCTGTCAAATGCAAAAGTAGAAGTCTGGTAGATTGGCATGATCACGCTGCCGTGGGGATCTTTGAACCCCTCACCATGCACAAGAGCGGAGTTGAATCCGGAATGTTTTTTTTTCATAAAAGTCTTGAGTTATAAGGAAAGTGAATATTCGTGTTTTAACGACGCACTATAAGGATCTCGTTTTCAATAGCCGGGTCAAGGTGACGTTTTACAGCACAAAGCGACGCTGACTGGATAAGGGCCGTGTCATATTTTTCGGGGAAATGCGCAGGGATAAAAATCCTGATAATGAATTTTGCTATGTTCTTGGTTTCGGGATTTATTTTGTATTCAAGGCTGAGGCTGACATCCTGGGTCGGCAGGCCTCGCTGATCGCAGAATCCCTTGACATAGATCCCTGCACAGGTGGCCAGGGAGGATAAAAATAAAGCGAATGGTGTGGGAGCGCTTCCTTCTCCTCCGGCACGCACCGGCTGGTCAGTTTCAACTGTAAATCCTTCGAGCTTTGCAATAACCTTCTTCGCTCCAGCGAAATATACTTCTATTGACATGTGTAGATATGTTGGCAAGGTTTCAGCCTGCAAAGGTAGAAAAAATTCATCATGGTTCAATGAAGGTAATGTCGGATGGCGTGTGATTATTGTCACAATTCAACATTTGCCAATCAATTATCTCTCAGGCATTTTACCGGCAGGCCGGCATGTTTATCGGTATTTGTAAAAATCAGTTATTAAATGCCTGATTCAGAACCATCTGGCACACTTTATTTTTTTTTGTTATAAAATCTTTATACTTGTCGATTTTTGGATTTTTTTTCCCTATCTTTACCAAATCAAGTCATATCCCATGAATGAAAATCCGGCCATACAAGAGACTCTTTTTCAGTTCATAAAAAGCAGGCTTGCTCCCAATATTTCGTTTGTACATGATCTCTCTGAGCTTCTTGGGATCAGTTACGACAGCGCCTATCGCAGGATCAGGGGGCAAAAGGACCTTACGCTGGAAGAGTTGAAGCAGATTTGTTCGCATTATGCAATTTCCATGGATGAGATCCTGAATTACAAATCCGACCATGTCGCTTTCACTACGCTCGCTATCGGCAAGTCAGGCATCACATTTGAAAGCTGGCTGATGACACTGGTCCACGAGATGAAAAGGATTTTTGAATGCAAGAACAGGGAAATCATCTATGCGGCTAAGGATATACCTATTTTCAACTATTTTGAATTCCCTGAAATTGCTGCCTTTAAATTCTTCTTCTGGCATAAAGTTCTCATCCCTTCCAGTGCATATCCCGAGAATCATGTCAGGATGGAAGTCGACAAGGCTATTTTCGAGAACGGAAGGAAGTTGCTCGCCTGTTATTCAAGAGTGCCGGTGACCGAGATCTGGAGCGAGGACACTATCGCAAGCATTCTAAGGCAGATCGATTATTGCCTGGTTTCGGGTTTCTTTGCAAACAAAACTGATGCTGTTAAATTATGTGATATCCTCGACACCTGGCTTGATCATGTCCAGGGGCAGGCTGAACATGGGTTCCAGTTTATGCTTGGCCATACCCCTGAAGGCGTTGAGAACAGTTTTAAGTTGTATCACAATGAGGTGCTGGTTAATGACAATACAATCCTTGTCAAGGCCGACGGCCATAAAACCGCCTACCTCACATACAATATTATAAACCAACTGGTGACTAACAATTCGGCATTCTGCGACCAGATCGAGGATTCACTACGCAACCTCATGCAAAAATCAACAATGATAAGCGGTACCTCCGCGAAAGAGAGATACCGCTTTTTCAATTCACAGCATGAAAAGGTGAAAGTCCTCAGGCAAAGGATTGAACGGGGCGAGTAAGCTGGTTTTGACGGTTTTTATAAGCCTGGACAGTATTCCTGAATAAAATTGCCATGACTACTGTCATCAGGCCTCCCGGGATGGGTAATAAGGCAGCTGCAATACCTGTCACTGAAGCCACATTGATCCCTCCCCTGATAACAGGCACCAGTTTCGAAGGATCTGCCTTTGAGGGAACTTCCTTTACCAGGTTTGAATAAATGTCGATGATACAGGCCCCCGGCTTTATCCATTCAGCCTGAATGTATTCGGGAAATTTAGTCACAACGACCAGGAAATCAGCCCTCCTGATATGATCGGCAAGATGTGCCGAGTTTTTATTGATAAACATCACAGGGCTGTCCCTGGGAACTACTAGCGAAGCTGCCGACCTGACGATCATACGGGTGAGAGCATTGGTCATGAAGCCATCGTCAAGAACAAAAACCCACTCGCTATCATCGGGGATGCGAAACTCAGCTTCCCTGAACATTTCATAAAGAGCCGTAGGCAGGCACATCGGATACCTGCCGGCTTTAAGGTCGGGTATCATTGTATTTATCATGTTCTGCGGATGAAAACCCTCCACTTCCTTTACAGGGTCGATACGGTTCACTATCCTCACCGGGTTGAGGTGCTCGGGCAGTGGCTGAAGCAATACGATTGCATGAACGTCTTGATTTGCATTCAGACCGTCGATCACCGCAAATATCTCGTCTTCTGTCGCCTCATCGGGCAGAATTTCGGTTACCACTCTCAACCCCACGCCCCGGGCCATCTGAATATGCATAGGTATATTGTATTTGGACAGGGGCACACAATTGAACCCTATAAAAGCGATGCAGGGGGCTATGTCATTATGTGACATCAGGCCTGCAATCTCAGCTTTAACTTCCCCGAAGATCTGATCCCTGATCATTTCTCCCTTGATAATTTTTGTTTCCATGATATCTCTTTCTTTTAGTTTTCTGATGTTTGATGTCTTTCACGATCCAAAATTATACAGGTTTCAGGGCGGATCAAAACTGATTTCCACCGGCAGTGCGGAAGGATTTGCGCAAAATCCAAAAACGCGGGGACTACCCACTCACTCATCCGCAGAAATTACAAGAATAAATGTGTCTCAACGACTTTTCCGCGGGTTTCACCGATTTCTGCCGCCTGATACATTGAAATCAATAAATTTGCTTTTTAATTTCCTGATGTTCATTAATCCCCAAAATCATATGAAAAAAATCAGCCTGACTTTATTTGCCATATTGCTTATCGGGCTCGTTGCAGCCCAGACCGAGGCAAGGCTTATGCGCTTTCCCGCCATTCACGGGAACCAGATTGTATTTACCTATGCCGGAGACCTTTACACGGTCGACAAGAACGGGGGCACTGCCCGTAAACTGACCAACGACGAGAACGGGTTCGAAATGTTCGCCCGTTTTTCACCCGATGGAAAACAGATTGCCTTCACCGCCCAGTATGACGGGAATACCGAAGTGTATATTATCCCTGCGGATGGCGGAGTACCTGTACGCCTCACTTATACGGCTACCCTGAACCGCGATGATGTATCGGACCGCATGGGCCCGAACAATGTCGTGATGACCTGGAAAGACAATGAAAACATCGTTTACCGTTCGCGCAAGCAAACCTTCAATGATTTCAAAGGACAGCTTTTTATCACCAGCGTCAAGGGAGGGCTCAGCGAAGAACTTCCATTGCCGGCCGGTGGATTCTGCAGCTATTCGCCCGATAAGTCAAAACTTGCCTACAATCGCGTTTTCCGCGAATTCCGCACCTGGAAGTATTACCGCGGGGGCATGGCCGACGATATCTGGATCTACGATTTCAAATCCAAAGAAACTGTTAACGTCACGAATAATCCTGCCCAGGATATTTTCCCGATGTGGACCGGCGACAAGATCTATTTTGCTTCGGACCGAGACCGCATCATGAACCTTTTTGTTTACGACCTGAAAACAAAAGAAACCAAAAAGGTGACCAACTTCACAGAGTTTGACATCAAGTTCCCTTCACTGGGCGACAATTCGATTATTTTTGAGAACGGTGGATTCCTTTACGTCTTCGACCTGGCCACCCAGAAATACAACAAGGTTGTTGTCAATATCGCCAATGACCTCATCACCGGGAGGAACCAGCTGAAAGATGCAAGCAAGTTCATCAATTCATCTTCAATTTCGCCCGACGGCAAGCGCCTTGCCTTCGATGCACGCGGTGATGTTTGGACAGTACCTGCAAAGAGCGGGATTACCCGCAATATCACCCAGACCAAAGGTGTTCATAACCGCGACGTAGCCTGGTCGCCCGACGGAAAGTATATCGCTTTCATTTCCGACCGCACCGGTGAGGACGAGATCTTCATCGAAAAGCAGGATGGAACGGGAGATGTGATCCAGCTTACTAAAAATGCAGATACCTATAAATATTCTGTTTCATGGTCGCCCGACAGCAAAAAACTTTTATGGGCCGATAAAATGCTGAGACTGCAGTATGTGGATATCGATTCGAAGGATGTCACGGTGGTTGACCAGGCCAAAGCCTGGGAGTTCAACAACTACTCCTGGTCCCCCGATTCAAAATGGATCACGTATGCTTATCCCGACCGCCGTTCGTTCGGCATAGTATACATTTATGAGCTTGCCTCTAAGAAGAAAACCGCGGTGACCGATGCATGGTACAGTTCGGGCGACCCCGCTTTCAGCAATGACGGCAAATACCTGTTCTTTACCTCTAACCGTGATTTCAATCCTACTTACTCAAATACCGAATGGAACCATAGTTACAGTGATATGACGAGGATCTATTTCGTGACCCTTGCCAAGGCAACACCCAATCCATTCGCATACGAGAATGATGAAGTGGCAGTGAAAAAGGATGAGAAACCCGATCAGCCATCCGCAGACAAAAAAGATGATAAAAAGGATGTGAAGAAAGACGAAAAGAAAGATGTTGTTCCCGATGTGAAAATCGATTTGGACGGGCTTATGGACCGCATCGTAGTATTGCCGGTCGATGCTTCAAATTATTACGGGGTTTCGGCTGTTGGCGACAATGTATATTACGTCAAAGGTGGGCGCCGCGGACAGGGCGGGCTTGCCATGTTCAACCTGAAAGATAAGAAGGAAACCATACTTGGCGATTACTTCACCTATGATATCTCTGCCGATTTCAAGAAAATGATGGTTGGCGCCATGGGTAAGTACGCAGTTGTCGATCTGCCCAAAGGCGGCAAGGTCGAAGTGAAAGACTGGGCTGACCTTTCAAATATGAAGCTGGTTGTTGACCTGAAATCCGAATGGGCCCAGATTTATAATGAAGCCTGGAGGCAGATGAAATATTTCCTCTATGCACCCAATATGCAGGGCGCAAACTGGGATGCTGTGAAAAAGAAATATGAACCCTTGCTGCCTTATATCAACAGCCGTTATGACTTGACTTATGTGCTGGGCGAGATGGTTGGAGAAATCAGCATTGGCCATTCTTATGTGAGCGGCGGTGACAGGCCCGAACCCAAACGCATCAAATTGGGATTGCTTGGAGCAAAACTCAGCCGCGACGGATCGGGGTATTATCATATTGATAAAATTCTCAAAGGAGAGAACTGGAGCCGCGAAGAACGTTCACCCCTTACGGAACTTGGTGTTGATGTCAAGGAAGGTGATTTCATCATTGCCATCAACGGCAAGCCCACCAAGGACATGAACGACATTTACGAAGCACTAGTGAATACGGCAGGGAACCAGGTTGAACTTACAGTAAATGCAAAGGCTTCGCCGGATGGCGCGCGTAAAACCCTTGTCGTTCCTACCGATGACGAAGCCAAGCTATATTATTACAACTGGGTTGAAGCCAATATCAAAAAAGTGAGCGATGCTACCAACGGTGAAGTAGGTTATATCCATATTCCCGACATGAGCGCCGAAGGCCTCAATGAATTCGTGAAACATTTCTATCCCCAGCTGAACAAGCGTGCCCTTATCATTGACGACAGGGGCAACGGCGGTGGCAATGTTTCGCCTATGATCATCGAACGCCTCAACCGCGAAATGACAATGATGACCATGTCGAGGAACACCGAACCTGTCCCGGGCCGACTGGAAATGCAGGTAGGACCGAAGTGCATTCTTATCGACAACTATTCTGCATCCGACGGTGACCTTTTTCCATACCAGTTCAAGAAACTGAAGATAGGGAAAGCTATAGGTCTCCGGACCTGGGGAGGCGTTGTGGGCATCCGCGGTTCACTGCCATTTGTTGACGGTGGGAGCATGATGAGACCCGAATTTGCGCCATACAGCACCGACGGCAAGGAATGGATCATAGAAGGCCACGGGGTTGATCCGGATATCGTGGTCGACAATGACCCGGCAAAGGAATATGCAGGTGATGACCAGCAGCTGAATGCGGCCATTGATGAGATGAAAGCCGAGCTGAAGAACCTGCCGAAGGAACTGCCCGGTATGCCGCCGTTCCCGGATAAGACTAAGTAGTGAAATAGCGCAATAGCGAAAAACCGGTTCCTGATGGAGCCGGTTTTTTTATAATAATACGGCATGTTCAAATAATTTCAGCAGATCTGTATTACTTTTGCAATGTGGGCGGATTAAGGAATGTAATTTAATCCGTGAGACTATGAGAAAGATTTTGAGAATTGCTTCTGTTTTATTAATGCTTCTGCCTGTTTTTGTAAAGGCTGAAAATAGGGAGGTGCCGTTCACCCTGGATGACCGGGACAGGATTATCCGGACGGAACAGAATCTGGATGCAGTTAAAGCTGAAATGAAGGCCAGGTTTGAATCAGTCAATACCCGGTTTGAAAATATGGACAAGCGATTTGATCAGCTATTTAACTTTCTGTGGGCGATCATCGGTATTTTTTTGACCATGATATTTAGTGTTTTCGGGTTTGCATTCTGGGACAGGAAACTCTCACTTGCGCCTATGAAACGAGAGGAGGAAAAAATTAAGACGGTACTGAGGGAATTGTCCAAATCCCAGCCAAAGCTTGCCGAGATCATGAGGCAGGCAGGAATGCTGTAGAAGGCAGTCTGCAGTCGGCAGTCAATGAAATTATTTCGCTACTTCGCTACTTCCAATTATTTCCCTTATCCTTTTAACTTTTTCTTCGGATGACAGGTCGCCTTCGATCCAATGTATTCTCATGCCCTGTCGCTCCATGCGGCGGAACCAGGTCATTTGCCGTTTGGCGAACTGGTGGATGGAGATGTTGAGAAGCCTGAACATTTCGTCATAGCTCAATGCGCCTTCGAGATGGAGGGCGAGGTATTTGTATTCAAGCCCGTATGCTTTCAGGCGAGCCGGAGGGACTCCCTGGTCCTGGAGACGCCTCACTTCATCTATCATGCCTCCTTCAAGCCTTGACTTCAGCCGTAAAGTGATACGCTGACGCACGGTTTCCCGCCCGGGATTTATACCGAAAATGATAGATTGAAATGATGTTTTTATTTCGCTATTTCGCCATTTCGCTATTTCGCTATTTGATACTTTTTCATCCCTGCGCTTAATCTCTATTTCCAATGCTCTAAGCATCCGGTTGCGATCAACGGTATCTGTTGTACTGTGGAGTTTCTTAAATTGACTGAGTTCGTGCAGCAGGGCATGCTCATCCATGGATTGCATCAGCCTGGCAAAGCCGTGGTCTGAGGGGGCTTCGGGCAAAGAATAAGCTTTGAGCACGGCTTCAAGGTACATCCCGCTGCCGCCGCAAAGCACTGGAAGTTTACCCCGCTTAACAATATCACCATAAGCTTTGGTAAAATCCCTCTGATACTCGAAGATGTTGTACTCGTAACCTGGTTCTGCGATATCGACCAGGTGGTAAGGGATCTGCCGGCCTTCAACGATATAATCACCGAGATCCTTTCCTGAACCGATATCCATTCCACGATAAACCTGCCTTGAATCGGCCGAGATCACTTCGCCGTCCATCTCATACGCGAGACGGGCGGCCACCGCGGTTTTCCCGCAGGCAGTAGGACCGAGGATGACGGGCATTTTTTTCATAAGTGGCGAAAAAACAAAGTAGCGAAGTAGCGAGGTAGCGAAATGGCGAAATAATATGTCGATTATTACTAAGGAAAACTTTCGCTACTTCGCTACTTCGCTACTTCGCTATTTAATTTTTGTCCAGTGCTTCGTAAACCGAATTCTGGCTTTTGTATTCCGGGACTATCTGTTTCATCTTCCGCACCACATCCGTATCTCCGGCCCCGGCAGAAAGGTTCACGAGTTCGTCAATATCAGAACGTACCTGATCAATATCCTGCTCCCTTACTTTTGCTATCATGATCAGGGGATGATGCGTGGGCAGTGTGTTCTCGTGGAGGTCAAGCAGCTCTTCATACAGCTTTTCGCCCGGCCGCATGCCTGTATATTCTATCATGATATCCTTGCCGGGTTCCAGTCCTGAAAGCTTTATCATGCGTTTGGCAAGATCGATGATCTTTACAGGTTTGCCCATGTCGAAAATATAGATCTCACCTCCTTCTCCCATCGCGCCGGCTTCGAGCACCAGTCGGCAGGCTTCCGGGATTGTCATGAAAAATCTTGTGACCTCGGGATGTGTAACCGTAAGCGGCCCGCCTTTTTCTATCTGCTGCCTGAAGAGAGGTATCACCGATCCGTTTGACCCGAGCACATTCCCGAAACGGGTGGTGATGAACGAGGTCTTGTTAAGTTTGTTCATGGCCTGGCAGTAAATCTCGGCGATGCGCTTGCTCGCCCCCATTACGCTGGTGGGGTTCACTGCCTTATCCGTAGAGATCATAATGAATTTACTCACCCCGAATTCCATTGAAAGGTCAGCCATAACGCGGGTACCGTGCACATTGGTAAAGACGGCTTCGCCGGGATGGGCTTCCTGCACCGGGACATGTTTGTAGGCTGCAGCATGAAAGAGGATTTCGGGTTTGTATTGCTCAAAGAGCGACCTCATCCGCAGTACATTACAAACATTACCCAGGATAAAGTCAATTTCGGTGCCGCGGATAGACTCCCTGCATTCCAGTTCGAGGCTGTGAAGAGGGGTTTCGGCATAATCTACCAGTACCAGGCGGGTGGGCCCGAACTTTGCCACCTGGCGCACGATCTCGGAACCTATAGAACCTGCTGCGCCGGTGATCATCACGACTTTATTATGAAGGTACCTGCTGATCTCCTCCATATTGAGTTCTATCACATCCCTCTCGAGCAGGTCTTCAATATTTACAAGGCGGATCTGGGAGAAACTGAGTTGTCCGTTGACCCAGTGGATCGCGGGAGGTACCGCAAGGACTTTAGTGTCGTATTTGAGGCAGAGATCAACAAGCTCCTGCTTGTATGCCGCATCAACGGGATGATATGCAAGGATGAGCTGGGCAACCGTGCGGTCACTCAGCAAAGACTCCAGCTTAGAAGGGGGATGGATGTCCACCCTTTCAAGTTTCTTATGCTGCTTCCCCTTATCCTCGTCAATAAAGGCGATCACCTTATACCTTGTTGCAGCATCGCGGTCCATCACATGCTTTGCATTGATGCCTTCCTCGCCGGCGCCGTAAATGATCACGTCAACCCTCTGGCCTCCGGGGTTCTGGAACTCAAGCCAGGCGATCTTTACAATGGTCCTGAAAAGTATCATGCCTACCGAGGTGATCAGGAACTCAAGCACGATGATGGTGGTAGGTATCATGAACCAGTGCATGGTGAACCAGGTGACAATGTTGGTTAACCCAAGCACGGCGCTTCCTGCGAGAAGCGTAACAACCACCCTGAGGCCATCCGCAGTGCTGGTATAACGGATCAGGCCGGCATGGGTGCGGGAGACAGCGAAACTGATACCTCTCACAGCCAGTATCCATGGGATCAGGATAGCAAAGGGTTTGCTTTCACTGGCCGGAATGTCAAAGTTGAACCTGAGCAGGTATGCAAGTAAGATTGAACCCAGCACGATAAGTAAATCGATAAGCCAGATGATGCCTCTGGGGGTGTTCCTGCGGAGAGATAAAATGTTCATAGCGTCATCAAAAGTAAATAATCCTGCTCAATTATAAACAATGTCTATAAAATGTGAACAGGGCAAGGATAAGGTGGAGAATTTTCCTAAATTTGCTTTTTCCTCCGACATTTCAAAAATCGCTATAATGAAAAACACAGCTTTTACCAAGTTCCATGAGGCCATGGGAGCCAAGATGGTTGAATTTGCAGGATATCTCATGCCCCTGCAGTATGCAGGAGTTATTGAAGAACACGAAACGGTTCGCAAGGGCGTTGGTGTTTTCGATGTCTCACATATGGGCGAGTTCTGGGTGAAAGGCCCGAAAGCCCTTGATTTTGTTCAGTGGGTCACATCAAACGATGCGTCAAAGCTTGTCCCCGGCAAGGTGCAGTATTCGTGCTTCCCCAACGGGCAGGGCGGGATCGTTGATGACCTTTTGGTTTACAAGGTGGACGACGTTACGTATCTCCTTGTCGTGAACGCCGCTAATATTGACAAAGACTGGGCCTGGTGCAATAAGAACAATAAGATGGGCGCCGAATTGTATAATGCTTCGGATGAGATCGCCCAGCTGGCCATACAGGGCCCTAAGGCCCTGGAAGCCATGCAGAAGCTGACAGATACAACTATCACCGACATGGAATATTACACCTTTAAAAAGCTCACTTTTGCAGGTGTTAAGGATGTGATCTTCGCTACCACGGGTTACACCGGTTCAGGCGGATGCGAGATCTATATGGCCAACGAAGATGCAGCGAAAATTTTCGAAGCGGTATTCGAAGCCGGGAAAGAATACGGCATTAAGCCGATTGGCCTGGCCGCTCGCGACACTCTCCGCCTCGAAATGGGATATTGCCTTTACGGGAATGATATCAACGATACCACTTCACCCATTGAAGCAGGCCTGGGCTGGATCACCAAGTTCACCGATGCCAAGGACTTCATTGATAAGGCATATTTATTAAAGCAGAAGAACGAAGGCGTAAAACACCGCCTGGTCGGCTTCGTGATGGACGACAAGGGGATACCCCGCCACGGTTACGATATCACCGATGCAGCCGGGAACAGGATAGGTGAGGTTACCTCGGGTTCCATGGGACCTACCTTAAAATTCCCCGTTGGAATGGGATATGTCCCTGCTGAGCTATCAAAAGAAGGCTCAACGATTTATGTGAAAGTAAGAGAGAAAGTGCTGAAAGCCCACGTTGTGAAGTTCCCATTCTATAAAGGGTAGGTATACTAAGTGGGTTTAAGGAACGTTTATTAATAAAATAGCGAAATAGCGAAATAGCGAAATGGCGAAATATTTCCGCTTCCTCACTACCTCACTATTCAAAAAGCAAATTTATATGACAAAAGCAATGAATAAACTGAAAAGCATAGGATGGACATCCATAGTGATGGTCGCCCTGATAATCGCCATGGGCCTCGCTACCGAGAGCTGCAAATCGACAGGCAAAATGTCAAAGAAAGATCGCAAAGCAGCGATAGCCCTTGCAAAACAGCAGCTTCAGCCCATCATCAGCGGCACATCAACACTTTCCCTGCCTGACCAGGAAAAGCTCGTAAACGAGATCATCAATAAAAAGCTCAACGACCCAACGGTCAACGATATGATCATACAGGCCCAGCAGGCCATCAAAAAAGCCTATGCGGAACAGGACAAACTGCACCAGCAGAAAGTGGATGCAGCAAGGGCGGAGTTGCTCGATATGCTGCTGAACAAGGACGGCAAGTCGGCAACCGAGCTCCAGAATGAGCTTAATGCCATTAAAGCCCAGAAACTGAACGACACTGAGATCAATGACCTCATCCTCAAGGTACAGGCTAAGATCGACGCTATGAAAAGCAATAAAGTGGCCCTCCCCATCAAAACACAGCTCGAGAATTCATTCCAGGCTGTTGCCGATGCAGCAAAGGCCGGCAACCTCACCGAGGCCGATAACGTCATCAAGAACACACTGCAGTATTTTACCGATCCCGATGCCCCGGTGCTTATCATCATTTACCGCCAGGGAAGCACAGTCGACTATGACAAGCCCACCACCATCCAGCATTATCTCAACTTCTGCAAGGACCAGAAGAAAAGCGCCAATGCTGTGGATGCCATTCAGCAGGATGCCAGCGGAAAAATCAAAGAACTTGACCTGATCAAAAAGTAAGAAACATGAAGAAGCTAGTAGCATTAACGATATTTGCAACCTTGTTCGGAACAGGATTGCTGGCCCAGAACCAGGTCCCCCAGGTTGAGATCACCCCCGAACGCAAGCATGCCATCGACAGCCTTGCACTGGAGAAAGTTCGCGACCTTTCAAAATACATCAGCATAATTGGCGATAAAACAACGCCCTGGAGCGATGCCCAGAGGGTGATCGAACGCGCCTGCGAACTGTTCATGGACGGAGCCGAGATCGGTGTAAGCTCCATCAACCGTCCCGACCAGGTGAATAACTACAAAATCCGCGAATATTTCGACCGCCTTATGCAGCTGAATTATTCCAAGGTCGTAATAGACTGGTACAAAATACAATACGTGAGCGACCTCGAACGCCAGCCCGACGGAACTTTCGTGGGTGTGATCACCGTTTACCAGAAATTCCAGGGCTATGATAAGGAAAAAGGCCTGGTGTATGAAGACACCACCAAGAAAGACATCACCATTTACGTGAAACGCAAAGAAACCCAGATCGGCGGAAGGCTTATCGGTTTCTGGGATGTCATGCTGGGTGATATCAGGGTAAAAGAAACCTCCAAAAAGTAAGACTCTGCGAACCTTAGCTTTAATTTTTTTGTTGTTTGCGCCCCTCATTCCCGGGGCGCAAAACAATATTGGCGGCATTACCGGTGACGAAAGCGTATTTTATGCCCAGACCAAGCAGGTGAACCAGTTCTTCAGGCGTTTCAATGCCGAAGAAGATGTAAGCGGTACCAGGCTTTATCCCGGGCAGAACGGTTACCGGGACCCAAAGGCCAGGCGAAGGTACCTGAATATGATCTTTGATAAGGACAGCCCCCTGGTTAATACAGATCAGAAAACAGTGTTCATCGAGGATGTGCTGAATAAAAAAGCCCCGGTTTTCCTTGATTTTCATGCCCGGGACTGGTACTGTGAGATCACAACCACATTTACCTGGAAAAAGCAAACGATCAACATTATCCTGTACCTGAGGATCGAACAGCAGAACGGAGGTTACAAGTGGGTGCTGTCGAATGCTTACTGCGACAAATTCAATTCGTATTTCACACACCTGGGCGATACCACCAACCTGAAGTATTTCCTGCATCCTATGAGCCATGAGGTTGATTTTATGAACATCCACAAGGCCCTTGACGACCCTAAGAACATCGATTATTACCTTGCCCGTGACTACGTTCCCGATTATCTCTCGTTGTTCGTCAGCGAACTCAAGGAAGGAAACCTTAAATTTGTATCGGTCATCAATGAAAAATTCCATGTTTTCCAGGTCCCCAACTGGTATTTTGAGATATCTTTCTTCAACCGTAACAGCTACAACAGCGGCTGGCTCATTTCGAACCTCGTCCGCCTCTCGCCCGGGGATAAAAAAGAACTGCTTAAGCATTACACACATAGTAATTAGAGTCTGTCTTTACACTTAGAATGTTAATAAATACTGGGGGTTGGCATAATATCTGTTAAAAGTTCTGGGTAACTTCGAATCAAAGATACTGAAACCATGAAAATTTTCAATGATTTGCTTCTGAAGTTCGAAAAGCCCGATTGGAGCGTCAATCCTGAGTTTTGTGTAATTGATACAATGTTGGAATCCCGTCCCGATCTGATATTGATGTTGAAATCTGATATTATTGGCAGCGATAGACCTTCAACATTTGGCAGGCAGGATACGCCTAGTGTTGAGCAAATTGTTCGTGCGGCGATTTATAAGGAGATGAAGGGTATGGATTACCGTGAATTGGAATATGCCCAGAGTGACTCCCGAATATGTGAAACATTCATCAAACTGGATGATCGCAATCCGTTTAGTTTTCAAATGTTCCAGAAATACATCTCTCGTATTAAGCCGGAATCCTTGCACCGTCTGCTGGTCGAGATCAATAAAATTGCCATTAGTGAAGGCTTGGAAGATGTCCAGAGTGTTTCACAGGATTCAACAGTTATCAAAACCAATATTCATTATCCCACCAATAATTCCCTGGTATGGGATTGTGTCAAAACCAGTACCCGCCTGTTGTCCAAGTTGAAGGATGAGATCACTACACTTGATTTTATTGATTATACCAAATCCGCTAAAAAGACTTTTTTTGAAATCAATCTCACGCGTGGGGAAGCAAATCGTCTACCTCTGTTTCACAAGCAACTGATCCTGTTCACCAAAGTGATCAATCAAACATCTAACGCGATAAAAAAAAAGTCCATGAGTATTATCGCCAATGCCATTCAGTCCGAACTGGCAAAATTGCTTAAATTGATGAACCAGGTGTATGACATGACCTATCGAAAGGAGATTGCCGGAGAAAAAGTATCAAATGAAGACAAGCTCTTTTCAATCTATGAATTGCACACTGATATTATTGTAAAAGGACAGCGTGAGGTTCAATTTGGTCATAAAATCAATCTGGCTGCAGGCAAAAGTAATCTGGTTCTCGATTGCCAGATACTTACCGGCAACCCGGCCGACAAATCATTGTATGAACCCACGATCAACAGGGTTATTGAAAATTATGGAATTATCCCTCGTGACAGCACAACCGACGGAGGGTATGCAAGCTTGTATAACCTGAACTATGCGCAAGAAGCTGGTATTGCTAATATTGTTTTCAATAAAGTCGTGGGCAGTATGCAGAATATTGCCAGTAGTATCAATATGATAACCCGATTAAAAAAATGGCGTAGCGCGATGGAAGCAATTATCTCGAACATTAAACGTGGCTTTAAGATTTTTACCTGCAATTGGAAAGGCTGGGTCCATTTTCAATCTAAAGTTCTTTGGAGTATTTTGGCATATAATTTTAGGGTATTAACTGGGCAAGTCCTATCCAGGTTGAAGCCTGTGCCACTTGTGTAACATAGGCATGAAAGGCCAGTATTATAAGGCATTTTAAAATAGAAACCATAAAATGGGATAAGAAAAATATCGATAATATTTTGAAATCCAGCCGATGTTAACAATAAAAGGGTGGTTGTTAACAGTGCTGGTTGGCTATTAATCGTATTTAAAGTTTTACCCTTGAAAAATCCCCCTTCAAGGCATGAAATCTCAAGGTTGTTAACAAAATCGGGGGAGTGTATAGACAGACTCTAAATAATTATATAGCATCTCTGGTTTGGGAGGCTGCGAGAAGGTTTTATGGGTAAGCCTTTCTGTCATTACCGTCACTGTCCAACTTTTTAAATGGACATCGAATCCGATATAAATATTCTGTCCTGTAAAATCAATTTTGTTACTTTGTGTTTGCATAAGTC
>Ga0118677_10008369_pt1 | contig 16612 bp, 13 predicted proteins | sample AliMusrvi5mmetaG_FD_86154 | JGI IMG/M metagenome (GOLD analysis project Ga0118677, IMG submission 86154) | reverse complement strand
CTTGACGGGACCCGCTGCCGCTGGCAGGTTGGCCGCTCACCATGCACACCGACTTGACACCGCGACTTGGCCGCACGCTTTCCGAAGGGAAAACAAAGCGTATCATCGAAAAGAAGGACGATCCGAGCCGGGTATTCCTGTTAGCCAAGGACGATATTACGGCTGGCGACGGGGCCAAGCACGACATTATTCCGGACAAGGGGCGCATCGCCACCCAGACTGCTTGCAATGTTTTCCGTTTACTCAAAGGCTGTCAGATCCCAGTGGCTTTCGATGCCCAGGGCGGGCCGGATTGGTTTATTGCGCCGAAGTGCCTTATGCTACCTTACGAGGTGGTCACCCGCCGCGAAGCCCACGGATCCTTTCTCAAACGCGCACCGCATCTCGCCAAGGGCCACCTATTTCCGAAGCTTATCGTCGAGTTTTTCCTCAAGACCAAAGACCGCCGCTGGCATGAGCACGAACTCACCTGCGACGACCCCTACATGATTTGGAATGAGGCAGCGGCCACCATCAGTCTGTTCCATCCCGCCAAGCCGTTTGCCAGCCAGCAGCCGTTTCTTGTTCTGGCGGATAGCGAGGTGTTCAGCCAGCCCGGCGAGAGCGAGCTGTTCGCGGAAATGTCCCGCCGTGCCCGCCAAACGTTCCTCGTCCTCGAAAAAGCCTGGCAACTCCAAGGCCGCAAACTCGTCGATATGAAGGTCGAATTCGGTTGCGACCCCACTGGCCAGTTGCTCCTCGCCGACGTCATCGATAACGATTCCTGGCGCGTCCTGGATGACGGTGCCTACATTGACAAACAGATTTATCGGGATGGCGGTGAGTTGGCGGATGTCGTTAGAAGCTACCAGCTCGTTGAGAGCCTCACGGCGCGTTTTGGATTGCCGCGTCAGCGAGTGATCTTGTGGGCGGGCTCGCCCAAGGATGACCTCAAGGTGTTGGCCGATGCGGTGGCTCGCCTTTCGGAGGGCCAAATTCCCACGGTTGAGATTGCGTGTTCGGCACACAAGGAGCCTGTCCGTGCCATGTTGGAATTGGCGCGGCTCACCCAGGAAGTGCCTGATTGCGTGGTGATTGCCAGCATTGGCATGTCCAACGGCGCTGGACCGACGCTCTCGGCCGCCACGAGCGTGCCTGTCATCACCCTGCCCGCACATTATGAAACCTTTCCCGACGATGTCTGGTCGTCGTTGCGTGCTCCGAGCAAGGTGCCGGTGATGACCGTACTCAACCCGACCAACGCCGCCCTTGCCGCGCTGGGCATCCTCGCCTTGCACAACCCCCAGCTCCACGCTTGCTTGCGCTCAGAAATCGAAGAGCGGGGCACCAATGTCGTCGTGTTGGAGTAGTTGCCGCAGGGGGGCAAAGCTGTCGCGGCTGTGAGGGAAGACGGCGTTCTGGCCCATACTGATGAGTTAGGCGATGCAGGAACGAGACAGTAAATTCTCTGCTCCTCATTGCCTTTTTCATCGCCATCAGGGGAGCACCAGCGAGCAAAAGCTGCAGAACACAGTGGAATTGGCAGTCATTTGATGGATTTGGGCAAAAAAGCATGATTTTTCAATCTCCCGCTTGCCACGGGCGGGCTGTCGCCTAGGCTCCGGTCACACGCACTCATGAAAATTTGGCTCGACGGCAATCTGGTGGACGAAGCGGCAGCGAAGATCTCGGTCTTCGATCACGGCCTGCTCTATGGCGACGGGGTTTTTGAGGGGATCCGGTTTTATAATGGCCGCATCTTCCGCTTGGAAGCCCATATCCGACGGCTCTTTGAGTCGGCCCGGGCGATCGTGCTGGATCCGCCATGGAGCCAGGAGGACGTCTGCCGCTTCACCTGCGAGACAGTGGCAGCCAACGGTTTGAGCGATGGCTACATCCGGCTGGTGGTCACTCGCGGTTGTGGCGAACTGGGCCTCAATCCGTACCTGTGTCCGCGGCCGTCGATGTTTATTATTGCCTCGACGATCAAGCTCTATCCGGAGGAACATTACACCAACGGCCTTGCCTTGGTCACCTGCGCGACCCGTCGGCCAGCCCCCGGCGCGCTGATGCCGCAGGTAAAAAGCCTCAATTACCTTAACAACATCATGGCCAAGGTAGAGGCGATTCAAGCGAACGCGCTGGAGGCGATCATGCTCAACGAGCAGGGCTACGTTGCCGAGTGTACCGGCGACAACCTGTTCATCATCAAGAACGGTGTATTGCTCACCCCGCTCATCAGTGATGGCGCGCTGGATGGCATCACTCGCGGCGTTATCCTCGAATTGGCAGCCTCCCTCGGTATCCCGTTTCACGAGCGCTCGCTCACCCGCTACGATATTTTTATCGCCGACGAGTGCTTTCTCACTGGCACCGCGGCGGAGGTCATCCCGGTGGTTTCGCTCGACCGCCGCACCATCGGCAGCGGCAAGCCCGGGCCCCTGACCCGCCGCTTCATGGAGGCGTACAAACAACTCACCCACACCAGCGGCACGCCGTTCGCATGAAGGCACTGAAAAATTCCGTCCGAATCGGCGGCTTTTTCGTCGCTTCCCGCAGCGCGTGGTTCTAGTTTTGTCCGGATATGAAATGTGACTTTTGCGATTCCAAAGCCAGCGTCTTTCTCACCCAGCTCGTCGAAGGGCAGATGAAGAAGGTGAGCCTGTGCGAAACTTGCGCAAAGGAGCGCGGGGTGACCGACCCGACCGGCTTCTCGCTGGCGGATTTGCTGCTTGGCGGGATCACGGGCGAGTTGGGCGGGATGAGCGGTGGCCACGCCCCTAGCGGCGGCAACAAAACCTGTGCGGCTTGCGGCTTCACGCTGGAGGATTTGCGGCGGGTGCGTCGCTTTGGCTGTGCTGAGTGTTACACGGTGTTTCGCGAGGAAATCTCGCCGATGTTGCGTGGGATGCACAAGGGTGCCAGTCATGTCGGCAAGGTCCCCGAAGGTCTCATGGCCCTGCAATTCAAGCATCAACGGCTCCAGGACTTGCGCTCGCGCCTCGAACAAGCCGTAGCCTCGGAAAATTACGAGGAGGCCGCCGGCATCCGCGATGAAATCCACACCCTCGCCTTGCCATGATGCGTTTTTCCACACTGATTAAAAATCCAGCCGATTGGATGACCGGCGCAGCGGCCGCAGATGGAGCGGTGCTTACGTCACGGATTCGTTTGGCGCGCAACCTGCGTCGTCAGCCATTTCCCGGTTGGGCCAAGCGCGAGCAGCGTGCTCTGGCGCTCGAATTGATGTGGCCTTCCGTCGAGGCGCTGCCTGTGATGAAAGACGCCTTCTCTCAGGAACTCAGCGATCTTTCCTCAGTCCAGAAACAGGTTTTGGTTGAGCGCCATCTGGTGTCGCGCGAACACGCCGCCCGCGGCGAGGGCTCGGCGGTGGTCATCGAACGGCGTCAGTCGTTCAGTTTTATGCTCAACGAGGAAGACCACCTGCGCATGCAGGCGATTCGCCCCGGCCTGCAACTCAGCACGGCTTATGAAGCGCTCACCACCCTGGATACCGAACTGGAAGCAACCCTTGAATTCGCCTTCGATCCGACCCTCGGCTACCTAACCACCTGTCCGACCAATCTGGGTACCGGTCTGCGTGCCTCGGTGATGTTGCATTTGCCCGGTTTGGTGCTCAGCGATCAAATCGGCCAGGTCCTCCAAGCCGTCGGAAAAATCGGACTGGCTGTGCGCGGCCTTTACGGTGAAGGCACAGAGTCGCTGGGTCATCTCTACCAGATTTCCAACCAATCGACCCTGGGTGAGAGCGAGGAAACCATTATTCGGCGGCTCGAGCGGGTTATCGGCCAGGTGGCTCAGCACGAGCAAAACGCCCGCGAAAAACTTCTCGAAGATGATCCGGAAATGGTGGCTGACAAGATCGGCCGGGCCTACGGGGTATTGCGCCATGCGCACATTATCGACTCGAAGGAAGCGCTCAACCATCTGTCGTTATTGCGGTTAGGCGGCAGCCTGGGTTTTTTTGCCCCAGACACCATCCTTTTATGCGACTCGTTGTTGATGGACATTCAACCGGCTCACCTGCAATTGCACACCTCTCGCAAACTCTCACCGGAAGAGCGCGATTCGATCCGCGCCCAAATCGTCCGCTCCCGCTTGCAAAACCTCCATTCCTCGGATACCAGTACCCCATCCGCGGATGAGCCACCCTCTTCCACGGAACCTGCCAATCCCCCCGACGAATTATGAAGAACTTCACCCCACGCGCCCAACAAGTCCTCGCCTTGGCTCGCAAGGAGGCCGATCGCTTCAGCCACGCCTACATCGGCACCGAGCACTTGTTGCTGGGCCTCATCAAACTTGGCCAGGGAGTCGCCGTCAACGTGCTCCAACACATGGGCCTCGAACTCGAAGCCGTCCGCATGGAAGTCGAAAAGGAAGTGGGCTCCGGCCCCCCGCAAAAATCCACCGGCACGATCCCCTACACGCCACGCGTCAAAAAAGTGTTGGCCTTTGCTAACAAGGAAGCCAAGGCCCTCAACCATTCCTACGTCGGCACCGAGCATCTGCTGCTGGGCCTGCTGCGCGAAGGCGAGGGCATCGCCGCACGCGTCCTGCGCCGCCTCGATGTGGATATCCAACGGACCCGCAATGAAATCCTCGCCGAAATTGACCCAAATTTTTCGCCGGAAGATTACGCGGACGATGACGACGACGATGACGATGATCTCGAAGACGGCGACGGGCCCTTCGAGGAAGCTGACGTCCCAACCCAAGGCAAACCGCAAGGCCAGCCCCAAGGCCAGGGGCAGAGCCAAGGCCAGGAAAGCCCCGGCAAGCCGAAAACCCCGGCTATCAATGCGTTCGGCCGCGACCTCACGAAGGTGGCCCGCGAGGGGGGTCTCGATCCGGTTATTGGCCGTGAGAGTGAGATTGAGCGGGTGATCCAAATCCTCTGCCGCCGCACCAAAAATAACCCCGTACTCATCGGCGAGGCCGGCGTCGGCAAAACCGCCATCGTCGAAGGCCTGGCCCAGGAAATCGCCAGCGGCAACGTGCCCGAATTGCTGCGCGACCGCAAGGTGATCACCCTCGACCTCGCGCTGATGGTCGCCGGAACCAAGTACCGTGGCCAATTTGAGGAGCGCATCAAGGCGGTGATGGATGAAATCCGCAAGTCCAAGAACATCATCCTCTTCATCGACGAACTCCACACCATCGTCGGCGCAGGCTCCGCCGAGGGCACCATGGATGCCTCTAACATCATCAAACCCGCCCTCAGCCGCGCCGAACTCCAATGCATCGGTGCCACTACCCTCAACGAATTCCGCAAGTACATCGAAAAGGACGCGGCCCTCGAGCGCCGCTTCCAACAAGTCAAGGTTGAGGAACCCTCGGTCAGCGACACCATTAAAATCCTCCAAGGCCTGCAGGATAAATACGAAAGCCATCACAAGGCGAAGTACACCCCCGAGGCTATCGAGGCCTCAGTCAAGCTGACGTCGCGCTATCTAACTGCTCGATTTCTGCCCGACAAGGCCATTGACGTATTGGATGAAGCCGGAGCCCGCGCACGCATCGGCACGCTCACCCGGCCGCCGGTCATCAAGGACTTTGAAGCGAAGATCGCCCAGATCAACCGTGACAAGGTGGCGGCCATCGCTGAACAGAATTTTGAAAAAGCTGCTGCCTTGCGCGATGCGGAAAAACACACGAAAAAAGAACTTGAGGAGACCCTCAAGCACTGGCGTGCATCTTCCGAGGAAACCATCGTCACCGTCACCGACGACGACATCATGGCGGTGGTCTCGAAATGGACCGGCGTGCCGTTGCGCCGCATGGAAGAAAAGGAAACCGAAAAGCTCCTCAAGATGGAGGAGGAACTCAAAGGCCGCGTGATCGGTCAGAACGAGGCTGTGATCACGATCTCCAAAGCCTTGCGCCGTTCGCGTGCCGACCTCAAGGATCCGCGTCGGCCCATCGGCTCGTTCCTCTTCCTCGGCCCCACCGGCGTCGGTAAAACCTATCTGGCACGCCACCTTGCCGAGTTCATGTTCGGCGATGCTGACGCCCTCATCCAGATCGACATGTCTGAGTACATGGAAAAATTCACCTCATCACGCCTGATTGGTTCGCCGCCAGGCTACATCGGCCATGAGGAAGGCGGCCAACTCTCTGAAGCCGTGAGACGCCGGCCTTACTCGGTGGTGCTCTTCGATGAAGTTGAAAAAGCCCATCCGGATGTGATGAACCTGTTGCTGCAAATCCTTGAGGAAGGCACCATCACCGATTCGCTAGGCCGCAAGATCGACTTCCGCAACACCATCATCATCATGACCTCCAATATCGGGGCTTCCGATATCAAGCGCCAAACGACCTTGGGCTTCGGCGCGATGGCACAGGATCTGGCGGATCATGAGGGGATGAAGGGCAAGATCCTCGAAGAAAGCAAGCGCTTCTTCAAACCTGAGTTTCTCAACCGCCTTGACGACATCGTGGTGTTTCACATGCTCGAAAAGGACGACCTCAACAAAATCGTCGATCTCGAAGTTGAAAAGCTTCTCAAGCGCCTCCGCGAAAAGGATATCGTCTTCGTTCTCAGCGATGACGCCCGCACCTTGCTTGCCACCAAAGGGTTTGACCCGGCTTACGGGGCCCGCCCGATGCGCCGCGCTGTCGAACGTTTCCTCGAAGATCCTCTCGCCGAGGCCATCTTGCGCGGCGATGTCAAACCCGGTTCGCTCGTCAACGTCTCCCTCAAGCCCGAATCCGAGGAACTCCAGTTTATATCAATTCAGCCGGACTCCCAGCCCGCCACCGCCCAGGTCTAGCCGCGAAAACAGCGATTATCCTGATCGCCCCACAGGATGGGTTCCCTTCTGCCCGCATTGCCTATGTGCGGCGAATGGAACATGGGAGAAGCTCTGCGCATTCTCTCACCAGAGTCAGCCGAGCCGCATCTTGCGCGCCGCCATTCTTCAGGATAATACCTCATCTCAAACGCCCGCACCTCGGTCGAGGTCTGGTGTTTTGAGGCTGGCCAGTTCCCAGGGCGGCAGGCTGAGCGCGGCGGCGAGTTCGTTGAACTCGGCGATTTCTGCGGGAGTGAAGAGCAATCCTCCGGCGGCATCAGAGCGCTGTCGGGCGGCTGATTCGAGTTGGCCGGGGAGCATCGCAGCGGAGTTGCCGTGGCCGAGGATATCGGTGATGACGGCGGAGAGGTTTTCCGCTTGGCTGCGGCCGCAGGCGAAGGCACCACCGGACAGGGCGTCGGGATGAATGACTTGGAAATAAAAGACCGGGGTATTCTTTTCCCCAGGAATTAGGATGGGGCGTCCGCGCAGGGTAGGCAACGAACCGCCAATGAGGCCGCCGAAAATTTCGTTGATGAGTGAGAGTCCGTATCCTTTGTGGGCACCAAAAGGCAGGAGTGATGCCACAAGGTTAGGATCTGTGGTGGGCTGACCAGCGGCATCTACAGCAGAGCCCGGCGGCAGCGCCTTACCTTCGCGCTTGAGCGCCTGAACGCGGCCCATAGCGACGGTGGAGGTGGCCCAATCGATCACGATGGGAAAGCCGCTGGCCTGGCTGGCTGGAATACCCCACGAGTGGGGGTTGGTGCCTAGAGTGGGGAATTTGCCGCCGAAGGGCACGACTTCGGCGAGAGCGGAGGTGCAGTTGGTGTAGGCGAAGTAGCCGCGTTCGGCAGCTTCCATGACGTAGCCGCCGCCCCACAGGTAATGGAAGGCGTTATCGACGGCGATTTGGCCGATGCCGAATTGGTCGGCCAGCTCGATGGCACGGTTGATGGCGCGATAGGCCACTGATTGGCCGAGTTTTTTATTGGAATTCCAGCGTTCTGATGCGGCGAAGCGGCTGGGCAACACCTCGATTTGGGCAGCGGGAACGCAGCCGCCGACGCCTGAGCCAAACAAGTGGTCAAGGTGCAGGGCTTTGAGCGCATGGTGGGTCCGGATGCCGTGGCGGGCGGCTTCGGCGGCGAGCTTGGTGCCTTCGGCGGCCTCCTCGGCCGTGAAGCCGCGGGCTTGATAGGCAAGACTGACAAGTTGGTCGTGGGCAGAGCGGGGGATGACGCGAAAGTCGGACATGATTGCAGGAGTTGAGTCGGCCAACAATGGCGGACGACGGGCCGATGTCGAGGGCGGAAAAAAATGGGGGGATTTTTTAAGGAAAAACTTGTGATTTTCCAAATGGAGAGTAATTTCACACCGTATGAAGCATTTCATCCGTGGAGCCAGTTACATTGCATGCCTGCGGGAGGTTGTAGTAGCTCGCAGGAACGACGGGGTGGTGGTGAGGGATGATACCGTGCTTGAAGACTCTCCCACTGCAGTTATCGCCAAAATCCGCCATGGGCTGGCCATCGGGGAATTCACCTCTCTGGCAAGTTGGCTGGGCAGCACCGAAGATGAGTTGGCCCGTTGGCTCGGTCTTTCGCGTGCCACATTGCACCGGCGCAAAAAGTCCGGCCAGTTAGACGCCAGCGAAAGCGAGCGCTTGATCCGTGTTGCCCGCTTGATGGCTCGGGCCACCGAGGTGTTTGAGTCGGATGAGTCTGCCCGCTCGTGGCTTAAGCGGCCCGCCTTGGCGCTGGCCGGAGAGAGCCCGCTGGGTTTTGCAGACACCGAGGTCGGCGCGAGAGAGGTTGAGTTTTTGCTAGGCCGGCTCGAGCAGGGAGTGTTTTCCTAACTTCCTATGAGGCATGCTGGTCTATCGCATTATCAAGCCGGAGTTTGCCGCGAGCGCACTGACCGGGGAAGGAGCGCGGCGCTATGGTGGGCGCTGGAATCCGCCGGGTATCGGATGTGTCTATACGGCTGGCAGTCGCGCGCTGGCAGCTCTGGAACTGCTGGTCCATGGCGGCCCGGAATTGCAGCGAGTCGAGTTTCTGTTGCTTGAAATCGAGTTGCCGGACAGGCTGATTGAGACGGGCCTGCGTCCGCCGCCCACTTGGGACGAATTGCCGGCGGGGGCGGCGTCACAGGACTTTGGGGCCAACTGGTTGCGCCAGTCGTTGGCCGTCGCCAAGGCCGCGCTGGCCGTGCCCTCGATCCTCATACCAGAGGAAACTCATTATCTGCTCAATCCGTCGCATCCTGCGTGGCGGGATGTGTACATCGTCAAGCGCCGCCGCTTCCAACTCGACCCGCGGTTGGGCGCGGGGTGAGCGATCAAGAAGAATTGATTTTTAGCTTTGTTTTCAACGTGTTCTTAGACTTTACTTTTGCCAACATGCACGTGCATATCCTGCCATGACCCGTACTTCCGATTTTTGTCGAACCGAGAGGTGCTCCACGCACCTGCGCTGGGTCCTGCTTCTGGTTCTGCTTCTGTTAGTCGCAGGTCTGAGCGCGTGGACGCTGCTTGCCCGGGTTCGCGATCATCGCGCCGCGGCAGGGCGGAGCGCCCCTGCGCGAGTCGTAAGAACCAGCACGCCACCCGTCGATCACGGACCTTTGCCCGCAGAGGTGGCAGAGAATTTTATTCATGCCACCACGCAGGCAGAACGCCTGAAATGGGTTCGTTCCCCGGGGCGAGTGGCCACCTTGATGGAGGAGTTTTTCCGCAACGGTCAAGGCGCTCACGAGGTGGTATCCAAACTCATCCCGTTGGCAAGCGTCGCCGACCCAGATGCAGCCGTTCGGTTTGGTGCGAGGCTGGCCGAGGGCGGCCAACGTCTCGTCTGTGTGGTGAGGCAAAACGGCGAAGCCAAGGTGGATTTTGAGGCATACACCCGCCAAGGCACGGTGAGCTGGGAAGATCTCCTAGGCGGCAAGGCCAGGCAAGCGGCCGTAATGCGGGTCTTTATCCAGAGCGGCAACTACTACAACTACGATTTCACGCGTGAGGAGGTCTGGCAGAATTTCACAGCCACATTGCCGGATCGCGAGATTCCGCTTCGATTCTACATGGCCCGCAAGCACCCCGATGGCAACCGGCTCAAGCAAGTTCTTGACAGCCAGCGCGCCACGCCGGTTACTGTGGAGATCCGAGCGCTCGGCGAGAGTCACCTCAAACGGCAATTTGAAATCACCAAGGTCCTGGCAGTCGGCTGGGTGCTCGGCGATGAACCCACCCAATAGTGCGAGGTGCAGCGTTGCCCATGAACGCCCATGAGTGGGACTCGCAAACCGCCGCCAGCAGCCCCGCTGCTCTGGCATTCAGCCGTATCCCGCATAGGCGAAGTCACGAACCTAAGTCCTGGCTCCTTAGCTTGACGCGCATGACCCCATCGGGGACCGGAAAATTCCCAGCCGGGCCTGCAAATTTATTTGAAATGAGTGTCTCCAGCGTGTCTTGTCTCGCCCGTGACTTTCCTTTTCGACATCGGGCGGGTGCTGCTGGACTTTGATTTCGAGACTTCGCTGGCACGCTTGCTGCCGCCAGGAGTGGGCGATGCGCGTGAGCGCATCGCCATGTTGCTAGACCAGCGGGACGGGTTTGAAGCTGGTGCCATGGAGGAGAGCGCATACATCGCGTGGGCCCTGAAGGTGCTTGGCAGCCCGGCAAGTCCCGACGAATTCAGGCACGCCTGGCGACATGTATTCACCCCGATCGAGCCGATGTGGCAGGAGGTTCGCAAGTTAGCCGCAGCAGGCCACCGGCTCATCCTCTTTTCCAACACCAACGCAATTCATTGTCCGTGGGTTTTCGAGGAGTTCGCCGATTTCGCCTTATTTGATGCTGCAGTGCTGTCCTTTGAAGTGGGTGCCGTCAAACCCGATCGCGAGATTTACCAGTACGCCATCGCCACGCACGACCTCGATCCGGCCAACACCCTTTACATAGACGACTTGGCCGCCAACATCGCCACAGGGCATGCTCACGGCCTCCGCTGTTTTCAGTACGATCAGGCCGACCATCCCGCTTTCCAACGCTGGCTGCTGGAACAACTCGGGGTTTGACACCTCGGCCGAGGCATGAAGTGCTTCTCTCCGACCTTCTCCCAAGTCGGCGAAAATACGAAAGTAAGGTCGTGACTCCCTAGCTCAAATCACGCGGTCAACGATTCGGTTAAGCGCTCACATCCGACGTTGCGGACGAAAATTGAGTGCATTTCGCACATTTGACTCGAAATTTCTCGTTTTTTGCCGGATCCTGTCTTGCAACCTGCGGGAAAGGCGTGCATAGACCCGCCCCCAGCACGTTACGCCGGTTCCATTTCCCCATCGCCGCATGTCCCTGAAAATCAGAAATCTCGCCATCATCGCCCATGTTGACCATGGAAAAACCACCCTCGTGGACCAGCTCTTGCAGGCCGGCGGCACCTACCGTGAAAATCAGGCCGTGACCGAGCGAGCCATGGACTCGATGGATCTTGAGCGGGAAAAAGGCATCACGATCAAGGCCAAAAATACTTCCGTTCACTGGCAGGGCTACACCATCAATATCGTGGATACTCCGGGCCACGCCGACTTTGGTGCCGAGGTCGAACGCGTCATGAAAATGGTCGATGGCGTGTTGCTCGTCGTCGATGCCTTTGGCGGTCCGCAGGCGCAGACTCGCTTCGTGTTGCGCAAGGCGATGGAGGAAGGGCTCAAGCCGATCGTGGTAATTAACAAAATCGACCGCCCGCTGGCTGAGCCTCTGAAGGTACACGATCAGGTGCTCGAACTCTTTCTCGATCTGGATGCCAACGAAGAGCAATTCAACGCCCCCTTCGTTTATGGCTCAGCCCGCGACGGCTATTTCATGAATCACCCGGATGACGAGCGCAACGACTGTATTCCGCTGCTGCAGAAAATCGTCGAATGCATCCCGGAGCCCAAGGCAGATCCTGCAGCACCGTTTTTCATGCTTGTGTCTAACATCGAGTGGGATGATTACGTCGGCCGTGTTGCCATCGGCAAAGTGCTCGGCGGCGACGTCAAGAAAGGCGACACGATCTGGTTGTTGCGCAAGGACGGCACCAAACAGCAGTCCAAGGTGATGAAAACCTTCACCTACTCCGGCCTGGCCACCACCGACTCGGAAGGTTGCGGCGCAGGCGGTATCGTCGGCATCGCTGCCGGGATTGATAGCATCGACATCGGCGAAACCCTCAGCGCATCGCCGGATATGCTGCCGCTGCCTTTCGTCGCAATCGATCCGCCGACTGTGCAAATGCAGTTTTCTATCAATGATGGCCCTCTGGCGGGACGCGAGGGCAAACACGTGACATCGCGAGCCATCCGCGACCGACTGATGCGCGAGTTAAAAACCAACATTTCCATTCAAGTGGAGGACACCGATCAGTCAGGTATTTTCAATGTATCGGCACGTGGTGCGATGCAAATTGCCATCCTTGTCGAGCAAATGCGGCGCGAGGGGTTTGAAGTGTGCGTGTCTCGGCCAATGGTTATCTATCGCCGCGACGCCGCTGGCAAGTTACTAGAACCCTACGAAACCCTCTACATCGAGGCACCCGGCGATTACACTCAGGGGATTCTCAAAATTCTCGCCAGCCGCAAGGGGCAGATGGAACACATGGATACCGAGCCGAGCGGGCGCACCTTCATCCGGGCGGTTATTCCCACCCGTGGTCTGATCGGCTTTGAAACCGAGTTGGTCAATCTGACCTCCGGCCACGGGATCATGAGTCATTTGTTCAAGGAATACGCCGATCACGCCGGCGAGATCACCAACCGGACCACTGGCACGCTGGTGTCGATGGACTCGGGCACAGCCACGCCATACTCGCTGCAAACCCTCGAGGACCGCGGTGCCTTGTTTGTCGCCCCCGGCGACGCAGTTTATGCCGGCATGCTCGTCGGCGAAAACCCCCGCGTCGGCGATTTGCCGGTCAACCCGGTCAAGGAAAAGCACCTCGATAACATGCGCTCGTCGGGCAAGGACAAGACATCCAAACTTACGCCGCCGATCCGTTTCTCGTTGGAACGTGCCATCGAGTATATTGATGTGGACGAATTGGTGGAAGCCACCCCCAAGAACATCCGTCTGCGCAAGCGGGTGCTTGATGCCAATGCCCGCAAGCGTGCCGCCAAAGGCACCTCCCAAGCCGCCGAAGATCGCAGCAACCGCGGTTGACCCGGTCTGTGGGCACACTCAGGGATAGAAATCTCACCGCAATGTGCGCAAAAGGAGCGCTGGCTTCATCCGGCGAGTCGGGTCGCCTAATACGGTTCGTATCGTCGCCGCAGGATGGCAGAGGAAGCATGGCGGCGGGCAAGATGCCCGCGCCACCGTGGACCGGGCGTTCGGCGAGCTCAGCCGAGCCGCATCCTGCCCGGAGCTATCAATTGCAGCACAACGGACTAAACGAACTGTAGTGAGTCAGAAGGTTAATCCGTTACAGTTGTCCCTTTGACGCTCTTGGCCACTTTCCAGATATCCACCGGGACATCATTTTTCCGAACCGCGCCCGGAGTGCTGCGGCCATCGGCGACGTATTTTTCAAGCAAGCGGGTCAGTCGCTCCACAACTTCAGGGTGTTTGTCTTGCACATTGACGCTCTCCCTGACGTCGCCTGACATATCGTAGAGTTGCACTTTGGGCCATCCCTGTGATAAGGCGTCGGCATCTTTGGGTTTGCTCCAGCCTCCTGAACCGGGACATAATTCCAGTTTCCACTTGCCCTGACGGATAGAGAACTTGCCTTCAATCGAGTGATGCACCACTGCTTCGTGCAATGGAGCCGAATCTTTGCCGAGCAAGGCCGGTAGCATGCTCACACTGTCCTCACCGGCATCTTCTGGAACCTTGCTTCCGGTAATCTCCACACACGTTGCCATCAAATCTGTCAGACAGGTCAATTGGCTGCTAGTGGATGCTGCCTTGATCTTGCCGGGCCAGCGGCAGATGAACGGGATCCTGTGCCCGCCATCCCAGATGTCTGCCTTGTGCCCGCGGAAAATGTAATTGGGTGAGTGCCCTTTGGCCTCAAGTTGAGGAATACCTGCGGCCGGCGAACAGCCATTGTCGCTCGCGAATATCAGCAGGGTTTGGTCCGTTAGCCCATTGCGCTCAAGCGCCGCCATCACCTCTCCAACCGCCCAGTCGGTCTCCATCACAAAATCGCCGTACTTGCCCAGCACGCTTTTTCCCCGCCACTCAGCCGACGGCTGGATCGGCGTGTGCGGTGAATTCAGCGGCATGTAGATGAAGAATGGGTTGCCGTTCTTGGCCGTGGCAGCCTGACGGTCAATGTACGCAACCGTTTTTCGGGTTAGGGTTGGAAGCACCTCGACAGCCTTGAAACCCGTAGCCGTCAACCCTGAACGCCCACCCTCGCTGGTGATTTCAGTAGGTATGCTAACAGCCTTGTCATTCTCGATATAAACGTAAGGTGGCATATCTAGCGACGCCGCGATCCCGTAGAAATAATCAAATCCGCAGTCAAACGGGCCACCTTTCGCTGGCTTGCTGAAATCCACGCTGGCGGCATTCTTGATCCCGTCCTTCGGCGTGCTGCCGTCGTCTAGTGCCCAGTCGAAGCCAAGATGCCACTTGCCGAAACAGGCAGTGGAGTATCCAGATTGTTTGAGGAGCGAGGCAACAGTGGGCCGTCCGGGCACGATCAAGCGTTGAGAATAACCTTCAAGAACCCCTTTTTGCACACGCGTCCGCCAGCAGTAACGCCCGGTCATGATCCCATAGCGCGTCGGCGTGCAAACCGAAGAGCCAGAATGCGCGTCAGTAAAAATCATGCCGGCACCCGCCAGTCGGTCAATGTTAGGTGTCGGAATTTTTCCCTGTGGGTTGAGGGCTTTGACGTCGCCATAGCCCAGATCGTCGCAAAGAATGTACACAATATTCGGCAATTTGGCTAGAGTGGGTCCTTCCCGCAACTTGCCTTGCGTTGCCTCGCCCGATTGCTTGAATCCGGGCGCGCCGCAGATGGCGTGTCCACGCTGCATATCCACGCCACTGACGGCAGTAGGCAACTCGGCGACTTGCAACTCGGCGACTTGCAATTCAGCGGCATGCAGCCCTGCCAGTGGCACCAACACTGCTGCCAAACGAGACATCATAAGCCATGTGTTTTTCATAGATATATTCTTTTGTTTATGGGTTGTATCTCCGCTGACTCCTGAGTTTAGCATACAGGCAGATGGTCCTTCGTTCTTTCATGGATTTCGGGAATGACATGGTTCAATGCGGCGAGTGGCAGACTGCCCGACAGATCGTGGCCTGGGATTTTTCCAGTCAGGGCTTGCCCGATCCGCTGAGGCTGGTTAGCTTCGTAGCCGTGAATGGCGCTGCCAAAAACCAAATCCTCAAAGGCGTTTCGCGCTCGTTTTTCCTCAGTTTGCGACTGTTGCCCGCCCCCATGCGCGGTGCCGCCAGCCTGGGCTATATGTTAGCTCGGAGTACCGACACTCTAGCTGATGCCGCTGCCGCGACCGTGGCCCTGCGCATGGATGCCTTGGCGGCTTTCTCCGAAGCGCTGGCCACGCCAGCCTCGCTGCCGCGCTGGCCGCAGGCATTGCTCGACGCCCTGGCCGACCCGCGAGAGCGCCGCTTGTTGGAGCAAACACCGGCGCTGTTGAGGTGGCTGCACGCCTTGCCCGATGCGGAGGTGGAGCTGGTACGCGAGGTGGTGGCGATCATCATCAGCGGCCAGCAACTCGATTTGCAGCGCTTCGCCAGCGCCAGCCGCGAGCACCTCGTCGCACTGGCCGATGCCGCCGCCTTGGATGACTACGCATGGAGGGTCGCCGGTTGCGTCGGTGAATTCTGGACCCGCCTCGGGTTTCTCACCCTCGGCCGCCAGTTTTCCAGCAGCACATTGCAAATTTTGTTAGAAAAAGGGCAGGCTTACGGCAAAGGTCTGCAACTTGTCAATATTCTGCGAGATTTGCCGGTCGATATGGCCGCCGGGCGGTGTTATCTGCCTGTGGCGGATCCGGCCGACCAAAGTGCCTTGCTCGCCTGTCATGCTAGTTGGTTAGAGCGCACCATACCGTTGATCGAGCAAGGGCTGAGTTATGCCTTGAGTTTGCCAGAGCGGCGGTTGCGGGCCGCCACCCGGCTGCCCGCGCTGCTAGCCGCCGAAACTCTAATACGGCTCCGTGGCGCCACCTGGCAAACCCTACAAGCTCGCGTCAAAGTCCCGCGCCGCCGCGTCTATGCACTGTTGCTGCGGGCGTTTTGCTGAGCGCCGCAGCCACTGCGCTTGAAAGGAGAAGGGGCTAACGAGGCTCGCAGTGCCAAGTGGGGCACTGCGGTTTGCTCTTGGCTATGCATTGGCAAACGGGCGGGCCGCCCGTTCCCCTCTACTAAGGAGCCAATAGCATCCCACACTCAGGGGCAATCAGGGCGCGGCGAGGCCGCCACGCGATGTGTGCAATTTGGGATTTTGAATGAAAGAGAAAAAGTGCAGCACCAAAATTGGGCGACGACATCTCCAATAAAAAAATTCAAAATCTCCTCATCTGATGTCCCTGAGGTGGTGATTTCGCTCCATCTAATGCTCCACAACCTGCGCGAGGTTCACCGCGTCGATGAATTGGCGCAAGCGGCCGTAGTTGCGGCGTCGGTGGCGAAACACCAAGCGCGGCATGGCGGCCAACTCCGGCTCGTCGGCCTCCTCTTCCAATGCGCCGCGCTGGGTGATGCAGCCAGCTTTGAGCAGATCGGCAAATTGCTCCTGCAAGCGGGCTGGCTCGCCGACCGCCAGAGCGGTCGTGAGGCGCATCACCAGTTGGTC
>Ga0118677_10008368_pt1 | contig 16612 bp, 20 predicted proteins | sample AliMusrvi5mmetaG_FD_86154 | JGI IMG/M metagenome (GOLD analysis project Ga0118677, IMG submission 86154) | reverse complement strand
TTACGGGGCTGACGCAACTCAAAGAGTTGTACCTGCAAGGCACGAAAATCACGAATGCAGGGCTGGCACACGTTACAGGGCTGTACCAACTGCAAGATTTGCGGCTCGACGGCACCCAGATCACGGATGCGGGGCTGGCACAGATTACAGGGCTGACCCAACTCCAACGCTTGACCCTCGACGGCACACAGATCACGGATGCGGGGCTGGCACAGATTACAGGGCTGACCCAACTCCGGTCGTTATCGCTCAACGACACCCTGGTCACAGGTGCGGGACTGGCACATCTTGCCGGGCTAACCCAACTCGTAGACTTGGACCTCATGAACACCAAGATCACGGATGCAGGGCTGGCACATCTTGCAGGGCTGACACAACTCCGATCGCTGTACCTCGACAACACCCAGATCACCGATACGGGCATGAAGAAACTTCAGCAGGCGTTACCCAACTGCTATATTTACCGCTGAGCTGACGAACCGGGAGCGGCTACCTCGCCGTTCGGCTCCCCCGCAACCCCGCATCGGCACCAGCGTCTGCCGGGGGCGAAGGGCGGCAAGAGGGAAGGCGGGTTGTCTCTTGGCATTACTGCGGTCCAGCATGGTCCTTCAGGCTGGTCAAGTAGGAAACAACTTTTTCGACGGCCTCCTCAACTGAATGGGCGGTCTCGGCATCAGAACTGCTTTTCATGTTGCTGTGTTCGATGATGAACGGGCACACGCCGTAGGAGGATTCGATCTGGATGTCTTTCTTAATGCCAGGCAACCCAAAGAACCAGAGTCCGTCGTCATCGACGCCTGGGTGGCTTACCGAGAGTTGCTGCACCTGCACGTCGGGAAGGCGGACCTTTACCTCCTCGATGATCTGGTCGATGTCGCGGCTCACGATCGCTTCCTTTTCTTCGACGCGTAATCCAGCTCATCGCTATCAAACTCGCCGACCCAGTATTTGCCAGTAGGATCTCGTTTGACGACGGCGTCAACTTCGAGACAATCTGGGTTTCCATCTTCATCAAAATCGTCGGGCTCATACAGCGTCACGAGCATGCCGTCGTAAAGTTCGTTCCCCAGGCGAGCCAGATCGTTGGCTGTGCCGCGGCAAACAAGAGGGGCACGGACAATCTGGTGTGTGCCACGGCTTGGAGGTTGATCCCCTTCCAACTTATTAAAGTCATGGTAGAGCCGAACGCGATCCATTCAATTCACCAGGAGTTCTTTCTGCCAACGCCGCCCTTGCCAATCCCACCAGCGTCGCTCCGCCCCAATTCTACTCCAGCACGCCCGCCTGCACAGCCCAGGGCACGCCCCAGGGTGGTTAGCGGGAGGGGGCCGCCATGCCTTTGGCTAACTCCTCTATCTTTGGCCAATCGAGCAGTTCCTTTTGGATCGGCCAGAAACGCACAGTCTTAGTGGCGATTCCAAGATCACGAAGTGCGGCACCTATGCACATCCCTGCCACGAGCATCGACACAGGGATTGGTAGGTCCAGGGCAGCCAGGGTTACAACGCCGACAACTGCCATAATCGCAAGTAAAGGTAGACTGGACCACACTAGGAGCAAACCAGCTATCGTCGGTGGCTTGAGCCGTGCCATAGTCAGTTTTCGGACAATCATACGCTGAAGGCGGTCGTTTCGATTCATTTCCTGCTCCTGAGCAAATCCAACGGTTCGACTTCTCGCCGTCGCCCCTACCAAAGCAACCAGCTTTGAGCAACCCTGCAATTATCCGCCGCGGCGGCGGGCTGCACAAGCGGGCGGGGCATGAGGTGGACAAGTGAGCGATGGAGCCGACTACGGCAGGCAGCCTCGAACCGCGACGTAGCCTATCACCAAACCCAACGTGCATGCGGCAATTGCCCTCGTCCATGCTCGCCAACGATACATCGCAAATATCCCCGCGATGAAGATGATCGTTGCTCCTATGTCACCCCAGAGTACCATGGGATAAGCCCAGGCGACAGCGGAAAGAGGCCAGCCCAAAGGCACGCCCCAAACGGGCATGTTTCGCCCGGCCGAGAACACCATGTCTGCCAGCAAATGGCTGTAGGCTGCAAGCACTCCGACCGCAAGCCATAGCCCCCAACCGCTCGTGCAACGCGAGACGCACGTGACATCCCCTCTCAATTCGAGCACTCGCCAGTGCCGCCCAATCCACTGCTGGATTCGTATTGGTCCATCGAAGCGGTAGGCTAGACCGGAGACCAACATCGCCAGCAATCCGGCAACAAGCAGATTGTGGCCCCACACTCGGTGGCCTTCGGCGTAGCAGCTTGGACCCAAGAGAATCGTTAGACCATCCCAGTCGGGGAGCATTGCCATGAAACCCGCCATGGCAATGATGGGCCAACCGTGGCGACGAAGCAGCCCCGCAGCCAATGCACCGTCAATTCCGACCATTGCGTGTTCAAAGATCGTCATGGCTTTCGTCCAACGCAAATACCTGCACGCCACCGCGACGAGCATCGAGCCCCTTCAATTATCAACCGCGAGGGCGGGCTGCACAAGTGGGCGTTGCGACCGCACCATCTCGGTCGGGTCAGTCCGTGTCCGCAAAAATAGCGGTAAAAACGCAATCTCCCGGCACGTCTGCGTAGCAGTAGCCGTAAGGCTCCACACCTGGAGGTAGCGGCTGGTTGACTTCTTCGGTCGAAAGCACTCGGTAGCCACCTACGTGAAGTGCTGCAAGCGTTCTTATCTCCATCCCTTCTTTGAAGGCTTCCGGGGCAATTAGATCGCGGATCGTCAGCGAATTGTAGCTGGTCATATCGGGATCTGGGCACTTCCGCGTGTAACCCACGATAGCCAGCGGTGCACACAAGCTCAAATAGACGAGAAGCCCGTCTACGTGTCGGTACGAGGTAGGTGCAGGCATGCCCTTCTTAATGAACACGAACAAAACCGCATAGTTGCTAAGACCGCCGTCTTGTAATACATGGCATTCGAGATCACCGGATGAGGTAACGTAGTCGAGGACCGACTGGATGTGAGCCTTACATGCCAAGGGGTCGTTGCGATCGAATCCAGGATACACCGATTGCCAACCAGCGATCGCGGCAATTGCTTCAGGCGTCAGGTCCATATTAGTCTCGCAATCCCGGTCAGCGTCGGGGCGTCGCCCTTACCAAGGCAACCAGCGTCGAGCCACCTTCGATTATCTGCCGCTAGGGCGGGCTGCACAAGCGGGTGGCGTTCAAAGCGGGTTTAGCGGGCAGATGTTGTGGGCGGCGATGGCGGATTATTGTTCTTTTCCAATTCGGTAAGGAACGCCTCAAACTCCTTCTGTCGGTCAAAGGATACTTTCCCTTTCGACTGGGTTCGCAAATGGTGTTCTGCCTTACGCCGCGAGCGTCTACTCACGGCTTGCTCGGGCCAGAGTGGGATTTCAGAGAATCCCAGTACGATTTCGAGCAGCAGTTCGAGTAGCCACATTCGTTTTTCCCTGATTTGGCCAACGAAGCCCCGTGCTTTATTACCCCGGCACGAAAGAAAATCACGTAGGTCAGGCTTTCTAGCCCGACTTGTCTGTTCTGTCAGGCTGAAAAGCCTGACCTACTTCTATATTGCGGTAATAACGAAGCACTTCCAGCTATTCTACCGGCGACCCCGAGGTCGAGCCAGTGGATAGCAAATTGCTCTGCGGTGACTGCGGCAGACCCGACCGAACCCTCCTGCTCCGCACCGCGTGGGTCAGCAGCGTACCAACCGAAAGCAACCACACGGCCAGCGAGGCAATGTTGGGCCAGTTCAGGTGGAGTTTACCATTGATATCCCGGCGGTCCCTTGACAATCTCCTTTCGATCGGACTGGAAACTGTAACTGCCCGGCTTGTACGTATCGACATGACGATAGATCGTTTGCTGTCCGTGTCCACTATATGTGTGGAGGGTGACCGTTACTTTATCCTTGCCGATCTGAACCTGAGGTTGCCATTCCTTGGGTTCGGGTTCTAACGCTTTCCACCTACTACCTTCCTTGACGAGCCGTTCCAATCCTTTCGATGACTTATCGACATTATCTTTGCTTGCTTTCCATAGGTTTCGATCAACGATCATGTGGGTGGACCAATTGCAACCGTGCCAACTAGCTCCGAACTCATCTAATTCTCTTTGCAGGATGGAGCCACACATGTATGACCAAGGCGAACCGTCGCCGTCAATGGCTTCCATCAAATTGTCCAAAGCTTCAGGAGGCATCGGGCCGTAAAGAAATCCGAACCTCTTCCCCTCCTGACGACACGTGGCAGGTTCAGGAAACATAGCCTTCTCCGGCATTGCCCACACGAAGGCGTTCTTTCCTAGATGTTCACTGAACTGATAGGCATGTAAGGTATAGCCCTTCTTGATGTGCAATGGCTTGAAGATAGTCAGCACTTTCATGGGATCGACTGTGCTCTTGGACCATCCGTCGGGAACTTTCTCTGGCGGTTTCGATAGTCTCATTGCCTCTGAGCGAAGTTGGTCGACTTTGGTGGCAGAAAAGACCGTTGTCGATTCCTTTTGCTTTGAGTCTACTGGCACCGAATCCGCTGAAATGCCAACGGAGCAAAGGGCTGGAATGCCCAATATTGATGTAATAAAGGTATGCACCTTGCTTCTCGTTCTTCCCATAGTAGCGTTCCTCGCAGTCAGGTAGGTCCACCACGCCGTCCCCACCACGCAGACCAGCGTCGAGCCCCTTCAATTATCCGCTTCCAGGGCGGGATGCACAAGCGGGTGGCTTGGGAGGCGGGCGGTAATAGCGTCAGGTCACTTTGGGGTAGGAGGGTCGAAGATATGGTTCGAAGAGTCTCGTAATCGTTAAGAATGCCTGCGATTCTGGCGACTGTTCATCATCATCGAGCATATAACGAAAGATTATTCTTGGGTTACTGATCGGCCCTTCAGCAAGCAGCCCAGTCCAATTGTCAGTGACGCCTTGCCGAGCAACTTCAATGCCCGCAACCAGTTCTTTGAAGCGAAGGGAGTCCGCTGGCGATAGAACTCCATCGACGTTTGCAGCACTGCCGTGAATGCCATCAATGCATTGAGAAACGGCAGGGAAGGCGGTCACCTCGCCGTAGAACGAGCCATCCTCACGAACGCCACGTAGAAAACATTGGAACCGCGGCGATTCGCCATCATACCACTTCAGAATGTAGCTTTGGTTCACCATGTTATACTTTGCCCAGCAACAGCCCTCGCAGCAGCCGTGTGCTTTCACGAAGAACTTCCAGCTATTCTACCGGCGGCCCGGAGGTCGAGCCAGCGGGTGGCGGATCGCTTAGCGGGTGCGGCTAGGATTGCCCCTTTCTCGCCCAACTCTTTTCTCCTCTTTCTCACTCACCGCTGCTCGATCACTGGAAGGATTGCCGGTGGTGCAAAAATGAGGAGCAAGAGCAAGAGTAAGAAAAGGAGGGCAGCACCGACTTTGGACGTTCCAGGCGTCCGCGGCAACGCGATTCCGAGAACCCCGAGGCAGAATGCTACGATGTTTATGGCTACCGAACCATCGATATGGATTCCCCTGAAACACCATTGCACACGTTCGAGAAGACCATTCATACGGAGCCCTGCCACGAACAGCACATTTGCGAGGATCTCGATCAGAAGATGCCGGTTGAACCAGTTCATACGTGGCTTCGATGCGGCAGGTTCAGGTTCGGGCGTGGTCATGGCTATTGCTCGGCAGTGTCGATAGTAAGGTTTGCTCGTCAACCGCCAGGCTTATCTTCCGCAGGCGGAGGTTGCAGCTGCTGGACGTTCGCAGGCGGTGACTGAGGTTGTTCTAAGGCTTGCACCCGATCCCATAAATCGACGAGCAGGTCACTCTTGGTAAACATCGTGAGTTCGGTGATCAAACCGGCCGCCGCCGCACCGAGGCCCATGGCTAGGAGAAAGAATATCGTCTGCTTGCACGTAATCCCCAGAAGCATCTGCTGGCCGAAAACGACATGCGTGAGAAGGTCTTCACCTTCTTTGGGGGCAAGGCCAGTAATCATCTTGGTCAGTACGAACCAGTATCCTGCGGCCGTGCCAGCAATGATAATGCTCAGGATACCGTAGGCAATAATGCGGCCTTTCCGATTCCTTAGACGAGAGACCATCACTTCCGGTGATCGACGCATGATTGATTCCCACTCGACTACATTTTCATCTTAACAACAAAATCTGTGGCGGTCTTCTACGGCAATCCCATCACCGGACTTCTGCTTCTCTCACGCCCCTCTTCGCTAAGCCCGTGCCCAGGCAGATCAACTGGCGGCAGTATCGAGTCGCGATTATGTCATGGCCTGTCGCTGCCGTCCGGCTCACACGTATACGCCTTCTGCTGCTGATACAGCTTCAGACGTCGGCCGATCGCGTCTGTCAGCGGTTTGTTGCCTTGGACCTTAGCCTGATCCATCGCAGTCTGGGCAGTTTCAACGGCCTCTTTGAAATGGCCACTGGCGGCCAAGGCAGCGGCCAGGGTGTCAAGAGACACGGCGTCCTGCCGGTTCGTCATCTTAGCGACCCGCTGGGCCATTTTAACCACCACTTCCGGATCGAGAATTTTCGGTTCGGGACTCGTGGCGAATACCCAAGCCATGAAGTTCCAGGCCCGGATCGCTTCCTTGTGCTTGCCGACGGTTTCAAACTGCTGGCCGAACTGCTCCGCCACGGTACGCCGCTGTGGTTTAGGCAGCGAGTTCAGCAAGGGCCAAAGGCATCGCTCGCCCTCGCGAAACTCACCCCGCTGGAACCGCAGGGTGGCCAGCAATTGCAGGGAAGCGATGTTCAGGGGATTCAGTTCCAGCGAGTGCTGTAGATATCCGATGGCCTCGTCAGATTTGTTTTGAGCAAGGGAAGTTCTTGCTAACCCAAAAAAGGCCTGGCTAAAGTTGTTGATGGTCTCGTGGTCCTTGACACTGGGGGCTTCCAGATTCTGAATCGCCTTGTAATGGAACGCCGCCTTGTCGAAATCCTTCAACGACATAAAGACCTCGCCCAGGTTCAGGCGGGCCTCCAGCAACTGCGGATCCAGTTCGACGGCCTTTTCAAACTGCTCGATGGCGGCGTTGAATTTCACCTTTGCCAGGTCTTTGAGCCGTTTTGCCTTGTCTGCCTCCGCCGGGTCGGTCTTGCCCATTTTCTCGGCCGCAGAAGCCTTGGCATCCAAGTCCTGGCTACGCCGTAACAACACTCGACCAAGGTTGTTGCGAGGCCGTGGAGACACCGGCTTCAACCGCACTGCCTCGTTCAAATGCCACTCGGCCTTATTGAGGCTCTCCTCGGCCTTCGCATAGTTTCCTTTCGCCTTCTCCCGCGAATGTGCCTCCGAAAAGGCATAGCCGAGATTGCTGTGAATGTCGGTCGCCATGGGACGCGAGGTGATGCCGTGGATCCACTGCTGGACGGCTTTGTCCTTTAAGGCCGTGGACTTATCGCGGAATTCGTTCGCTTGTTTAAGGTCGCCTGCGGCTTCCGCCTCTGTGGCTTTTGCGTCTTGTTGCTGTGCCCGCATCCAAAGATAGACGCCATAGTTATTGAGGACGTTCCAGTTGTCGGGCGTGACGGCGACCGCCTGCTCGAAGTCGTGAAGGCACTTGTCGTGCTGGCCAATGCCCGCGTACGCGAAGGCACGGCAGCCGTAAACGATACCGTTATTGGAATCGAGACGGATCGACTCGGTATAGTCGGCGATGGCCTTATCGCAAAGCCCTTTATCTTGGAAGGCGTCGCCACGCCCTGCGAATGCCTTAGCGTCCTTGGGGTCGATACGTATGACCTCGGAGAAATCCGCAATGCCTCGGTCGTAATCACGTTTGCCTGCGTAGGCACCGCCACGGCACCGATAGGCATCGGCGTACTTCGGGCGAAGCTTGATGGCTTCCGTACAATCGTCTATCGCGTTGCCATGTTTGTACTGCCTCCTATAAGCTTCACCACGGTAATAATAGGCTTCGGCATCGTCGAAACGAAGGCGGATGGCTTCCGTGCAATTGGAAATGGCACATTCCAAGTCGTCCTTTTCGAGAGCAGCCTTGCCTTTCTCCAATGCCTGTTTTGCCTCATCCTCGGGAGGCTGCTTGCCGGCCGCACTTATCGATGTGGGAAGTACCGTTGCAACGAGCAATAAGGTAAGGGCCAGGATTCCATTGGGCAGATTGACGCAAGTTTGTTTCGGCATTTCAGGCACACTCTGTTGTACGGGCTATACATCTGGCGAAAGAACCTCGCCTAATTGTGCTGGCGTAGCAGGGCGTTGTCAAGGCTGCGTTCTACAGGCTACGTTCTACCAGACTGCAATCTCGAATTACGAGGCCGGCGACCTTTTCCTGCTCCGTACCGCGTGAGTCAGCAGCGTACCGACCGAAAGCAGCCACACGGCCAGGGAGGCGATGTTGGGCCAGTTCAGACGCTGCACCGGATTACCAAACTCTTCTTCCTTAAAGCCGCCGATTTGCAGCAATTTTCGCAAGTCCTCGATTGATCGGTGGCCGAGCCGCAGGTAACGCACGCTGCCATCGGCCATCGCTACATGGACGCAGGAACCGTAGTCGTAGGTGAAGAAGAAATCCTCGCGTCGGCCATGGTTGCTCGATACGGCGAGCATCGATGAGTTGGACTCGGCAGCGTCTAGCGTGTCCAGCGACAAGTCCTTCGGTTCCGCCCAGGAAATGCCAGCATTAGTCACTTCAACGAGCATGATTGTTTTCGAGGCATTACTGCCGAAATCCTTGAGGTTCCGCGTCTTCTCGTCCGCCCAGGCTGTGTTCAAACCCATCACGGCAACATAGCTGGTCTGGATGCCGTCGCGAGGAGGCGGGACACTGGGACATTCAAACACCGGCAGGCGGTAGGCCAGCAGCTTCTTATTGTTCGGGCCGTCCCATGGTTCGCTGAATCTGTACATTCCATAGAGCGGGCGATGATCCAGGTACGGCAAGATGAGTACCCGCCAACTGTGCATTGGCTTACCTGTCTTATCGGCGACGTAAGCAGGTGGGAAGCAGCCATTTGCTCGGTGGTATTCCTGCAAAGCCAGGGCGATTTGATGCAAGTTGTTAGCACAACAGGTACGACGAGACGCCTCACGGGCACTCTGGATACCTGGCATCAGCAGAGCGGCCAGGCCCAGCAGGATGATTACAAACAAGGCAAAACGCGTCCATGACCACAAGGGCTCGGCTTCGTGAAGGTAGATCGCCAGTCCCACCACCAGCACGAAGATCAAGATCCCCCACGCCCCGAACACGGCCAGCGACGACCCCAGCACCACAAACAGCAGCAGCGTCCGCAGACTGAATTGGAACCAGGGACGTTTGGCCTTTAATTCGGCAGGTTGGGGTTCGGTGACGTTCATGGAATTATCGCGGATTATTGTCGATAACGGACGTGATCATCAGCCGCTAATACGGCCTTTTCGATTTCTTAGACGAGAGACCATTACTTCCGGTGATCGACGCATGATTGATCCCACTCGACTGCATTTTCATCTTAACAACAAAATCTGTGGCGGTCTTCTACGGCAAGCCCATCGATGGCTTTTCCGGCTTCTCAGGCCACCGTTTGCGTCCTAGACACCTCGACTGGCGGCAGTGGTTCAGTGAGCGGATCAAGGGCCTGGGTCGCAAAATGGATCGGAGTTGCTCTTCGTGATGAGGAAGAACAAATTCGCCGCGTCGATCTGCTTGGACATCGCTTGCGTTGAACCGTCGCCCATGCAACAGATCACGACTCCGGGATGCATCGATGAAGGGCCATACGCCGGCGGAGTCTTTCCGAAGCCCGCGTCTTCGTACTTGCCGGCGTCGGCACCGTTCGGACCGAAGTCGTAGGAGAGGAACGTCCGCAACCCAGCTTTCGCGACAGCGGAGTTTGGGCCCCATGTGAAGTAGTCGCCCCCCGGCTGGACGAAATAGTTAAAGCCGGGCTGCGGTGTGGTGCCTGTGGGTGAACTGGCTTGCGGCATGCCGACAAGCGTAGCCTCTTTGCCAACGGTCCAGCGGCTAGCTGCCTCATCGATCGTTTCGATTATGCAGATCGTATGCGAAAGGCCGTCCAGATAGGCGGCAACCGGTAGGTTGCCGATGGCTGGGAATATCGCACCATCGGGATGAATCGGCAGTGTGTCATTGATCGGTGCCATGGTGCCATACGGCGGCGTTGCCTGCGGGTCCACCACCATTACAAGGCTGCCTCGGGTGGTGGCTCCCATGGCCTTGTAGTTGGTGATGCCAGCTTGTGGTTGAGCACTGGACGCTTGCCGACTGGGACCACTCGGGCAGATGAATTCGCTAAATTGGGTGTTCATCGCCTCAACAACAGCCTTGTTGGAAGTGTCCTCTGGGTCAGCGTTGTATCCTCTGGGACCGAGGTGAAAGTAAATAACGGTCTCGCCGATGCCCATGAACGATCCGACGTGGACCAGGAAACTCATGCCGCCGACGGTCTGAGTACCGTCCGCCGCGTTGGTAATCTTTGCCGATGGCGGAAACGCGTTACCAAACGTGGAGGCGTAGCTCTGAAATGCCAGCCCGATCTGGCGGCTGTTGTTGATGCATGTGGCTCTTCGTTGAGCCTCGCGATGCGAATTCAGGACTGGTATGAGAATTGCGAGCGAGACCGCGATGATGATGATCACGACCAGCAATTCGACCCAAGTAAAACGACGAATCATAGGATAGCTCCGCTCTACGCTTACCGTAGTCTACACCCTCCAGAGCACGCTGCCAACCGGCAGCCACGGCCTGGCCGGCACTGGCGGCTGGGGCTCGTAGGACCGGGACGGCAGCGGGCAAGTGGGTTCAGCGGTCTTCGCATGTTGGTGGTTAGCGTTCTTGCGTATCAGTTATGCGTGTTCTCGCCTTCCTTGCCTATCTCCACGTTCCAGAGTTTGATCGTCTTGTCATAACTGGCTGAAGCCAATGTCTTGCCATTTGGGCTAAACACTACAGACGAGACCCATCGAGTATGCCCCTTGAGCGTGACAGTGTTCTTGCCGGTGACGCGGTCGCAGATATGAATCGTCTTGTCGGTACTTGCCAAGGCCAGCTTCTTGCCGTCCGGGCTAAATGTCACGCAATATGCAACTGCACCGTCGTCGTCGAGAGCTACGGTGGATTTGCCAGTTGCCACGTCCCACAAGCATGTCGTTTGCCTCATGATGCCGACCGAAGCTAAGTTATTGCTATCCGGACTGTAGGCCACGGAATAGACCTCGCCGAGGCCCCCAAAGGACGCGGCGGTCTTGCCGCTGGCCACGTCCCAGAGCTTGATCTCACCGTTGAGACTGCTCGACGCTACGGTCCTTCCGTCCGGGCTGAAAGCCACGGACAAAACTATGGCACGCCCTTTGAACGTGGCGATACTCTTGCCGTTGGCCACGTCCCATAGCCTGATCGTGTCGTCGGAACTTCCCGAGGCCAGGGTCTTACCGTCCGGGCTGAATGCCACGGAATTGACAACACTGGCATGCCCTTTGATCGAGGCTTTGACCTTGCCTGTCTTCACGTCCCAAAGTGTGATCGTATTGTCCCAATTTCCCGACGCCAGAGCCTTGCCATTCGGGCTGAAGGCCACAGAGTTGACCGGGCCACGATTCTCCTTAAAGGTAGCAGTGTTCTTGCCGGTTGCTACATCCCACAGGTTGATGCCGTCCGGACCTCCCGAGACTAGGGTCGTGCTATTGGGGCAGAACGCTATGCACAAATCGTCATGGCCTTTGAGAGTGGCTTGTAATTTGAAGTACTGGGCCGACGATGCTGAAGTCAACAGCAGTTCAACGCACGCCAGCAAGAGTATTCGCTGCATGGGTTCACCTTTTCATACTTGCCCGACGGTATTCTACTTGGCCTCACGTTCTCGCCACTTACCACAGTATACGCCCACGCCCATGCCTCTGGCAATCATCCCGCCAAACCCGTATTTCGAGGCCCTGCAAGGCCCTTCGATGCCGCTGCCGGGCTATCCCGCGAACAAGCCAGGAAACTGCACGGCGGCGGTGCTGGCGGGACACGTTCCTCGAAGCAGGGAGGGCCAAAATTGCGGCGAATGTCGGTTGGGCTATTCTCGCTGAACGTCCATGCTCCCATTCCTAATGAAGAACCGAATGGAATGGTCTGTCTGATTGAAACCGATAGCGGGCCTATCGATGGTCTTTATCCACGTCACTAGCACCGGAAACACCTTCACTAGCAGGGTATCTTGGATGACATGCCGCTCCTTCGATGGAACCGCGTGAATCCAGAGCTGAAGTCCATACTGGACAGGCTTTTGACGGGTCTCCCAATAATCTACACTCAGCACGAGACCGTCGTCGTGGCAGTGGCAGAACGCCACGCTGGTCACTGATAGGACCTGAGAAGCGTCGAGAATACAATCCAATTTCCCACGCTTGATTGGGTAACTGTAGCCACGTGGCAGCTTTGGTCTGCCAAAGTAGAAATACTCGGCCATGAGCGTCACGTAGTGTTCTAGCGGACATAACGGATTCTCGCCACCAGCCATAGTATATGGCCACGCCTATGCTTCTGGCAATCATCCCGCCAACCCCGCATTCCGAGGCCCTGCAAGGCCCTTCGAGGCCCCTGCCGGCAACGCCGTTAAGCATTTATTTACGTGAAAATGGGGGGATTTGGTAGTTGTTTGCGCAATCTGAATCATAGGGGACCAACTTGACAAAATCGCGGCTTCAGGAAGTTGTGGAAAAATGGGCGATTTTGAGTGGTCCAAACCCCCTCTCGCTCCCAAATTGCTTAACGGCGTTGCCCTGCCGGGCTATTCGACAGAAGCCAGGAACTTGCACGGCGGTGCTGGCGGGGTTGCGTTCGCTGAAGCGAAGGTGGGCCAGCACCACGACCAAGGCGTCCGTGAAGCGGCTCAGCGGGCTGGCGGGGTTAGGCCGATCACCGATACACCACCTTCTTGACGACATCGAACATCGCTTTGAGTTCGGATAATTGATCAGCAGGAAGATGCTGGCCATTTGAAGCAATAACCTTTTTAATGGAATCCAGAAGCATGGCCCAACCGTCAGTCAGGCCGTTGAGACATCTATACCCGTAAAGAATTTCCTCTGCGGCTTCCGTTTGCCCACTTTGCCTCATGCGATCCATGAGTTTCGTGATCGCCTGGAAGAACTCTTCGTTTGAGGAATAGGTCGTCATTTTATTTGAGAGGCCTAACGGGTCGCCTGGCCGCCGCCGTTCTCTCCGAAGCCAGCCAGGCCCGAACTTCGTTTGATTCTATCAGGGTTTGGAGGTCGGAACTAGCTAGTGCGGAGCTGCATGCTAGGTGGTGTGGGGGGCGGGGCCAGCAATGGCCCCGTCTACCCGATTGGCGGCTACGCGTTATTCTGTCTTGTACCCGAGCTTCTTGGCTTGGGCATAATTCCCAGCCACTTCACTTGCTGACGGAGAACTTCCGCTTCAGCTCCAGCACGACGCCCTTCACGTGGTCATACACTTTGGCGCGGATCTCGTAGGTCCCCTCGGGATCGTCTGCCTGAATTATGATTCCCAATCCGCCTGCGCTGAGTTCCAGCTTCTTGCCCTTGGGGGCCGGCTTCTTCTGCCAAACTTCGACGTCCTTTTTCTCGGCATACGTTTTCCCGTCCGGTTTGATCACCGTCATGTCAGCCACCACGTCCGCCAGGCCCTGTTTGTCCTCCCCGCAGCCGCTGAACACGATGAAAGCACCACATGCCTTTCCGCGCGGCGCGGACTCCGACACGGATGCCTTGACGCCACTCGTGGGCTTGTCCCAATCATTCAGAAACTGTTGCGGATTATCGAAGAATAGGAGCACGGCCCCAAAGCCTTGGTTGGACTTCACCCAATCCTTATCGGCGGCCTTTTTGCCGCCCACTTGCCACTGGCCAGAGCCAGCATCTCCTTTAGCATCCTTTTTCGCAGTGAGTTTTGCTAGAAGGACCTTTAGGCATCCCGCCTCGGTTTCATTCAGATCCTTGCCTTGCAGCAGATGGTCGCAGATTTCCCTGACCTTTGGATGCTGCTGGCAGTTGCTGCCTAACGACCATTCCGCAGCACCAAAGATGACGTCGTAGAGTGCTTGCTTCTTATCGTCTTCCGTCTTCTCTGATGTCCTGTATCGCTGCACCGCCCCGACGTACTTGCTATTATTGAAGGCCGACACGATCCGGCGAATCGGGGCTTCCTCGCCCGTGGCAAAGAAGTAGCCCCACAGCATGTCGAGAACGGCTCCCGTGTCAATCTCCATCTTAAGTATTTCGGGCGGGGGCGACTTCAAATACTTCGTCAGGCCTTTGTCCTTAAGATACGCCTTTCCTGCCTTCGTGTCGGAGAGCCAAATCGCTTCATGGAGCGTGTCCTGGTCGTTGTCGGGTAGATCGGCAAGGGCCGCCATCCATGCGGGAATCTTATCGGGATTCGCCGCCATTACGCGGCTGACGAATGCTACCGTAGGGGCTTTCGCGGCTGGCGTCGAAAAGGCATCCGCCTTGCTCATGTTGCGGACCTCGGTGACGAACCGCTCAGGCTGCGGTTTCCGGTAATAGAAAGTCAACCAGTCCGAAGACGAAGTCTCTTCCTTGGAAGCCGCTGCGGACGGCTGATTGCCGTTTGCGGGCGACGGTGTGCCGCTGACCAGGATGTTCAGCAGAACGAATGCAGCAACGAACGCAATAAACCTGACCATGAGCGTCTCCCCTTTGAGATGGTGGCGAATCCGGGCATTTCGCTCGAGCCTCTGCGTGGGTAAAGCGAAGGCCGTCCGTACCGATTGCTGTTTGCCGCCCGTGTTCTGGTATTGTCGCCAAGCTCGCTCGGCACAGTTCAGAGGCTCGATTCTTCGTTTCGACTCTTGCTTTCCTTTGAACAACCTAGTGAAAAAACTCACTTGTTCTCCTTCCGAACTCCGGTACTCCACCAACGGAAGGCACGGTCGTCGCCGCCCGTGCCATCGTCATACGGGTTGAATCACCAGTCAGTTTACCATAATCCCACGGCCAGCAGTGCCAGGCGGCGACTCGCCCTGCGACCGTGCTTTGTTGGCCTATTTTCCGGGATCAAGAGTCTTGTGAGCTAGCTGTTTCCCCGTATTCCGATCAAGGATTTCGGTGTATTCCCCTGCAGATTCTTTACCGTGAATAGTTATGCTATCGCCGTGCGCGCCGGGAAGATCTGTCCACTCCAGTGCTACGGCGTTATTGTATTTTGAATGCCTGGCAGCCACGATACCTTCTAGCCTAGTGCGCCAGATTTCCTTGCCGTCGACTAGATTGTAGGCAACGACGGAGCAACCGTCACTAATTGGGGAATAATCTGCAAAGAAGAGTACGCTCCTATCGGTTACGCTCCTATCGGTAAGGAACACGGATTGAAAATGCCCTTTGAGGACTAGGACCTCTTTGCCAGCACGGACGAACTTGAATGTCAAGTCAAATCGCTCGGTCGGATCGTAGATCATGTGAACTTGACATTTTCCCTTATAGCTTGCTAGCGAAACCAAAGCGTTTGTCACTGCGGACCCACAGACCCATTCGGCATTCTTGAACTGGAAAGCGGCACGCTGACGGTCCAGAGCATTTTGGCAAAGCTCTTTCCTCTGCTCGAACTTTTCCTGTCCAGATACCGGCAAAGTGATGACAAGTGCAATCGCAACGCCGGACAGCAATGAACAAGTCTTCATGTGTTCTCCCTTCGAGTTAAGGCCCAAATCACGCATCGATGGTCGTCGGGCGTTCGCTGGCGGTGCCCGTAATAGCCACAAGTAGCAAATGAGCAGACACCTTCATGGTTCTTGACTCCCGTGGGCCAACGGTTACCCGATTCTGCGTCTTAGTGAAGAAACAAGAGAAGGTTGGCCGCCTCTCCGACCTCCAGGTTTCGATAATTTGAAAATGCCACGTCCTCCATGAATGCTTCAAAGATGTCGGGGCAGCGATCTTTCCAAGCCTTTGCGTTAGGGATGTCCAGTAGCAGTTTTTCGCCAACTTCAAACCCGCGTGCCGCCGTCCACGCTTCTTCGTAGACCCCGATTGACGACATGCAGTCGATCCAGGCGTTCATGTTCCGACCGTAATAGTCAGGAAAGCCCAGAGTGTCTGCAAACACGTCGTGGAAGCTCTCCCAGCCAATTATCTTCGATGTGTCGATAAGAACTGTCTTCATGTTTGACACAGAACGGGTGCCACGGCTGCCGCCGCAGCTTCCGACTTCATCGGGTCGAAACTTTCATCCATTTTACCAGCACTCCACGGGCCGCACCACCAAGCGGCGGTCGCGCAGCGACTTTGCAAACAGGCGTTGCTGGTCGCTTCAGTCCCGAAACCGATAGTAATACACCTTACGCCGATCCTTGCTGATGACGACAGTAAAACGCATAGGACTTACTTCGTCCGAATTGCCGCCAAAAAGGTGTTCGCCCTTTCTCATCTCATTAAATCCTTCTGGATCAACCTGCCGAAAACCCTCCAAGTGTTGGATCACAGGGAGGCCATCACCATCTACTGGATAGGATTGGGCTGGATGGAATTGATGGAAGTCGAATAGCGAATCCAAATCACCAGGATCGACCCGGAAAACGAGGTAGAGCCAATAACCTCTCATGTGCGGACGGTAATGGATTTTGAGGTCCGTCACGGAATTGGGGATTGGGGTTTTGACGTAACG
>Ga0118677_10008367_pt1 | contig 16613 bp, 17 predicted proteins | sample AliMusrvi5mmetaG_FD_86154 | JGI IMG/M metagenome (GOLD analysis project Ga0118677, IMG submission 86154) | reverse complement strand
CTATACTTAATACCCAAAACGTAGCTTTCGTAAAGGATATTTTTGACCTTGCGTCAGCAATTGATGAAAAAGCACAGGTTGCAACAGCAATGATAATGGACGAAATGATGCACAAAACCGATGTGATCGTAGTTGCAACAAACCTCATTATCATCCTTACAAACATTGAAAGACTTGCCGGCTATTCAACAAATATTGCGGAATCCATTGTTTTTATTGTGGATGGCCGGATCATGAAGCATAAGAAAAAGGCCTTTGAGACTTTTAACGGAACCACCTCATCTGAAACGTTAACGGACGCTGGAATTGCTTCGGACCAGGATGAAGGTCTTACTTCTGAATGATGTCATTCAGGGAGAACAAAGATGTTATCATTCTTTTAGTGGATGACGATGCGGATATTCTTGAGTTTCTCGACTTTAACCTGGCCAGGGAGGGATTTAAGATACTTAAGGCAGGCAGTGGGAAGATGGCGATTGAGATTGCTAAAGAATATAAACCCCATCTCATTATCCTTGATGTAATGCTGCCCGATTTTGATGGGATTGAAACCTGCAATCAGCTTCGGCGAATCCCGGAAACACAAAATTCCCTCATCCTTTTTTTAACTGCCAGAGGAGAGGATTATTCCCAAATTGCCGCATTTGAAAATGGTGCCGACGATTATGTCACAAAACCCATCAACCCCAAAGTCCTGGTCAGCCGCATAAAGGCCCTGTTACGGAGGTTCAGGTCAATACCTGAAATATCAGGAAAGATAATAACCAGTGATTTCGTAGTCGATCTGGATCGTTACATTGTGATTAAAAACGGAGAAGAAATTACATTCACCCATAAAGAATTCGAGTTGATGCATCTGCTTGTTTCGCGTCCGAATAAAGTGTTTACACGGGAGGATATTTTAACCCGGATCTGGAGAGGTGCAATGGTAGTGGGCGACCGTACAATAAATGTACATATACACAGGATCCGTGAAAAAATCGGGATAGATCGGATTAAAACGATTAAAAACGTAGGTTATAAATATGAAGGGAGATAAGCATTACAGCTTCTGGAATTTTTGTGAATGAAATGTCTTGCTGTTTGAGATCGACACAAGATAGATACCTGATAACAGCCCGCTTACATCTAAATGAAGAACATTCCCTGTCAGAGTTTCCCGAAGAACCTCTTGACCAATTTCATTGTAAAAGGCAATAATGTTAACGTCCTTATTGCCTGCGCCGGAAATTTTGATCGTCAGGGAAGAAGCAGCGGGAACAGGAAATAAATGCACAGGATTGTTATCAGAATGAGGATTGTTTATTGAGACCGAGTTGTCATCTGCTGTTGCCAGGCCAAAACCATAAGCAGTTTCGTACCATAAATAATATTTACTTTCATTTGACATAAAGATTGCGTCGGGCGTCCAAGGCCCCCTGTGCTCAGTGATCTTATAGCCTGCAGAATAGGTGTTAAATAATGGATTTTGCGGATCTTTTACCCAGTTAGCCCCATCGGTTGAAGTGGCATAGCCGTTTTTTATTGTATCAATAACACCATTGTCGGCAAAATCCCACCAGGATACACCGCAATAATACATCTCAAATTTGTTGTTTCGTTTTAATACAGTCGGGCATGCAACACCAAAACCTTCCCAGGAATAATTAGGTTGGGGATTGCCTCCTGTAATAACCGGGTTCCCTCCGTATTTCGTCCATGTAAACCCATCAGGTGAGGTAGCAAAACCTATCCTGGCCTGCCAGGTTGTATCTGCTCCTGTATACCACATAAAATATGAAGTTCCGTCAAAAAGCACGGTCGGATCAGCAATGAATAATCCATCCCAGTCTCCGGGATTTCCCGGGGCCAGAACCGGCTGTGGGCCGGATCTTGTCCAGTTAATACCATCAGGTGAAGTTGCCAGGCCAATACTCCCGCCTGCTGCGCCATTTTGAGTATTCCCGAAATAATACAGCTTATAACCACTGCTGTCTTTCAACCAGTCGGGAGTGTCTAAAAAAAAGTCATCCCAGTTTCCAGGTCCGCTTACATCAAATACCGGTATATTATTATTGTATTTAACCCAAGAGATCCCGTCGGATGAATATGCATAACTGATCCTTCCTTTTGAATCACGGCCACCTACCCCATAAAGCATCTTTAAAGTGTCTGAATCATAAATCACCGATGGACTTCCAATTGCCACGCCTTCATAGAAGTCGTTGTTCTTCATCATGACAAGGTTATCGGGGCACCTTACCCATTGGGTTTGGCAGTCACCAAGTTTGAGAATACATAAAAATGAAAAAGTCAGGTATATTCTGTTCATTTCATCAAAATTATAAAACTTAACAGACAAACTGATGGTATTGATCAACAAAGTCCTTACTGAATCGAAGGAGGTTGGACTTGTGTTCTGGTTTTTCCACCCTGTCTCTTTTCTTGCCAGGGGAAAGGAATTAAGCAACTCATTCACTTTTTTTGTGCTTTCACTTCCGGGGATTGACAAAGATAAAATACTTTTGTCGCACTTAATTGGATGTTGCCAATGTGGATTACTAGTTAAGGGTATAATAACTCTGATTAAAAAAATATTGAATGGGTGGGAAAGCATTAGTATCCGGAATGCTTTTATTGATTTTATTTTTGCCTGATCAGTATGCGCAGAGTTTCGATACCCTGGCAATGACACCCCCCATGGGTTGGAATGGCTGGAATTCATTCAGATGCAGGATTAATGAAACAGTCATCCGGGAAGTAGCGGATGCCATGGTTTCTAATGGAATGAAGGATGCAGGTTATAACTATCTTATACTGGATGATTGCTGGCAAATCGGAAGAGATTCGAATGGGACCATTCTGGCAGACCCGAAAAGGTTCCCCTCAGGCAAGAAAATCCTCGGTGATTATATCCATTCGAAGGGATTGAAATTCGGTATATACTCAGATGCAGGGACTGAAACCTGCCGCGGGAGACCCGGTAGTAAAGGTCATGAGCTACAGGATGCTATGACATATGCCACGTGGGGGATCGATTACCTGAAGTTCGACTGGTGTTTACATGGCAAGCAGGATGCCGAATCCTCATACCGTCTTATGCGTGACGCCCTATATAAATCAGGGAGACCCATGGTATTCAGCATTTGTGAATGGGGAAAGAATAACCCCTGGGAATGGGGAAAGGATATTGGTCATTTATGGAGGACTACTCCTGATATAATAAACTGCTTTGACTGCAGAAACATACTGGGAGGGATGGGTGTACTGCAAATTATTGACCGGATGGCGGACCTTGGCAGTTTCGCAGGACCGGGACATTGGAATGATGCAGATATGATGCAAATCGGAAACGGAATCCTAAGCCCGGCTGAAGAAAGGTTGCATTTCAGCATGTGGGCAATGTTTTCTTCCCCACTGATTGCCGGTAATGATATCCGTATAATGTCACCTGAAACCCTGGCCATCCTGACGAACCGTGAAGTAATCGCGATAGACCAGGACCGACTCGGGGTATCTGCTTTCCTCTGGCTAAAATACGGCGACCTGGAGATTTGGTTCAAACCACTCGACCATGGAGAATTTGCTGTCTGCCTGATCAACCGGTCTTTCAAAACAGCCAATTTTGACCAGGATATGAAAGCGACTGTTAACAAACAATATACTATTGATGATTCCTTTATGATTAGGGACTTGTGGAAACACGAGGTCGTAGGCAATACAGGCGAAAATCTAAAAGGAAACCTGGGCCCTCATGAGGTTCTCCTGATACGATTAACGAAAAGGACCTATTAGATCAGACTGAATATGAATTTACGTGGGCCCCCATGTTCTGAAAAACATGGGGAATCCGAACATGGTATAATTCCATAAACAAACGATATTTTTTTGCAAAAAATCCTTAAATGGTCTTGACTTTCCGTATAATTTGCAGAATTCATTTGTCAAGATTACCTCAGTTCATCCTTGAATATGTTTTTTCGCAAACCCTGTAATTCCAGTCGCAGGAATCCATTTTATAACTAAATGTGATTAGACTAATTTTAGTCATCCTGTTCTTAAAATGACATTCCGGAATGAAAATATTTGCAATCATCATTATAATTGTAATCTTGCCTGAACTGGCGTTCAGTCAGAATAATGATCCCGATTCAGCTGCAATAAAAAGATTTTACGGTTCACACAGTTTTATTCATGACCTGGAGATGGGAAAAGATGCTTCAAAAGTAGTTGCCTCGGTGGGCATTGCAGCATTTACGGTTATTTCGTACGGAACATTCAGTATGAGGGACGGCTTTACCCTTGTTGGGACAGGTTTAAGTGGTATTGCATTCATAGGATCAATTGAATCCAGCATTGAAATAAGCAAGGCAAAGTTTGAAATGGAGTCTTGCGGTTTTGATAAATACTCCGATTATGGGCTTTACCGCAGAGTAATCAATACACAATATTTCACAATATTCATTACATTGACCGGATTAGGGTTAACAGGTCTGGCCATTTATGGGGTAGCAGCAAATAATGTGTTGGCTTTCGGGTTAGGGTTCGGTGGCACCCTTGCCTGCACGGTTGCTGCTTCCTGCATCCCGTCTATGATCAGTAAGATAATAGATATTTATAACAAAGGAAATCCCTCAACTGTTTCAGTTGGAATTTCAAGAGATGGAATCGGCTTAGCCTTAAAAATCAGGTAAGAATATTACCGGACGGTTGCTAAATTGGTCAACCCACAACATAGAGCTCAGTAAATGAATCTCTCCGAGAGATTGAATTGTTGATTTTTGTTACTTTTTCCCTTTAGATGTTCGGGTAGCCAGTGGAGGTTTTTCTGGACTTGCTTTTTTAATTATTCTTTTCTTTACTGTAGTATTTGCAACAGTTTTCGTCTTTACCGGGACAGGCTTTTTAACCGGTACCGGGATTTCCACTTTTTTTACTGGAAAGAAATCAAAATAAATAATACGAAAATCCTTTTCCAGACGGGTAATGTCAGTTTTGGAATATTCTACCATTATTTTCTCTATATCTGCATAGCAGGTGCCATCATTCCCATTCCTGAAAATTACAACTGATTTTTTCTTGCTTACTACCTCTACAAGCTTTTTAACATCTCCAAGGTCTCCCAGGATATGAACATCAGGGACTGATTTAATGTGTTTCTTCTTGTTTTTCATGGCAATTTTTCTCAAATATAGGTAAAATTACAGTATTTATCATAAAAGGGATAATTCTTAAAGTAGTTTCTTGCCATTTCTGCTGCTACGAAAAAAAAACTTCCTTCCGTTGACTGGGGAAGGAAGTCGTATTAACCAACTGAAAGAAAAGAAAGAACGATTTTAAACCAGTTGGTCCAGGTATTTTCTCAATTTTTTCTGTGCGGATTTTTCACTTTCATAAACCACCTTTTTACCATCGCCCATTGCTTTTTCAATATCCCTGATATCCTTCACCAGCCTGAACATACCTCCGATTTCTACTGAAGCTGCCTGATCAGTACCCCAAAGGGCCCGGTCCAGGGTGATATGTCGTTCAATAAAGGATGCTCCCAGGGCCACGGCAGCATAGGTTGGTGCCAATCCTGTTTCATGCCCTGAATATCCGATAGGAATTGTATTGTACGTCTGCATAAAGGAGCGTATAACCATTAGATTCAATTCGTTCAGCTTACAGGGATATGTTGAGGTTGACTGTGCAAGCAATAATTTCCCACTGTCAAGCAACGAGATGGCTTGTTCAATCTGGTCCATGCTTGACATTCCTGTCGAAAGAATAACAGGCTTTCCTGTATCCCTTATTTTTCTTAAAAGTTCAATATCTGTGATTGTTGCAGATGCCAGTTTAAAAGCCACAGGGCTGTACTGTTCAATAAAATCCACAGCACATTCATCCCATGCAGATGCAAACCAATGAATGCCTTTTTGTCTACAATAACTATCGATTTCGCTGAATTCGTTTAAGCCGAACTCAATTTTCCTGCGGTAATCAATGTAAGTCATTCTTCCCCAGGGTGTATCACGTTCAAGGTTCCACTGATCCATCGGGGTGCTTATCTCAGGGGTTCGCTTTTGAAACTTAACAGCATCGCAACCCGCGAATACTGCTCCATCGATAAGCTTCTTTGCCATATTGAGGTTGCCATTATGATTAATACCAATCTCTGCAATAATATACACGGGTTGACCATCACCAATAATGCGATCCCCGACCTGAACTTTCCTTTGTGTTTTCATACTCGCGATTTTTGTAATAAATTATTGTTTCTGCAAATTCCCTGAAAGCGCCGCAGCCTCCTTTATTTTCCATTACCAGATGGGCAATCTCTCTCACTGGTAAGAAAGCATCGGCAGGACAGGCTGAGAGCCCTGATTGTTGCATTATTTCAAGATCATTAGAATCATCACCTATATAGGCGATTTCTACCGCTGATAAGTTTCTGCTTTTGATGATTTTCTTTAATACAGAATATTTATCGATGCTTCCCGGATGGTATTCTCTGATTCCGAGTTTTTCAACTCTTCTCCTGACTATTTCAGAATTTTCCCCGGTAATCACACCAGACTCAATATTTAACAATTTCCTGAGGCGTTCCATCCCCATTCCATCTTTGACCGAAAACAGTTTCATCTCTTCCCCCGCTTTGGAATAATAAACGCCACCATCGGTTAAAACCCCATCGCAATCGGTTAGTACCAGCTTGATCCTGTGTACTCGTTCTATCAATTCTTTACTTAACTTCTTCATCTTTCCTTACCAGCATGTCCACCCGCCATCTACCACAAGATTTGCCCCTGTCATGTATGCTGAAGCGTCACTTGCAAGAAAAACCAGCGCACCCTGATAATCATCAGGTTCTGCCATTCTTCCTAGCGGGGTCTTCTTTGAATAATTTTTTATAAAAAAATCTGCCTGCCCGTTTTGAACCCCTCCGGGACTCAGGGTGTTTACACGGATCCCGTACTGTCCCCAATAAGCAGCAAGATATTTGCCCAGCATAATCACACCCGCTTTTGTTACAGGATAGGCAGGAGGTTTATAAAATGCCTGTGACCCGTCAATGTCTTTATACAGATCCTGGTTTGGGGCATTAATGCCATAAGTTGAACCGATGTTGATTATGCTGCCATTTTCCTGTTTGACCATTTGTGAACCTATAACCTGCGAACACAGGAATACGCCGGTGAGGTTAACATCGAGCGATTTCTGCCAGAGCTCAACAGGATAATTTTCAAATTTCGACTGTTCTGAAGCAGCTTTCGGATCCTCGAACATGTCGTTTACAGCAGCATTATTTACAAGTATATCAACCTTACCAAACCTGGTAAGCACGTCCTCCAGCAATCCGTAAATTGACTCTTTATTACACACATCAATATAGTGACCCATTGACGATTCAAGCTGATATTCTGCAAATGCTACACATTTTTGCCTGTCAAGATCGGCTACGATAACATGAGCTCCCGCTTCGTTTAATGCAAAGCAGTGTTTTTGTCCGATAAGCCCTAAGGCACCGGTAACGATTGCGATCTTACCTTTTAAAGAGAACTTGTTGTTTCTGTTCATTTCTGATTTCTTGGTTTGGTATTGAAGCCAGATGTTTTCCTGAACGTTGGCTGAACCGGTATCCCTCTGATTTGCCTTAAAACGGTATTATCTGCTAATGCCTCTTTTAACAATCTCAGTACTTCTTTGTAAGCCGATAAGGTGTATTCAATATCCTGGATGGAGTGAGAATAACTGATGTTGTGCATCCCCGACCAAAGGATTCCCCTCTTTATGAGTTCCTGTTGAACAAAAGATTTTAACTCCAGCGGGTTGCCTGCATTGTCGTCGAAGGTAACCATGGTCCTGAAGTTATAACCGATAGCTCTGGTAAAGCCCAAACCAAGTTCCATTGCAATTTCATTATACCCTTCTTTAAGAATCTCACCTGTAGCTGATATATGGGTAATGACATATTTTTTTTTCATTTCCTGGATTGTCGCCTTAGCGGCTGCAAGGGAAAGAGCTTCTCCCCCGAAAGTTGTGAAGAAAAAAACCTCATTTTCAAGAACCTGCATCAGTTCTCTTCTTCCGGTCAGAACTGAAAGAGGCATACCGTTTGCTATTGCTTTCGAAAATGTTGCGAGATCTGCTCTTATACCAAAATATTCCTGGGCACCACCAAGGGCCATCCTGAATCCTGTCCACATTTCATCGAAAATAAGTACGATCCCTCGTTTCCTGCAGGTTTCAGCGACCTTATGCAAAAATTTTTCTTTGGGAGCTTCAAAGACAACAGGTTCTAAAATAACAGCCGCAACGTCATCGTCTATTGAACGGAGCAATGTTTCTATATCATTATATGAAAAAGTAAAGGTGAGGTCTTTCACCGGTTCCGGGATCCCTGCATTCAGGGCCATAGTGCTTACATACCAGTCATGCCATCCATGGTAACCGCAGCAAAGGATTTTATTTTTTCCTGTATACGCCCTGGCGATCCTGATAGCGGCGCTTGTAACATCTGCCCCGGATTTGCTATATCTTACAGACTCAGCATTAGGAATAATCTCCCTCAGCATTTCAGCAACTTCCACTTCAAGCGGATGCATCAGTGAAAAGGTAATCCCGTCATCTAACTGCTGACGGATTGCTTCATCAACTGCGGGGTAAGCATAACCCAGGACTAAAGGCCCGATGCCCATATTGTAATCGATGTACTCATTGCCATCAGCATCCCAAACATGTGATCCCTTGCCTTTAACAAGGTATTTGGGCGCAATACCATTGACGTACTGCGTCGGCCCTTTTGCAAGGGTTTGTGAATAACAGGGGATCAGACCTTTTGCGCGGTAATAAAGATCGTTTGACCTTTCAATTACCGGATAATCCAGATTGGTAGCTATTTTGTTCGACATAGTTCAGGGATGTAATTTTTTGAGCGAGTGATTCGCCATCAAGACCATGGAAATTCAAGGCTTCCGAAGGGGTTCCGCAGGCAGGGAATCCATCAATGGCGAATATTGTAAAGTTATTATGCTCCAGGAGATTGGCATTTGTTAATCCTGAAATCAGAAATTCACCAAGTCCTCCGAAACGGGCATGATCTTCAAGGACAAAAAGCTGGGTATGGTTCTTGATAATCTCTTCCAGCCAGGGCAGATCAACAAGGTTGAGCCAGGGCATATTGACTACTTCCAACCCAAAGCCTTTGGCTGCAAGAAGTTCAGAAGCAAGGAGAGCTTCAGTAAGCATTACCGGACCATAAGCAAATATCAGGGCATCCAGACCGTCACGAAGCGTAATCCCCCGTCCCCTTATTAATTTATAATTATCAGGTAAAATGATCTCCCGGGGAGAAGGGCTTATATTCATCCTGATCACACAGGAATTATCAGCAACATTTACACAGTAATTAACAACCATTCTTGTTTCAATCGCATTGCATGGTTGAATAATCTCCAGATTCGGAAGGGCCCCCAAAAGGGAAATATCCCTGATACTTTGATGCGATTTTCCCGGGCCGGAAGGGATAAGTCCTGCATAATGACAGGCATAGATGATCTTATGATTTTCGGTACAATTGTTATATATCTGTTCGTTAGCCCGGGAAGCAAGAAAACTCGCAAATGAATTCACAACCGGTAAAAAACCCATTTTTGCAAGACCTCCGGCCATGGAAACCATATCCTGTTCAGCAATCCCATTCTCGATGAACCGTTCCGGATATTTATTCTCAAAATACCGAAGACGGCAATCGGATGACAGGTCAGCATCAAGTACTAACAGATCCTGGCGTATTGAACCCTGATTTAACAATTCCTTCCCATATTCTTCAACGATGTATTCAGCATTTTTCTTCTGGCCCGTATTCAAGGGAGCCGCTGAACTGACAGGTTCACCTAAAGCGTTAAAAAGAATATGGTGAGACGATTTTTTAGTCAGGGTATCCACATCTGAGGTTACCAGCGGCGAATACCCCATACTATTCAGATAAACATTAATCCATCCTGTTATCTCATTGTAGGCTCTCGTGAAAGAATCATCATCAGGGGCTCCGGCATGCCATGGATAAAGACCATTCCCCTTTTCCAATGCAGCAGGATGTTCCATGAAAGAAACACCTTTGCCTTTTATTGTATCAGCAATGATGAATTTAGGTTTATCGGTTATTGTTTTCAGTTCAAGGAACGTAGTATCAAGTTCACTGAAATCATGACCGTTTATCCTTACAACATGCCAACCAAAACTCCGGATCTTTGTTTCAATATCCCCAAGGGACAGGATTTTCTCTACAGGCCTGTCGCTCTGAACTTTATTATGGTCCATGATTACAGTCAGGTTCGTTACATTTTGGTGTACACATGCCTGCAGGGCCTCAAAATTCTGGCCTTCCTGAAACTCGCCATCACCGGTCATCACAAATACATCTCCTTTGAGATTCAACGCCTGTTTCGCCCAGGCCATTCCCCTGCCTTTCGAAATCCCCATCCCGAGTGATCCGGAATTTGCTTCAATTCCCTTGATCCGGATATCGGGATGGCCATCCAGCCCACCAATCCTTCTTAACTTCAGTATCTGTTCTTCCGAAAGTATTCCAAGCGAAAAAAGCACAGAATATAAACCTGGTACATCATGTCCTTTGGATGAGAAGTAAATATCCCTGTTAGGATTATCCAATCCGACATCCAGAATATTCAATTCTTTATAATAAAGCCAGATTACGATGTCCATTGAACTCAAACTTGAACCCAGGTGACCTGATCCTGCGTTTTTAACCATCGCAAGAGTATTCGCCCTGCACATGTCTGCAATAACCGACAGTTCCATATAATAATCATGATTGAGATTCTGGATCCGTTTAAACTCTGATACGGGAATAATTTCAAGCTTCATGATTTATCATTTTAAGTTTATAATGATCGATCCTGGTCAGTTCATTAAGGTGATTATCATACCAGTATTTGCCGGCATAAAGTTTATTCAATTCTGATAATTCGGGAAATTTTTCGATTAAGGATAGGATATCCTTCAAACCGAAGTCAGGGTTGTGATGATATAGCCTTTCATATACCTCGCAGATGAACCTGTAGTCCTCAGTATAATCAATGGTCCATCGGTGTGTTGTTGAAAAATCCGTTCCTGAAGGCCAGGTAACATTCCCTATCCTGAACTGATCAGGATTTTCCCAGATATATGGTGTTGTATGCTCGCGTTCAAAACCCCGCCGGGCCTTTGCACAGGCAGATGTAAGTGTTTCGAGTGACATGATTTCAACATCGTTCCCATCGGGCCAGCTTGCAGGATGTAGATTGCTTATATAATCGAAACGGCCAGGATTATTCAGATAGTGACCAATCACACAATCAATCACCGACGGATCAATCAGTGGACAATCTGATGGAATTTTCACCAGTGCATCGGCCTCATATTCCAGGGCCAGCTGATAATGCCGGTCCAACAAATCATTCACACTTCCCCTGAAGCAATTGATACCCCATGTGTGGCAAAGCTGTTCAATAATGTCATCCTCATGTCTCTCGGTCGTTGCAACCACTATAGTTCCTCTCAGGCTTGCTTTATTTACCCTCTCAATCAAACGAAAGAGCAATGGCTCTCCGCACAAGGGCATTAATACTTTCCCCGGTAATCGTGACGATAAAGTCCTGGCCTGTATTGCGGTTACAATTCTCATTTCAATTGGATGAGTTTAAAAGGGTTTGTCGGGCGATCCTTGCAATGTCCCTTGCAGATTCCCCACCATTCTGAACAGGAGTGAGTCTCTGCAAAATATCCAGGCTGAAATCCGAATACACTTCTTTTCCCAGAGCCATTCCAATATAAACCACAGAAGAATACCTGGTGACAAGCACATCACAGTTCGCAATCAGTGGGTTAATGCTGATGTCATAGTAAATCAAGGCCCCGGGGGCGAATCTTTTTATCTCCCTTGTTGCACGTTCCCAGTTTTCGTTCGGATGCAGTTTGAAAATAATCTGACGGCCATCAGCGATCTTCCGTACTTTTTGAATGAATTTTTTCCTGTTTTCAAAATTCATTGTCTCTCTGCGATCTGAAGTTGCAGCCAGTACATAATTCCTGAATGGAAAATCATTATTCAGATATTGAGCGGCATTATCGAAATTTGGGATGCCTGTCACACGGACCTTGGAAGCTTCTACCCCTTTGGAAATAAACAAGTCATGATATCCATGCGAGGCTACAAAAAACAAGTCATATACGTGAGAAAGTCCGGTTGTTGAAGTTCCGGCCAACCACCTGGGGAAAGAAAATGATTTTACCAGGTGATAAATGAAGTTTTCGGGTTCAGTCATCCCTTCCTGTACAAGTACGAGTTTTCTCCCTCTTATATTCCTTGGTATGATTACATCCTGACAGGTAAACACAAGGTCGTAGTCCTGGTTCCTTGCTTTATAATCCACCGACATGTTATTAGCGATGAAATACTGCTCTGTTTGTGCCCTGAATCTGCCACCAAGAATTGTGAAGTCGAGAATGCCTTTCTGAGTTAAATATCCTATAAAGCCCTCTGAATAGAATGCTGTGAAATAACAAGCACAATCAGTAAAAAATTGCGAAATTTTGTGCATCATGGTTGTCTGGTTCAATGATCCGCCTATAAAAAGGATTTTATACTTCATTCTCCTGATGCCATTAAATCGAACGTAAAAGTATATTGAAGCCAACTCAGAGATATTAAAGAGAAAAGAAGTTTTTGTTAAGGTATCATTAAGGAAAAATTAGATTCTAACAGAAATTCCGCCAAATTCAGTTTGTATTTTAAATAATCATTAAATCAACCGGTTTCTGTTGACTCTTCCTCTTCCAGGGATAATAAACCTGTAGTTTTGCTACCAGGATAAAGAAGATGAATGCTTTCTTTTTAGGAGTTTTATTAGGTCTTACGATTACTGTTTCTTTTGGCCCGGGGTTTATCGCATTATTTCAGACAAGCCTGTCGCGGGGATTATATGCAGGGATCCTTGTTGCGGCAGGTATCCTGGTCAGCGACCTGGTCCTGGTGAGCATTAGTTACTTTGGCTTATCAGAATTGATACCGAAGGAGGATTACAGGATTTTGGGAATCGTTGCGGGAATAATTCTGATCATCATGGGAGGTGTTTCCATTTACAGGAAGCCTCAACTTACACTTGAATCAAACCATGCCGGAGGTATGAATGACAAAATGATGGGATTCCTGGTAAAGGGATTTTTGTTGAATATTGTAAATCCTTTAAGTCTTTTTTTTTGGATTGGCATAGTTGCCTTCGCAGGGAAAAACTGGGAGCTTGGAAATCATAACGTATTTTTATTCTTTGCGGGCGTATTTATTACAGCCTTTTTTTCAGATATACTTAAATGCTATCTCTCGGGTCAATTGCGAAGGATACTGGCTACTAATATAATTCTCTGGATAACCAAAGCAATAGGAGTTGTTTTTATCGGTATCGGTTTATTTGTTATTTATAAAGTTCAATAAATAAGCAAAAGCAGCTGATAATGAATTGAAAATAATCAGATCAATGAAATTCCAAAATGACTAATTCAGATACAATTATTCTGTTGGTGGATGACGAAGCCGATATTCTTGAATTCCTGGGATATAATCTGGCCAAAGAAGGGTATCAGATTTTCAAGGCCACTACCGGGTTGTCTGCTATTGAACTGGCCCAACGGCATAAACCTCATCTCATAATACTTGATATCATGATGCCAGGGCTTGATGGGATTGAAACCTGCAATCAATTACGCCTGATACCGGAATTGCAGAATACTTTGATTGTTTTTCTCACGGCCAGGGGAGAAGATTATTCCCAGGTTGCCGGGTTTGAAGCCGGGGCTGACGATTATGTAATGAAACCAGTCAAACCCAAAGTTCTGGTTAGCCGGATAAAAGCACTTTTAAAAAGGTTCAGTTCAATCCCTGAAATTTCAGGGAAGCTGATGACCAAGGAATTTTTCATAGATGTTGACCGTTACCTTGTCATTAAAAACGATGAAGAAATTGTTCTTGCACGCAAAGAATTTGAAATATTGCAACTGCTTGTTTCACGACCGAATAAAGTTTTTACAAGAGAGGACATATTCAACCAGGTGTGGGGGGAAGATGTAATTGTGGGGGATAGAACTATTGACGTACATATCCGCAGGATTCGTGAAAAAGTGAAGACCGGTCATATTAAAACTATAAAAAGTGTAGGCTATAAATATGAGGAGGAGTAGGAGATTCGTGTCTTGATCGTTCCCATCCTTTTCAATGGCATATCATAATGCAGGAAAATTACTAATTCATACATTCAGATATTAACTCACAAAAAGTCATGAAAAAAATGCCTCTTGCTTTAATTTTACTAATGTTGATCAATATTAGTACAGCTTTTACACAGGTAGCTAAAACGGGCTACAGGATTTCAAACAGGATTCATCTTGAAGGTGACGGTGGCTGGGATTACCTCAGCATGGATGATGCCACGTCAAGACTGTATATCTCTCATAGTACTATTGTCCAGGTTCTGGATGTCAACGAGAAAAAAGTTGTCGGAACCATCCCTGATACAAAAGGTGTTCACGGAATAGCACTTGCAAGGGATCTCAACAAAGGATTTATCAGTAATGGCAAAGACACTTCAGTAACAATTTTTGATTTGAAAACCTTACAAGTGATAACCAAAATAAAAATTACCGGTAACAATCCTGATGCTATATTGTATGATCCTTTTACACATAAAGTGTTTACGTTTAATGGCCGGAGTTCCAATTCAACAGTGATCGATGCAAACACAAATAAGGTTATCGGTACTATAGAACTCCCCGGCAAACCTGAATTTTCTGTAAGTGACGGGAGAGGTAAAGTTTTTGTGAATTTCGAAGATAAAAGCCAGATTTGTCTGATAAACCCTACAACTTTAAAGATTGAAAAAATATGGCCTGTTGCTCCCGGTGAAGAACCCAGTGGTCTGGCGATTGATACTGAAGGTCACAGGTTGTTTTCGGTCTGTGGAAATAAACTGATGATAGTATTAAATGCTGATAACGGAAATGTTATTGCGACACTGGAAATTGGTGACAGAGTTGACGCGGTTGTTTATGATCCGGGCTTAAAACGGATTTATAGCTCAAATGGTGAGGGAACGATGACGGTTGTGCAGGAGGTAAATAAAGATACATACAAGGTTCTGGAAAATTTTCCTACCCAAAAAGGAGCAAAGACAATTGCATTAAATCAGAAAACACATCGTATTTATCTTTCTACAGCCGATTTCGATGCAGCCCCTGCTCCGACAGCAGAAAATCCACGGCCCCGTGCGACAGTCAGACCAAATACCTTCACCATCCTTGAAGTTGAACCAATTAATTGACACGAAAACATTTCCTTTTCATTCAGGATAGAATAACCTCGCGGCTTGCTGCGAGGTTATTCATTTGTTATTATAAACCTTACTGAGGTAATCCACATTCTTGAATTCAATACGGGCTTCAATACCATTATGGTCTGAAAGATATTCCTTCCCTTTTCCCCATCTTGATTTCAGAACAGCAACTGTCCTCCTGATGGATTGGATTTGCTGGGAATTTCTGGTCAGGATATAATCAATTTGCCTGGGGTCGGGATGAACTGATTTGTAAACATCATTGGCTTCATCATCAAAGGTGATTTTCATGTTTCCTGAAATCGCGCCATCGTCAGCCTTCAAAATATTCAGCAAACCATGATAGTATTGAGATATTTTTTCATCAGTATTAAAATCGCCGCAGATAATTTGAGGAGTTGCAGTATAAGTGTACGGTGTAATTAGATTCTCATAGATCTCCTTAAGCTGCTGCTCTCTTATTTGCTGTGGATACCTGTCATCCTGCAGATGTGTAGCCAGTAACTGGAATTGAGTATTGCGAAAATTTCCTTCAAGCAGGATAGCGCCCTTCCTTGCAAAATCATCAAGCCCTGTGGAATTTGTAAACTCAATTTCTTTTATTATTACCAACGGAAACTTACTCAGTATCCATAATCCGCTGTTACATTTTAAGGAAAAGACTGCCCTGTTAGCCGGCCCATAAGCATAAGGATATCGATCCTGCAATTTGTTTTTTATAACAGACCTTGCAAACGAAGCAAATGCTTCCTCAAAAACTATAATGTCATAGTCACAAGAAAAAAGGGCGGAAGCAACTGCCTCCGCCCTTTTTTCATCGTTCTCGGTAAACACATCCAGTATTGGGAGCATACCGATATTCCATGAAAGAAGTTTTAATCGATAGTGGGGGCTGGAAATTGAATCAACCGGGCAGCTATCCGGAGCTGCCTGATTATTTCCCCTGGTGGATAAAATTGTTAATGTCATCAAACAAAATAGACTGATTAATCTGATTGCAGGTGTTGACATTTTTTTCATTTATTTTCTGTTGTGGTCTAGGATTTACAAAAACTGCTTGTTTTGACATCAATCCAGAAATATCTTGCAATACCAGACCAGCCATTGCCGGCATGCTCCAAGTATTAGTAGCGGTGTTTAAGACTCTCACTCCAGCTAAAGCACCACCAGTATCACTTAGCGAGCTAAACTTTCCAAATCCGATCCATAGCTTCGTTGGATTGGCGTCATCAAACGTGATGGCCCCTATAGAAAGAGATGCGAGTT
>Ga0118677_10008366_pt1 | contig 16614 bp, 14 predicted proteins | sample AliMusrvi5mmetaG_FD_86154 | JGI IMG/M metagenome (GOLD analysis project Ga0118677, IMG submission 86154) | reverse complement strand
GTTCAACCTGGTAATGTAAAGAACACGGGGGCGGCTCCAACCCACTCGTAAGTCACTTCTGAATTCCAAAGCCCGGGGTTATCTCGCCCCCGCGTTCTCTACATTCCTTTTTCTGTTCGAGGTCATTCATTCAGGAACCTGTCTTCAAACCGGGACCAGGCAGCGGCCAAACCGTGCCGAGCCGCCAAGCGCCCGATTGATTCCCAACTAGCACTACCTGATTCCAGCAGTGCCAGAATCCGGGCAAAATCTTTGGCGCGTCCTACACTCAGGGCGATCACCGCCAGATGATCCGCTTGGACCACGCGGCAGGCCAGCCCTTCAAAGTCAGCCGTCGCGGCCTGTTCCAACGCCTCCTCTGTGAGCGGGCTGAACGCGGGCACAAACTGCGCGGGCCACGCTCCAACACGAATTGCCTCGCCTTCGGGCCGGTAGCCCCTGGCGGCGCAGAATTCGTAAATGCCGCTGAGCACATTCAGCCGGTCCGGGTCAGGCACCGCCACCAGCACATCGGCATCCAGCGTCGCAACCGGCTCGGTATAGCGCATTTGGGCGACTGCGCCAAACAACGCGTAATTCCGGATCACACCAACCCGTTGCTTCTCATTGAGCAACTGTGCCAATTCCTTCACTGCCTGACGCTACCACAGAACACGCCGTTGAAAAGGAGCAAACGCAGCGAGTCACTGATCACTGATCACCGTTTACTGATTACCGTCTTCCCCATTCCCAGCCTCTCAGCCGCGCGCACCAGATCCGCGAGCGACTCGACTCCCATCTTCTTCATGATGTGTGCGCGGTGCAGCTTGATGTTCTGCTCCCCGGTGCCGAGGTCGGCGGCGACTTGTTTGTTCAGTTGCCCCGCGACGACGTGCTCCATGACTTCGCGCTCGCGTGGCGTGAGCGTGGCCAGCCGAGCAGCCAAGGCCGCCTTTTCCGCTAATTCGCTCCGTCGGGCCTCAGATATCTCCAGGGCGTTGCGCACGGCCTGGACCAGGGCGGCGGCATCTACTGGCTTGGTCAGAAAATCCGTCGCGCCGGCCTTAATCGCCCGCACGCTCATGGGGATGTCGCCGCGGCCGGTGAGAAAGATGATGGGGATGAGGATTCCCTGGTGGGTGAGACGCCGCTGCAACTCCAAGCCGTCCAGTTCCGGCATGCCCACGTCCAGCAAGAGACACGCGATGTCATCCGGGCGGCAGGCTTCGAGGAAAGCACGCACGGATGTAAAACCCCTCACCTCAAACCGCTTCGCCCGCAGTAAGCGGGTGAGCGCCTTGACTATCTCTGGCTCGTCGTCGAGGACGTAAACGAGGGCAGGTGGCAAGGGGCCAGTGACACGTGGCGAGTGGCCGGTGGCGGGTGAGGTCATCAGTGATCGGTAATCAGTATTCAGTTATCAGTAATCGGTAATCAGTATTCACTGATCGACATTCAGTCATCAGTCGCTGTTTCATCTGGCCAGGCGAAATATTCAGAGGTGGATTCGTGGAGAGTTGAGTCGAGCGGGCCGCAAAAGGAGTCAGCCTTTTCCATCATGGAGTTCAACATCCGCCCGACCTCTTCGAGGCCAGAGTTCAATCGTTCTGCCTCGGCCGGAGCCACGTAACCGCAATCCAGCGCTTCACCAACCCAATGCTGCGTTTCCATCTGCTCCGCATCCGCGTCGGTCAGTTTACTGACGAAGTGCTTTTCATAGCGACGCTTACCCCACGCCTCCGCGATTTGCGCACCGATGGAGCGCGCTGCCCGCCGCATTTGATCCGTGAGCGAATACATTTCCTCCTTGGGAAACGCCTTCGACAGCTTGAAGACCGCACGAGAAACCTCGCGTGCCTTCTGATACACCCGCAACTCCTTGAAACTCCTAGCGTAGTATGTCGTCATAACTGAATACTGAATACTGAATACTGAATACTGATCACTGCTCACTGCTCACTGCCCCTCCCCGCTACCGGCAGTTCAAAGAGAAAAACCGCGCCGCGCTCCGGGTGCCGTTCGGCCCAAAGCCGGCCGTGGTGGGCGGCGACGATAGAGCGGCAGATGGCCAGGCCCAAGCCCAGACCCAGGGGCTTGGTCGTGTAAAACGGCTGGAAGAGCCGCTCCACGTCGTCCGGCAAGCCGCCACCCTCGTCGCGCACGGACGCGCGCACGCAGCTCTCGTGCCGAGTCGTTTGTATATGGACCCGGCGGTGGCCCGGCGGATTGGCAGCCATGGCATCGGCGGCGTTGGAGATGAGGTTGAGGATGAGCTGTTGAAGCTGCACACGATCGGCCGAGACCAGCGGCGAGTCGGCAACAAGACTGAGTGACACCGTGACGCCGCGCCCGATGAGGTCGGCCCTGGTGAGCGGGAGCACCTCCTCAATTACCTGGTTGAGGATCAACGGCTGCAAGGACGTCTGGCCTCGCTTGAGCAGGGCTCGCAAGCGCTCGATAATCTCGCCTGCCCGCCGGTCTGCGGCGACGATGTAGGATAGGATGGACTGCACCTCTGCCAGGTCCGGCGGTTCCTGGGCGAGGAGTTCCTGCGCGGCCTGGGCGTTGCTGAGGATGATGCCCAGCGGTTGGTTCAACTCGTGCGCCAGGGAGCCGGACAGGGCGCCTACCGTGTTCACGCGCGTCAGATGCGCCAGGTTGTTGTGCAGTTCCCGCGCTTCGAGTTCCGCCTGTTTCTGTGGGGTGATGTCGCGGATCACACCATAGGTGCGGATCCCGCCTCCGGTAACGCTGCCCCCGGCGAAGCGAGCAGAGTGATGGAGCCACCTCTGCCCATTTGCAGGATGCAGGTAGCGATACTCGGCGATGAGCCGATCAACCTTGCCGCTGTGCAATTTCTCACGCTCATGCGACAGCAGTTCGCGGTCGTCGGGATGGACATGTTCCATCCAGAACTGCACGGGGTCGAGCCCAAGACGGAGGTCCAAGGGAACGCCGCAGATTTTCCGAAACCGGTCGTCCTGGAAGCAGGTGCGCTGGGCATAGTCCACTTCGTAATACCCGAGGCCCGCCAGTTCGGTTCCCGCCGCCAGGCGCGCCTCGCTGGCGCGAAAGGCCTCTTCGGCACGTTTACGCTCGGCGATGTCTTCCACGACGGAGATGAAGTGCCGGGGTTCGCCCGCGGCGGACCGCGCGAGCGAGACGGTCAGGTTGACCCACACCAGGGAACGATCCTTGCGGAAGTAGCGTTTCTCCATGGAGTAGGTTTTGATCTCGCCGGACAGTACTTGGCGCAAGTGATTCAGGTCTGTCTCCAAGTCATCGGGGTGAGTGATGTCCTGAAAGGTCAACTTCAGCAGCTCCGCGCGCGGATAGCCGACGATGGCGCAGAGTTTGTCGTTCACTCGCAGCCAGCGGCCGTCAGTGCCGACATGGGCAATGCCCACCGCCGCCTGGTCAAACGTGGCGCGGGCGAGTTCTTCACTCTCGCACAAGGCTTGGTCTGCGCGCTTCCGAGCGAGCGCATTGGCAAATATCTGCGCCAGCAATTGCAGCCGCTTCACCAGCCCGTCCGTCCAGTCGCGTTCGGCCAGCGTGGTATTAAGGCCCAAGATGCCAAACGGCCGCTCGCCACCTACCGAGAGCGGAATGGTCAGATTCGACTTGATGCCGAGCTGGCGGCAGGCTTCCCGGTCGTGGGCAGCCTCCGCCGGCAGCTCCTCCAGTGAAGAAATGGCAACGATGCGGCCGGCCAGCAATTGCTGTCGGAACCAGGGGAAATCCTCTACCTTCACCCGCCCGGCAGGTTGCGGACCTTCCTGGACGCTGTAGTAGTGGGTGACCGTGAAGAAACCCGAGGCCTCGTCCGACAACTGCCAAAGCGCCGAAATATCGAGGCCGAGCAACTCGCAGACGCGGCGCTCGGCGTCCAGGATCTCGCGGTCCACCTCGCCGGTTGGAAGATTGATGAACTTCGACGAAAGGTCGGCGATCAGCGTCTCGAAGCGCAGGCGCTCTTCAAGTTCCGTGCGCAGGCTGGTATGTTCCGGGTCCATCGAATCACTCGCAGACTAGCGAAGGGCGGGCGTCGCGCCAAGGCGGGAGATGCGGTTGGGGAAAAGCTGAAATGCTGAAAGCTGAAAGCTGAAATCGGGGGCATCAGTGATCAGTGCTCGGTAATCAGTAATCAGTGATCAGTAATCAGTGATCAGTGGTCGGGGACAGCGGTCGGGGCTGGTCGGGATGTCGCCTAACAAATTCTGATGCCGGTCCAATGGCGGGGCTGCTGTGGGTGGGGGCAGCCGCGCTCCGGTTCAGGGTGCCGCGCCGGATCGAGGGCGAGCGGGTCCGTCCAGACCAGGCGGAGGCGCTCGCGGATTTCCGGCCGGCGTAGGTGATCGAGGCGGATGCGGAAGGCCTGCGGATGGGGGAAATGGAGGTAGTTGCGGCCCGCCTGGGTGAAGTCGGCGAAGACCTCGATGCTGTTGCCCACGTCCACGGTCAGCAGGAAGGGGAGATTGGGGTCGCTGGGTGGCAGCGCGCGGACATAGCGCTCGGCCTGGCCGCGGGCTTTGAGCATGGCGTCGTCCCACGCGCTCGTGCCGCGAACCGGGGCGGACTTGCGCTTGCGGGAGACCGCGCCGGCGGATTCGAGCGCGAGGTGGAGCTCGGTGACCGCGGCAGGCTGGTCCTGAAATTGCTTGGCCTCAAGGAGGAAGGCGGCCCGTTTGTAGAGGTCAATGCGTCCATCGCTGGTTGAACTGTCCATGCTATGCTCGGTTATGTGCCTTGTACCAGGCCCGGGCGAGAAGAAACATCAGGACGGCGTGGGCCGCGACGGCGGGCCACAAGAGTGGCCCAACCCAATGGCCGCGAATGCCGAGGTAGCCGAGAAATGCCGTTGCCAGAGCGCTGTAGGTCAGCATGCCGCAGAGCGCCGTCAGACCAGGCCAGCAGGCAATGGCTAAGGCAATCAGGGCGATGCCGGTCACGCGAGCTACCGGGATGGAAACCCCGGAAAGGTCGGCGCCGAGCAGGAGCCGCCCGACCAACGACGGCACAATCAGCAACGCCATCCCGGTCGCGGCTTCACAGACCGCGGCGAGAACAAGCACCTTTTTCATCGCGTCCCTTTCCAGTTCTTTCGCGCCCTGGATCCGGTTCTCAATGGCCGGAAGCTGCTAGCGCTTCGATGTGTCGATAGGATTCGGTTCCGGTGCTGGCGTAGGGCCTAGCTCTGCCTTAGACTCCGGAGCTGCCGCTTGCTCCGGCTCGAGCTTGAAGGTCAGCTTGTCGATCGTGCCGGTGAACTTGAACGGACACTCGTAGCGATACTCCATCATCGCGACCCCGGTGCGGGTGTCGCTGCCGACGTCGAAGCTTTCGTCCTCGGGGAAGGTGATCGGGGTGCCATGCTCCATGGAATTCCTGGCCACTTCCTGGCCATCCACGGAGAGCACGCCCTTCCCGCTCTTGCCCAGGCCCGGTTCATCGGGCTTGTAGTCGAAGACGATGGTGTGCTTGCCGGCGGCGAGTTCGGGGCCGGCCCAGATGGTGCGCTTGAGGTTGAGCAGGTTGTACAGGAACACCGGCTTGCCCCGGCCAATGTTCACGAAGGGAGTGGCAAACACCGCGACTACCAGAAGTGCGGCGGAGAGAACGATCAATTTGCTCAAGCCCATTTTCAGCCATGACCAGTTCTTCCTCCGCCCGCGCCGGACAAGCAACCATCCGAATACCAGGAATCCCAGGCCCAGGTTCCGGAACACGTGCGCCTTGAACCACCAGTTGAAGGCGGGACTTAGAAACAAACCGTAGCCGCCGAAGCGCCCGCCGTCGGTGACGATCATGCCTTCGGCGCCACCTTTGGGGATCGAGACCTCGGCGGTGATCGTGTAGGCCTTGTTCAGGATGCTCGGCGCGCCGCTGTTGGGGACGCCGGTCAGTTCTCCTGTATAAGTGAATACGGTTCGTCCTCCCGTGAGGCTCGGGCGCGCCGTGTTCCAGCGCGCCAGCGACGAGTTGTCGAGCGGCAGCACGTTATTCCTTGCCGCCTCGGCGTAGAAGAGGTCCTGCATCTCCTTGAGTTTGTCCGGCATTTTGGCCGCGAGGTCGCTGGATTCGGTGGGATCCTCCGCGACGTTGTAGAGTTCCCATTTGTAGCCCATGATCACGTCGGGCGGCGTCTTGCTGCTGAGTTCCCAAGGGAGCGTCGCCGGGGTCGTGCAGGCCACCCACCCATCGTGATAGATGGCGCGGTTGCCGAGCATCTCAAAGTATTGCGTGGTGCGCTTCGACGGGGCGTTGGCGTTGGCCTGGTCCCAGGTGTAAGTCATGCTCACGCCGTCCATGGGGCGCTGCGGGGTGCCATTGATCGTCTCCGGAACCGGGATGCCGGCCGCTTCGAGGATGGTCGGGGCGATGTCAATCATATGGTGGAACTGGCGGCGGACGCCACCCACGTCCTTGATGTGACCGGGCCAGGACATGCACACGCCTTGAGCCGTCCCCCCGAAATGCGATGCCACCTGCTTTGTCCATTTGAACGGCGTGTCCATCGCCCAGGCCCAGGGTGCGGCAAAATGCGGGAAAGTCTTGTCCGATCCCCAGAACGGATACCAGAGGAACTGAGCTTTGACCGGCACGGCGACGCCGTTGAAGGTCGTGAACTCGTTCGGCGTGCCGTTGAGCATCCCTTCGGGGCTCCCGCCATTGTCGCCGCTGATGTAGATGATCAAGGTGTTGTCGAGCTGGCCGAGGTCTTCGACGGCCTGAATGACGCGGCCGATCTCGTAGTCGGTGTAGGCGAGGTAGGCGCCATAGACATCCGCTTGTTTGATGAAGAGCTTCTTTTCCAACTCACCGAGCGAGTCCCACTCGGGCAGTTCTTTCGGCCATGCGGTCAGTTGGGCGTTCGGAGGCATGATGCCCAGCCGTTTCTGGTTGGCAAAGGTGGTGTCGCGCAGCTTGTTCCAGCCGCCGTCGAAGAGATGCATGTCGCTGATTTTCTTGATCCATTCCTCCGTCGGATGATGCGGGGAATGCACGCCGCCCGGGACGTAATAGACAAAGAAAGGTTTGTCGGGAGCGACCTCTTTGAGCTGCTTCATGTGCTGGATCGCCTCGTTAGCCATGTCCGTGGTCAGGTTCCAGGTGCCCTGCGGCTTGCCCTCGAAGGGGTAGATGGGCGTCGTATTGCGGAACAGGTTCGGCTGCCACTGGCTGGCGTCGCCGCCGACGAACCCGTAGAAATACTCGAAGCCCATGCCAATCGGCCACTGGTCGAACGGCCCGGCCTGGGTCGCCTGGTAGAAGGGCGTATTGTGGTCCTTGCCGAACCACGAGGTCGCGTAACCGTTATCCCTCAAAATGGTGCCAATGGTGCCGTTGGCTTTCAAAATGATCGAGTCATAGCCCGGATACCCCGTGGCAATTTCCCCGACGACCCCAAACCCGGCAACGTGGTGGTTGCGCCCGGTGATCAAGGCCGCGCGCGTCGGCGAGCAGAGCGATGTGGAATGGAAATTCGAGTAGCGCAACCCGTTCTTGGCAACGCGATCCAGGGCCGGCGTCGGGATGACGCCGCCAAAGGTGCCCGGTGAGCCAAAGCCGCAATCGTCCGTCATGATGAGCAGCACGTTGGGTGCACCTTTGGGCGGCACGACGCGTGGCGCCCACCATGATTTGGAGTCGGTGGCTTTCTCTTTGATCACACCGCCGAACTTCGGGTCCGGCAGCGGGAGTTGTTTACCGCTAGTGGTGGTGGTGGCGCTAGGAGAACCCGGGACGCCGGTGATTTGTTGAGCGGGGGCGGCTGAAGCCGCAGTGATGAAGGCCGCGCAGATCGCGAGGCCAAGTGCGTTGAGACAGTTTGAAGTCCTCATGATCTGCGTATGGCTTTGGATTTCTGTTCGGACCGCTTGAATGGTTTAAAGCTAAACCGTGGCCCGAAAACTTCAAGTGCCGCGTGGAGGTGGCCGGGCGCAAGAGCTGAAATGCTGAAAGCTGAAGGGGAGGCGCGAAGCGGCGCTTTGCGCGTTGGCCTGCGCGGCCAGAAGGCTCGAAGCTCCCGGGGACGAGATGGTGGGACCTCATCAGTCGTGAGTCATCAGTCATCAGTCATCTGGTCCTGAACTCAGCAAGCACCTCGCGCCGGGGGCGGGAGCAGGATAAGTGGGCTCACGGCCATGAATCCGCTGACTATCATTCAAGCGCATCTCGGGGAACTGCTTGCGCTTGGCCCGCGGCGAGTCGGCGTTTTTGGCTCGTTCACACGTGGCCAGGCGTGCGCGAGGACACAGACGTGCTGAACCGGCTCAAGGTTTCAGGGCTAACTGCTTGAGTTTTTTCGCGGCCGTGCCGAACTGGCCGAGCTGGTAAACGGCCGCACCCGCGGGCGAAAAGGTGAACGACGCAAACGGTGCGGCCAGCATTTGGTCCAGGTAAGTTTTGGGGGCGACGCCGGTTGTGACGTGCGGATTGAAATGCTCGCCGGTGCCTTTCGGCACGAAGGCTGAAACGTAGCTGATCAATGCCGGGTCGATGATAGGATCATCCCAAGTGGCGATGCGCTCGGCGATCGGCACGAAGTCAGGCGAGCCGGGGGTCGTCACCTTCATGACGAAGGCGATGATGGACTGCTTGGATTTGCCGTCATTCCACGACGGGAGCGGGTCGGCGGCGCGAGCGATGGTTGTGGTGAATGCCAGCGCGCAACCCAGCGCTGCGGCGAGCAGGTTTTGTTTGTGTGTGGTCTTCATCAGTCTGATTTGCAGTAATTGAACGTGAGCAAAGGGAGCAAGGTAGGGCGCGGCACTCCGTGCGCGCCGGGGCACGAACTGGCAACGGGCGGCGCGCACGGAGTGACGCGCCCTACCTGGGTTGGGTTGGGTTGAATTGGGATTTTCATTTAAGTGGGCCGCACCCACCTTGCGGCGAGTGCGGCCCGGTGGTTTAAGTCAGCTAAGCGTTAGTCTTTGGTGCCTTTGGACAACGCTTCGATTTGCGCCTGCATCTTCGACAGGTTGAACGAACCCGCCGTCGCGCTGGGCGGATAGTCGATCATGGTCTTGAGGAACTTGCCGGCCATCTCGGTGAGCGGCACGATGACGAACGGACGGTCGAGGAACCAGTCATTGTAGGTGTTCGAATTGTGCTGCGACTTTTCGAACGGGTCGCGCCGCAGGTTGAAGAGCAGCGGGATGCGCAGCTCGACAAAGGGCTCGCGCCAGACGCCGAAGGCTTCGCCCCGGTTTTCCAGCCAGACGAGCTTCCAGTCCTGGTAACGCGCCGCGACGAGGTCGCCGTCGTCATTCACATACCAGAACTCCTTGCGGGGCGACTCCTTCGTCTTGCCGCTGAGGTAATCGAGCTGGTTGTAGCCGTCGATGTAGTTCTTGTAGTGACGCCCATTGATGTCGGTGCCCTTCAGGAGCTGTTCCTTGATCTCAGGATTCCCCGCGGCGGCGGCCAAGGTGGGGAGCCAGTCTTCGTGCGAGACGATGCCGTTTAGGGTCGTGCCCGCCGGGAAATGACCGGGCCATTTGATGAAGCTAGGCACGCGATAGGCGCCTTCCCAGTTCGAGTTTTTCTCCCCGCGGAACGGCGTAGTGCCGGCATCGGGCCAGGTGTTGTAATGCGGGCCGTTGTCCGTGGAATACTGGACGATGGTGCTGTCAGCGAGGCCGAGGTCGTCGATGACCTTGAGGAGTTCGCCGACCTGCATGTCGTGCTCGACCATGCCGTCGCTGTATTCGTCCTGCCCGGAGATGCCGCGGTGCTCCGCCTTCACGTGGGTGCGGAAGTGCATGCGGCTGGCGTTCCACCAGACGAAGAACGGCGTGCCGGCCTTGGCGGCGCGTTGAATGAAGTCCGTGGCCGCAGCGACGGTTTCATCGTCCACCGTCTCCATGCGTTTCTTGGTCAGCGGGCCGGTGTTCTCGATTCTCTGTCCACCCTTGCCATCCGCCCAGGAATGGAGCACGCCGCGGGGGCCGTATTTCTTCAGGAACTCCGGGTTCTTGGGATAGTCTATGTTCTCCGGCTCTTCTTCGGAGTTGAGATGGTAGAGGCTGCCGAGGAACTCATCGAAGCCGTGCATGGTGGGCAGATGCTCGTCGCGGTCGCCCTGGTGGTTCTTGCCGAACTGACCGGTGGTGCAGCCCTGGCCCTTGAGGACCGTGGCAATGGTGCAGTCCACGGCCTTCCAGCCTTCCTTGGCGCCGGGCAGACCGACCTTGGTCATACCATTGCGGACGGGCACGGAGCCGCTGAGGAAGGCGGAGCGTCCAGCCGTGCAGCTCTGCTGCGCGTAGTAGTCGGTGAAGCCCACGCCTTCGCGGGCGATGCGGTCAATGTTGGGCGTCTGGTAACCCATCATGCCACGGTTGTTGTGGCTGATGTTCCAGGTGCCGATGTCGTCGCCCCAGAGGACGAGGATGTTGGGTTTCTTGTCCGCCGCCTGAACGGTGGTCGTGACGCTATAAAGCGCCGCGCCAGCCGTCAGCAGTGACAAGCCGTAGTTTAGGACTTTGCTTGTTCTCTTCATTGTTTGTTCTTTTTGTTGTCTTGTTTCGGTGCTCTGCCCGGGGCGCGGTTTGATTCAAACGGCGACGGGTAAATTGGTTTGAGTGGCGGGTGGCAAGGGGCGGGTGGCCTGTGGCGGAGTGACCGAGTAATCAGTAAATGGTAATCACCAGACGGTGACCGGTGGCCAGAGATCAGTAAAAAATAATCGGGGGTCGGTATTCGGGGGTTAGTGGTCGAGTATTCAGCAACCGGGGGCCGGGATTCATCTCCGTGTCTGAGGATCGACAATTTACGGCCGAAGTGGGATGTTCCCATCATGATCGTAACACTTGATGCCAAGCGCCGCGTGAGCATCCCGGCCGCGCTGGCGCCCACTGCGCCCGGCGACCGGTTTGAGGCCAGTTTCGATGCGGAGGACGACATCGTCCTGCTGCGCCGCCTGAAACGAAAACCGAACTGGCTGGAGGTCTGGAAGCAATGCCCGGTGTCGATGGATGAGCTGCCACCGCGGAGCCAGGAGCTGCCCAAGAGACTCAATTGAAGGTATTTAACCCCTTCAAGGAACTGGCGAGGATTGAATCCTGAAGCTGAGTGGCCGTCACTGCTCAGTCTCCGTTCCTCGATTTGCTGTCGAATAAGGGTTTTCATGTTTGGGGGAATTGGTTCATGGCTTGTCTTCCAGATGCAGCGTGGGCGAGATAAAGCGTTGCCCATCCAGGACGGCGTGGACGGCCGGGATGAGGTCCGAGGCCAGTCGGGGTTTGGCGACGTAGGCGGCGCCACCCGCATCCATTGCCGCGCGCACGTAGTCCGGGTCTTCATGCACCGTGAGAAACACCAGCTTCGCACGGCAGCCGGCGTGCTGGAGCCGGCGCGCGGCTTCGATCCCATCCAGCCCAGGCATTGTGATGTCGAGGACCACCACGTCGGGGTCAAGCCGCGAGGCCGCTTGAATGAGGTCCAACCCGTTGCCAACCGTGCCGACGATTTCGAACTCGCCTTCCAGCAGACGAACGCTCTTCCCGAGCATGGCGGCATGATCATCCGCGAGCAGCAGCCGGGCGAGTTTGGCAATGGTGTCCATTAAAGTGAGGCGAATTATGCGCTGGGGCGAGGGAAACGACTACTGTCAGAATTGACAGGTGGGGGCGAGGGGCAAGTGATCAGTAAACAGTGATCAGTATTCGGTAATCGCGCGACTGACCACTGACCACTGACCACTGGTCACTAACTACCCCTGTTATCGACGCGGAGACACGATGTGGTGCTCGACGGCGTATTGGACCAGTTCGGCGCCCGTCTTGAGGCCGAGCGTCTCCATCATGGTGTATTTGTGAAAGGCAACCGTGCGCGGCGTCAGCTCCAAAATATCGCCCGCTTCCTTCATCGAGCGGCCCTCGGCCAGCAATTGCAGCACCTCGCGCTGGCGCGCGGTGAGCTTGTCGGCGGCGGGCTTGCCCGATTCGCTCAGAAACAGGCCGAGCGGTTTGCCCTTGGTGATGAGCGGTGTGATATAGGTTTTGCCGGCTAGCGCCATCTCGATGGCGGAGATCAATTCACGGGAAGCGGAACTCTTCAAGAGGAAAGCTGACGCGCCCAGGCGGATCGCTTCCGCGGCGACATCCGGGTCTCCATTCACGGTGAGGAAGACAATTTTGACTTGGGGCAGTTTCCTCCGGAGCTGTGCGGCGGCCTCGATACCGTTCAGGCGCGGCATCGAAATGTCCAGGACGACGACATCCGGGGTGGTCTTTATAGCGAGTTCCACCAAGGCGCGGCCATCGGAGGCCAGACCCACGATGGCGCACTGTGGTTCGAGCAGGCGTTGGAACGCGTCCAGCAGCATCGTGTGGTCATCCGCCAGCAGAACGCGCGGGCGGCGACTCAGAGGTGCGTTGATGTGTGTAACCACAACGCTGCCAGCCTAACGGGGCAAAATGCCCAAATCAAACCCCCAAATCGCGTGCCACAGCCGATTCGGAATTCAAACCACAAAGAACGCACAGAACGCGGAAAAAGCAGAGAACAGCAACGAGAGCGAACCGCGTCTTGCGACCACACAAACTTGCGCAGGTCAAACTTCATACACCTTCTCCAGATGTCCATGGCCGTGATAAACGTGAATATCATAGGAGATCTGCCAAACCTGGTCGCACAAATGCCGGAGGTCTTTCACAGGTTTCTCTTTGGGCTCTTTGCGTTCTTTGCGGATGGTATTGTGGTTCTCTCTAACGATTCGTCCGCTTCGGCGGCCGGCGGAGGGATAGGCACCCGCACTTCAATCCGGGTGCCTTCGCCCGGGCGGGATTGCACGGAAATCCGCCCTCGCACCATGCGCGCGCGCTCGCGCATGCTGACGATTCCCAGTGAGCCTCTGGCGTCAATCGCCTCGGGATCAAATCCGTGGCCGTCATCCGTTACGGTGAGATGAAGTTCACGCTCGCTCGCGGCGAGTCCCACTTTTGCGCCGGTGGCGCCACTGTGCTTGATCGCGTTCTGTAACGCTTCCTGCGTGATGCGATACAAGCACAGTGCCACGTCATCCGGCAGTGCCCGCGGCACGTCGTGGGACTCGAAATGGATCGCGAATTCGTGCGCCGCCGCCAGTTCCTTGCAGAATCCGCGCACGGTGGTGGCAAGGCCCAGTTGCTCCAGCTTGGCCGGGTGCAACTGATGGGCGAGCCGGTGGACGTCGGATGCCATGCTTTCCACTGCTCCTGATAACTCCCGCATCCGGCCGGCGATAGCCTCGGGCTGAGCTGGTGGTCGCTGTCCGAACATATCCAATTCGACGGAGATCAGCGCGAGTCGCTGGATCAAGTCGTCGTGCAGGTCACGGGCCATCCGGCGGCGTTCGTCTTCCTGAGCGTTGATCAGTCGTCCGCCGAGCTCGCGCGCGGCAGCTTCCGCGCGGTGCCGCTCGGTGATGTCAATCGTTGCACCCATCATGCGGACCGGCTTTCCTTGAGTGTCCGGATAGACCCGGCCCCGGGCCGCGACCCAGCGCTGGGTGTTGTCCGGTAAAACCACGCGGTATTCCGCAGCGTACTCGCTACGGTCCGTCACCGCGCGTCGCACCGCGCGCTCCGCCGCCTCGCGGTCGTCCGGATGGATTCGCTGGATGACGTTTTCCAAGGTGACGGATGCATCATGTGCGAACCCGAACAGGCGGAGCCACCGTTCCGAGCCCCAGACTTGGTTGCGATCGATGCTCCACATCCAGACGCCAAACCCCGCCGCCTCCGAGGCCAGGGTCATCCGGGCTTCGCTCTCGCGCAGGTCGTCGGATAATTGCGCGGCGCGGAGCACCTCACCGCTCAGTTCCAGGCCCATGGCCACGACAATGGGCATGAAGAACAGGCTCATCGTGAACGGCATGGGGGTAATTCCCCAGAGCGCCAGTACGATCTGACCGGTGCTCGCCACGGTAAAGAACACCATGGTGCCCCCCAGAAACCGGGCGCGACGTTCGTCGCCGCGCCGCCAAATTGTGAGCGTGGAATCCACGACAAAGACCACTAACAATAGAAGACTCGCTTGACCGACCAGCATCCAGGGATTCCGCACGCCCTCGCCGATGAAGACGGATTCGCCGAGGAACCGGATCTGTCTCACGGCGGTGATCTCCCGGAAATTGAGATTCGGCGTGAAGAGAAAGTTGAGAATTAGCGAAAACGTGCGCACGACGCAGACGGCCCACGCGAGCCACGGTCGCCCCGCCCGCATGTGAATCCGCACGAAGCCGACCAGCGAAATCATCAACGCCCAAAAGGGCAAGTGGCCCCACCGAATGGCTGCGCCAACCGCTGTGGGGGTCTCCGCCCGCATCATCCAAAACTCACAGGCCGCCAGGGCAGCCGTGGCAGCCGCCGTCAGGGAAAAGAGCAGATTGGCCCACGCTGTGCGCTTCTTGCACCACACCAGCAGATTGACCGCCGCCAGCGTGAGGCACGCTGACGCGACCATGGACCAGATGATGGTGACCCAACTCATTTCGAGGTACTAAGCAGTGATCAGTAATCGGTGGTCAGTTATCAGTAACGACTATTCAGTATTGGATGGCGACGGTAGCAAATGCTGCATGCCGCGCCAAGCCGAGGTTCAAAAACATTCAACATCGAACATCGAACATCCAACATCCAACGTCGAACCCTGAACTTCGAACCTTGAACCTTGAACGTAAAAACCCGGGGTCTGAAAGCAACTGGTCCCAAGCCACCCATCCAACGCCCCGTCGAAAGCCCGGGCAAAGCTACCCCGAAGCCACGCCGAGTGGAGGCGGGCAGTCACCTGCCCGCCCCCCTCTAAGAACCGTACTTGAAAGTTTCCCTTCATTCCGGCTCAAACCTTTCACAACCGGTGCGCCTGATGAGGGCACGCGGCGGCAATCCAGCCACGAAACGAATAACCGCGAGCGCATCGCGGGCAGCGAGGCTGCCGTCAGCGAACGCGCCAGGCAAAGCACCGGCGCTGCTCGAAGTATTTGGTGTATTGCGGGTCGTAGGGCTGGGCCTGCCCCTTGACCTTAATATGGCGTTCAATGCGGGTGCTGGCCAGGCGGTAGAGCTTGAGCACGCCGCTCTTGCCCCGCCGTTGGATTGGGACGCTGAAGCCCCCAGTCTCTCCCGCCGCGGAGAAGTATTTGCGCTTCTTCCAGGCTTGGGATTTCTTGGGGTGGCGTCGGGCGGCCCAGCGCCGCAGCTTGTGGAAAATATAATGGTCCACGGCCTGGAAGGTCTCCTTGGCGGCTCCGTTGCGATAATAATTGGCCCAACCGCGCAGCAGCGGGTTGAGTTGTCGCAGGAGCGCCTCTTGGCTGAGGCCCAAGGCGGATTGAATCTTCTGGCTGATTTTCTGACGCAAGATTTTAACTTTACTCTTTGCGGGAGTGATCAGCAGTTTGTCCCCGTATTTGCGCACGGTGTGCCCCAGAAAGTCGAAGCCCGCTTGGATATGGGTGATGACGGTCTTTTGCTCTGAGAGTTCCAGACCTCGTGGTTGGAGGAAGGCCGTCTGGGCCGGTTGGACTTTCTGTTCGAGTAGTTGCCGATTTGCGCCCGTCGCAATAAAGTCATCGGCGTAACGCACGAAGTGGACTTTATCGCCTCGGCGGCCTACCGCTGTGACGGCCTGTTCCATGCCATCCAACGCGAGGTTGGCCAGCAGTGGGGAGATCAGACCGCCTTGAGGTGTGCCCTTGGAGGTGGGAAACAGTTGGCCCTTTTCCCAATAACCGGCTTGGAGCCACTTGGCCAGCAGTTGCTTGTCCATGGGGACATGCTGCAACAACCAGGGGTGGCTGATTTCATCGAAACAAGCCCGGATGTCTCCCTCTTGCACCCAAGGGGCGCAGCTTTTCTGGGAGAGCACGATGAAGCACTGCTCCAGGGCATCGGCACACCGGCGGCCTTCGCGAAAGCCATAGGAGTTCCTGTCGGCCAGGGTCTCGGCTATGGGGGCGAGCGCAAGCGCGTAGAGGGCTTGCAAGGCGCGGTCGTGCATGGCGGGAATGCTTAAGGGACGCAGTTTTCCGTTGGGCTTGGGGATGTAGAGTCGGCGCAGGGGCTGGGGTCTGTATCCGTGACGTTTGAGGTTGAAGGCGGCGTGGAGTTTCTGTTTTCCGGTTCGCCAGATTACGTTATCGACACCAGGCGTTTTAGCGCCCCGGTTCGTGGTGACCCGATGCACGGCCAATAACTTGGCCGCACGCGAGTGAGTCAGGAGCCATTGCAAAGCTTGGACCTTGCGATGGCGCTCTGCTTGTGTTGCCTTGGCAATACGCATTTGCAGCCGCCGAACCACCTGCCGCACCTGGGGCCAGTTAATGGCTTTCCAGTAGCGCGACGCTGGGGTCAAAGACGCATCAGTTGATTGCTCAACCGTCATTTGCTTTCTTTGTTTTCGAGGGTTCTGCAAGTTCTCTTGCCAGGATTGACCAGACCGACGTGGGCATATCCAGCGCATTACCGCTGGCCTTGGCTTTTTCGGTCCTCCCAAGGCTGCGCCCCCTGACCCGCCTTGCGGTAAGGTCTGCCCGGTCGCGAGGCCGGGCGGGGCTGGCAGCGTTTCCATGTTCTGCCAAGTTCACCGGATGATTTAGGTTCGCTCTGTACACCGGCAGCGCGTGAGTCCGCGTCGGGCCACTCA
>Ga0118677_10008365_pt1 | contig 16614 bp, 14 predicted proteins | sample AliMusrvi5mmetaG_FD_86154 | JGI IMG/M metagenome (GOLD analysis project Ga0118677, IMG submission 86154) | reverse complement strand
GGAGCCGACGCTCACGAAGGCGGAGAAGCCGACCTGGTTGGCGGCGGCCCAGTCGAGGATGGCGGTGCCCAGGGCGCCGGACTGGCTGAAGAAGGCGACGCGGCCGGCTGGCGGGATCACGTGCGCGAAGGTCGCGTTGAGGTTCACCGACGGGCGGATGAAGCCGAGGCAGTTGGGTCCGACGATGCGCACGCCGTATGACTCGGCGGCGGCGACGATCTCTTCCTCGAGCTTGCGGCCCTTCGTCCCGACCTCCTTGAAGCCGGACGACACGATCACGGCGCCGGCCACTCCGGCCTCGCCGCACTCGTGCATCGTCTCGAGCACGGCCTTCGCCGGCACGGCGATGATCGCCAGGTCGATCTTGCGCGGCACCTGGCTGATGCTGGCGTAGGCCTGGATGCCCTGCACCGACTGCGCCGAGACGTTGACCGGGTACACGATGCCTTCGTACTCGGCGCCGATCAGGTTGCGCAGCAGGATGTAGCCGACCGAACCCTTCTTGTTGGACGCGCCGATCACGGCGATGCTCTTGGGGTCGAAGAGCTTATCCAGGTTCCGCGTACTCATGGCGCTCGTCCCATCTTTCGTGGTTGCTCTGTTCCGCCGCTTGCACCGCGTCCACGACGAGCTGGCGTGCCGACTCGTGGGTGAGCCCCGCGCGCGTGCCGGGCCTCGACGGTGAGTACGCCCAGCACGAAAGTGAGTCCGGCGCGGGACTCCTCGCCTACTCTATGTCACCGGGCTCGCCGCTTCACCCGCCTCCGGTGGGCGCGGCGGGGACGCGCTCGGCTCGGGCCGCGCTCGGGCTGAGCTTCGGCCGCGCTTCGGCACACTCGGCCGCACGAGGGCCGCGCGCGCAGACCTCGCGCCCGCCGCGTCGGCGTTTTCGCGCCCGCCGTCGCGGGAACGACCCGTCGAAGAACCCGTACCGGGAGGTGCCCGCGTGACCGATCCCCTCTATGCCCAGCGCTACCGGCTGGTGGAGGCGCTGCCGCCCGGCAGGGCGCTCGCCGTCCATCGCGCCCTCGACTCGCAGGGCCGCACCGTGCGCATCACCGTCGTGCGGCCCTACGACGCCGACGCGTTCCAGCGCCAGATGGGCGCCGTCGCCGCGGCGCGGCACCTCGATCTGCCGGCGGTGTTCGACGTCGGCCGCGACGGCTCCGACTGCTACGTGGTCACCGAGGACATCGAGGGCGGCGACGCGCTCGCCCTGGTCGCCCGCGGCGCACTCCTGGTGAGCGACGCCAGCATGATCGGGGCGCAGGCGGCCGCGGGCCTGGCGGCCTTGCATGCCCAAGGCGTCGTCCACGGCGGCATCGGGCCGGAGCAGGTCGTGCGCTCCGCCGACGGCACCGTCAAGCTCACCGGAGCCGGGCTTGCCGGCGGGTACCCTCAGACCGACCTGCGGCCGGGCGCCCCGGCCGCCGGGGCGCGGTACCTCAGCCCCGAGGAGGCCCAGGGGAAGGCCGCCGAGCCGGCCTCCGACGTCTACCGGCTCGGCCTCGTCCTGTACCTCATGCTCACCGGCTCGGCCGTCTTCGACGGCCCCGACGCGCGTACCGTGGCGCAGGAGCACATCGACGGCGTCGTGCAGCCGCCTCAACTGCGCAACCCCGACGTGCCGCCGGCGATCGCCCAGGTCGTCCTGCGCACGCTCGACAAGGATCCCATGCGCCGCGGCTCCGCCGCACAGCTTCAGGCCGACCTCTCGTCCATCCTCGGCTCCGCTCAGGTCGACACGGCGCCGCCTCCGCAGAGGCCCAAGAACCGCGGCTGGATCTGGGCTGTGGGCGTGCTCCTCATCGTCGCCATCGCCGCCCTCGCCGCGCTCTGGGCCGGCGGCGTCTTCAAGAGCGAAACGCCGGCGAAGCCGGACGTAGCCGTGCCCAGCGTCGTCGGCATGACGCAGAGCGGGGCCACCAACACGCTGCTCGTCGCCAAGCTCGCCGTGGGCAAGGTCACGGAAGTGCAGACGGTCAACGCGCCGGGCGGCTCGGTCGTGGCGCAGGATCCGGCCGCCAGCTCCAAGGTGCCCGAGGGCACCAAGGTGGCGCTGACGGTCGTCGCGACGGCGTCGCCGAGCCCGACGCCGAGCCCGACGGCGAGCACCTCGCCGGTGCCCGGCGTGGTCGGCCAGTCCCAGGCGACGGCGCAGACGCAGCTCATCGGCGCCGGCTTCGTGGTCGTCGTCAGCCGTGCGGCCAGCACGTCCGTGCCCAGCGGCGACGTGATCTCGCAGACGCCGTCCGGCGGGGTCGTCGCCACGGCGGGGACGACGGTGACCATCGTCGTGTCCACCGGCGCGGCCACGGCGTCGCCGACGGCGAGCGCGACGCCTTGAGAGGGCGCTGACCGCGCCTCACGCGCGGGCGGGCGCTCCGCTCCCGCCCCGTACGCAGAGAGGGCGGGTGGCCCTGCGGCCGCCCGCCCTCTCGAGCGTACGTCTAGCTGAGTCCGCCGGGTGCTACTGGCGGTTCTCCTTGAGATCGTCGACGACGGCCGGATCGGCCAGCGTGGACGTGTCGCCCAGGGAGTCGAACTCGCCCTCGGCGATCTTGCGCAAGATGCGGCGCATGATCTTGCCGGAGCGCGTCTTCGGCAGGCCGGTCGCGAACTGCATCTTGTCCGGCGTCGCGATCGGGCCGACGACCTTGCGCACGTGCACGACGAGCTCCTTCTTGAGGTCGTCGCTCGGCTCCACACCTTCGTTGAGCGTCACGTAGGCGTAGATGCCGGTGCCCTTGATGGCGTGCGGGAAGCCGACCACGGCCGCCTCGGCGACCTTGGGGCTGGCCACGAGCGCGGCCTCCACGTCGGAGGTGCCGATGCGGTGACCGGAGACGTTGAGCACGTCGTCGATGCGGCCCTTGAGCCAGAAGTCGCCGTCGGCGTCGATGGCGGCGCCGTCACCGGTGGTGAACACGCCCTTGAACATCGAGAAGTAGACTTCCTTGAAGCGCTTGCCCTCTTCGTCGCCCCACGTGCCGCGGATCATGCCGGGCCAGGGAGCGGTGATGACGAGGTGGCCGGACTCGCCGACGTCGGCATCCGAGCCGTCGTCCTTGAGGACCTTCGCCTGGACGCCGAAGAACGGCTTGCCGGCGGAGCCGGGCTTCAGGGTGGACGCGCCCGGCAGCGGCGTGATCATGAGGCCGCCGGTCTCGGTCTGCCACCACGTGTCGCACAGCGGGATGCGGCTCTTGCCCACCTTCTCGTAGTACCAGAGCCAGCTGATGGGGTCGATGGGCTCGCCCACGGAGCCGATGACGCGCAGCGAGGCCATGTCGTGCTTCTCGGCCCACTCGTCGCCCTGGCCCATGAGGCTGCGGATGACGGTCGGTGCGGTGTAGATGGTCGTGGTCTTGTGCTTCTCCACGACCTGCCAGTAGCGGTCCGGCTCCGGGTAGGTCGGCAGGCCCTCGAACAGCACGCTGGTGGCGCCGTTCGCGAGGGGGCCGTACACGAGGAAGCTGTGCCCGGTGATCCAGCCGATGTCCGCGGTGCAGAAGTGGATGTCGTCGTCGTGCAGGTTGAAGACGTACTTGGCGGAGTCGTGCGCATACAGGAGGTAGCCGCCGGTGCTGTGCAGCACGCCCTTGGGGGTGCCGGTGGACCCGGAGGTGTAGAGGATGAAGAGCGGGTGCTCGGCGTCGACCGGCACGGGGGCGCACTCGGCGGTGATGTCCGGAGCTGCCATCTCGTCGTGGAACCACACGTCGCGGCCCTCGGTCATCGGCACGTCGCCGTCGACGCGCTTGATGACGATGACCTTCTCGACCGTCGTCTCGCCGGCGATGGCGACGTCGGCGTTGGTCTTGCTGGCGGTGTTCTTCTTGCCGCGCCAGCCCTTGTCGGCGCAGACGAGCACCTTGGCGCCGCAGTTGTCGATACGCGACTTGAGGGCCTCGGCGCTGAAGCCGCCGAACACCATCATGTGGATGGCGCCGATGCGCGCGCAGGCGAGCATGACGACCGGAAGCTCGCCGATCATCGGCAGGTAGAGGGCGACGCGGTCACCCTTCTTCACGCCGTGCTTCTTGAGCACGTTCGCGAACCTGCTCACGTCGTCGAGGAGTTCCTTGTACGTCTTCGTGTACGTGTCGCCGGGGTCGCCCTCGAAGATGATGGCGGGCTTGTCGCCCTTGCCGGCCTCTACGTGCCGGTCGAGGCAGTTGTAGCTCGCGTTGAGCTCGCCGCCCTGGAACCACTTGATGCTCGGCGTGGGGTCGAAGCTCCACTCGAGCACGGTGTCCCACGGCTTCGTCCAGACCAGCGCATCCTTGGCGCGGTCTGCCCAATAACCCTCAGGGTCCTCGATGGAACGCTTGTACGCGGCCTCGTACTCGGCCTCGCTCTTGAAATAGGCGTTCTTCGAGAACTCGGGCGACGGTGGGAAAAGCTTCGGTTCGTCAGCCACCCTGTTCACCTCCCATGGACCTTTCAGTGGTCCTATTGCTTTACTGAGTTCCCGTGCCGATGCCCGGGTCGTGGGGCACGGGGGGCTCGTCCGCGGCCGGCGGTCTACCAGGAGCTCCGCGCGGCTGGACCTGCCAGCGAAGTGTCCATAGTCGTCGCTCCGGTGCGCCCGTTGGTCCTGGACCACGCGGGCTGGACGACGGCAACGCACGCCTCGCTCCTTGGGCTGGGCCAATCGATGACACTAGAGAGGTGGGGGGCGAAAAGCAAGCTCGGCGGCGCCGGTTCATCGGGTTGGATGAAAGGGATCGCCACAGGTGGCAGAAGCGGTGTGTCGAGAAGTGCCTGCGGAGCGGCCATGCGCCGCCGCGAGCTATACTCGCGAGATCCGGCGTTCAGATTCCTGGGGGGCGATGTGGTGAGATTCCTGGCGTACGCAGCCGCGTTTCTGGCCGTGCTCGTGATCGCGCCGGTGGCCGCGGCCGCACCGGCCGCCGTTCCCGGCGCTCCCGGATCCGCCGACCCCTTCTTTCCGCTCGCGGGCAACGGCGGCTACGACGTCCAGCACTACGGGCTCCGGCTGACGTACTCGCCGGGGAACCGTCACCTGTCCGGCGCGACGACGATCACGGCGGTCGCGACGCAGGATCTGTCGCAGTTCGACCTGGATCTGCGCGGCTTCGTGGTGACTGCGGTCCTCGTCGATGGGCGGCCCGCGACCTTCTGGCGCAGCGGCCAGGAGCTGGTGGTGGCGCCGGCGGAGAGCATCGCTGACGGGGCGCAGTTCCGCGTGACGGTACGCTACGCCGGCACGCCGCCGGTGATCACCGACCCCGACGGTTCCATCGAGGGCTGGGTGCCCACGAACGACGGCGCTTTCGTGGTGGGCGAGCCGCAGGGAGCTCCGGGATGGTTCGTCTGCAGCGACAGCCCGCGTGACAAGGCGACCTACGACTTCTCGGTCTCCGTCCCGCGCGGGCTGACCGTGATGGCCAATGGAGTGCTCGTGTCCAGTACCAGGACCTCGCACCGCACGACCTGGAACTGGCGCGAGGCCGATCCGATGGCCACCTACCTGGCCACCGCGACCCTGGGGCGCTTCGATCTGGCCCGCTCCTCGGTCGACGGGGTCCCGTCCTACGTCGCCGTCGACAAGACCCTCGGCCATCGCGCCGTGCTCTCCAAGCTGCCCGCGATGGTGCGCTACTACAGTTCGATCTTCGGGCCCTATCCCTTCGACGCCGTCGGGGCCATCGTCGATCATGCGCCGCGCGTCGGCTACGCGCTGGAGACCCAGACCAAGCCGGTCTTCGACTCGATGCCCGACGCGCCGACGCTGGCCCACGAGCTGGCGCACCAGTGGTACGGCGACTCGGTCACGCTTGCGCAGTGGCCGGACATCTGGCTCCACGAGGGCTTCGCGACCTGGGCCGAGTGGATCTGGAGCGAGCACACCGGCGGGATCAGCGCCCACCTCGCCTTCACCCGACTCTACGCCGAGCCGGCGAGCAAGCAGTCGCTCTGGGCGATCCCGCCCGCGGATCCGGGCACGCCGGCCGAGCTTTTCGGCGACGGTCCCTACGAGCGCGGCGCGATGACCTTGCAGGCGCTGCGCGAGAAGGTCGGCGACGGCGTGTTCTTCACGATCATGCGGTCATGGGCGCAGGCCCACAGGTTCGGCAACGCGACGACGCCCGAGTTCATCGCCCTCGCGGAGCAGGTGAGCGGGGTGGACCTGGGCGCGTTCTTCCAGACGTGGCTCTACACGCCGGGCAAACCGTCGGCTTGGTGAGTGAGGCGCGAGTCGCAGGGTCATCCGCAGTGGTGAAGGCGGCGAGAGTGGTGGGCGATGTTGGGTTTGAACCAACGACCTCCCGCGTGTGAGGCGGGCGCTCTCCCGCTGAGCTAATCGCCCACGGGCGCGAAATGGGCGGTGTCGGCACGCCCCCGCGGGAGGCAGAGGATACCACAGCGGCCCGAGCGGGGAAAACACCGGGCATGGACGTGCTCGAGCTTATTCGCAGGGGGTATCGAGCCCTTGGGCTTGGTGCCGACGACGACGTGCTCGCCATGTTCGATCAGCTTGGCGGCGAGCCCGAGAGATGGGTCGTGCGCGACTTCGGCATGTTCGGCGGCGAGGAGCCCGCGGGCGAGGTCGCCGCACTGAGCCTGTTCGGCGGCCTCCCGTCCCATTTCGAGCTCGCCGCCGTCACCGTGCGGAGCTGGTCGCTCGACCACCGGCACGATCGCCTGATGGTGAGCGGGCGCTACCGGGTGCGCGTGCGCGGCACGTGGGAGGGGATGGAGCTGCCGTTCTCGCACGTGTGGTCGTTCGCCGACGGGCGCGTGACATCGGTGCTCAACGTGCTCGACGGTGTGGAACTGCGGCGCGCCCGGCGCGCCGCCTGAGCTGCCGCCAAAGCCGCCTGAGCTGCCGCGGACGCCGGCTGAGCGGCCGCGGAGGCCGCCGGAGAAGGCCGGCGCGTCAGATCAGGCCGCGTTCCTGCGCCGGCCCGCCGTCCTTCCAGTTCCACCACTTGGTGAGCTCGCCGTCGGGCTCCGGCTCGCCCGCGTAGTGGACCGCGCAGCGGAACACGTAGAGCACGCAGCGGTCGACGTGCGCGCCGCTGATGCTCTCGAGCTCGTCGTAGAGTCGCGCCGGGTCGCGGCCGCGCAGGTCGTCGACACGGCGCACGCCAAGCCGCCGCAGGTCGCGTGCGATGGACGGGCCGACGCCGGGGATCGACTCGAGCCCGGCTTTGCCGGCCGGCGTGGTCACGAGGCGCCGGCCTCCGCCTGCATGGCCTCCGCGCGCGCCTTCACGGCGGCCGCCATCTGCTCGAAGCCCTCCTGGGACGCGCGCATCACTTTGCCGAGGAACGGCAGCAGGATCCCGGTGACCTCTTCGTGCGTCGTGAAGCGCGCGCGCCCGTCGCCCAGCGGGTCGACGGACAGCGCGTGCCGGCCGTCGAAGAGGCCGGGCAGGATCAGGCTGCCCTTCCAGCGGATGAGCCGGCCGGGATCCAGGTCGAGCACCTTCGGCTTGAAGGTCGCGGCGCGAACGCCCGGCGCCACGATCGTCACTTCGAGGCGGGCGCCGGGCCGTTGCTCGCCCGCTGCGCGCACGATGAACGGGTTCCATTCCGGGTAGCGCGCGAAGTCGCTGACGACCTGCCACACGCGCTCCGCGGGTGCGTCGATCTCGATGGATGCGTCGAGGGTCTGCATCGGGCCTCCTTTGCCGTTCCCAGCCTAGCTACCCGGGCGTGCGGCAGGGGACACCTGAGGCCGCGGCCCTACACCACGTGCCGCGGGCCGTGCGCGGCGAGCCGGGAGCGGCGCGCGCGCCAGTCCGGCATGACCTGCTCCACGCGGCGCCAGAACCCGCGTCCGTGGTTGGGCTCGTGCAAGTGCGCGAGCTCGTGCACGACGACGTAGTCGATGAGGTCGGGGGAGAGGAGCACGAGCTCCCAGTGGAAGCTCACCGTGCGCGTGCGCGACTCGCACACCCCCCAGCGGCGCTTGCCGAGGTCGCGCACGACGACCGCGCCCGGCGAGGCGCCGACGACCGGCGCGTACCGCCGCACGCGCGCTCCGATCAAGGCCTGGGCGCGCGCCGTGTACCAGGCGACGGCCGCGGCGCGCGCCTCGCCGTCGAGGCCGCGGACCAGTTCGAAGCGGCCGCGGCGAAGCGCGAACGGCGCACCGGCTCCGCGCGGCCGGTCGACCAGCGCGAGCGCGTAGCTGCGTCCCAGGTACGGCAGGCGCTCGCCGTCGACGAAGCGCCTGGGCGCCGGAGGCGGCCCGAGCGCTTCGAACTCGGCGAGCTTGCGGCGCACCCACGGCAGCTTGGCGCGCACGACGCTCTCGAGCTTGCGCGCCGACACGCCTGCAGGGGCGAGGACGCGCAGGGCGCCGTCGCGGCCGACGGTCAGGCCGATCGTGCGCCGCCGCTTGCTCCAGCGCACGGCGAACGTGAGGTCGTCTATCGTCAGAGAGTCGATCGGGGCGGCGCGAAGTCTCACGCCGGCATCCTAGCTCATCGGAGAGTGCCGGACCCGCGACGCCGGCCGGCCGGGGAGCGGGCCGGGCGCCGGCGTGGCGCCGGGCCGGGGAGCCCGCGTCCGCCTGGCTCCGTACGCACGAAGGGCGGCCCCAAGGGGCCGCCCTTCGTGCACGCAAAGGCGCTGGTCCGCGTTACGCCTTGCGGACGTTGCTCGCCTGCATTTTGCCATTCTGGCCCTGAGTGACGTCGAACGAGACCTTCTGGCCCTCGTCCAGGGTCTTGAAGCCCTCCTCCTGGATCTCGCGGAAGTGAACGAAGAGATCGTCACCATCCTCACGAGAAATGAAGCCATAGCCCTTAGCCGCGTTGAACCACTTGACGGTACCTTCTGCCATTTGACGCATCCTTTTCCGCTCCCGTCAGGGGAGCTTTAACGAAGCAACGTGACCGTCTGTTCGCCGCTAGTGATGAAGGCGGTGAAGCAAATGGTCACGCCGCCAAATCTCGAGCCACAACCTGACTCGTGGAGCCAGTGTAATGCAAAACGCAAGAAAAGTAACGCGCAATCTTGATTGCGAACCCGCGGAGCGCCGGCGCGAGTGCGTGGCCGCGCCCGCCGGCGCGCCTTCCGGGCGACTCTACCGAGCCTACCGCGGCCCCGAACACCGCCGGCCGCGGCCGAGTCGTGCATCGGTCGCGGCCCCGCCCCGGGACCTGCGGCCTGGCGGAACGTCCTCTGTGCGCTGGTGCCGTCGGGAGCTCCGGGCCACGGCTGCGCGCGTCCGCCGCGCACGGCTGCGCAACGCTCAGCGCCGCCGCAGCCAGATGCCGCCGCTGGGGTAGCCGCCCTCGAGGACCAGCGGCATGTGTTCGGCGAACCAGTCACGGTGGAAGTGCTCGAGAAACGTGTTGAACAGCACGATCTCGTAGGCAGTCGTGAGCTGCAGCAGGGCGCGGAGCACGTACGCCTCGTTGACGGCACAGCCGGTGGCGAGCCAGGCGGGCGGGTACTCGAACGGGAAGAAGACGTCGTGCACGTGCACGTGGACGCCTGAGGCGAGGCGAGGGAGCACCTCGTCGATCAGGTGCTGGACGTCAGACCCCGCTTTCACCACGTGGCTGCTGTCGATGAGGAGGATGTCGCCGGAGCGCAGTTCCTCGAACACCGACAGGGGCACGTCCTGCACCGGTCGTGCCACCAGGCGGCCCTCCAGCTCGGCGGCGGGGACGAGCTTCCGCAGCCTTTCGGGGTCCGGCTCGATGAACACGAAGTGCGTGCGCCCGCCGAGGAAGAGCTCGTCCACGTCGAGGGCCAGGGCGGAGCTGAAGCCGGCGCCCACCTCGACCACGCGCCGCGGCCGCAGGTGGCGGAGCAGCAGCGCAGAGCAGATCGCGTCGGCGTAGGTGAAGTAGAGGTTGTCGTAGTGATAGCGATGGCTGCCCGGCGCGGCCGCGAACGGCAGGTCGCCGTACAGCGGCAGCAGGCGCTCGAGGAGCTCGAGCTGCTGAGCCTCACGCAGGTCGATGCCCGGCAGCGTCCGGCCGGCGGCGTCGGCTCGGGCGCGGGCGCGCTCGACGTCCGCGGCCGACGGGATCGGCGAGTAGGGGTGGCCGGGGGGCACGTGCAGCGCGTGCGGGTCGCGCACGCTGCGCTCGGCGCGGGCGCGCCGCACGCTTTCGTCGGCCATCGGGTCCTCGCTCACGACGACCCTTCGCGCCGACGCGTCGTGAGCAGCGCGGACGGACGGGCGCGCCCGGCGAGCACGTGGGGGAGGACGTGTCGCAGGGTCCCCGGGCCCGTGGCGACCCGCGACGTCCAGTGCGGCGGCAGCGCGTACCAGACGAGCGCGAACAGCTCGGAGGCGAAGCGCACGCGGTAGACCGCCGCGTCCCGGGTCTCGGGCGTTGACGGCGGCGCCGAGACCGCGACGCGCAGGCCCTGCCGGCGCGCCTCCGCGCGGATGCGCAGCGCGTGGTAGGGCGACGAGACGGCGACGTAGCGCCGGTCTCCGAGCCGGCGCAGCGTGCGCAGCGTCTGGCGCGTGGTGGCGCCCGGCCGCGCCGGGACGACGGCCACGGCGGGGACTCCCCGGCCCACGAGGTAGGCGGTCATCGCGGTCACTTCGTCGAGGCCCTCGTCGACGCCTCCGCTCACCACGATCAGCGGCGCCGCGCCCCTGCGCCAGAGCGCTAGGGCGTGGTCGAGGCGCGCCCGCAGCTCGGCCGACGGGCCGCTCGCGAACGCGGCCGCGCCGAAGACCACGAGGGCGTCTGCCGCCGGCGCCGCCGGGCCCTGCGGCCGCGACGCGGCGGCGTCCCGCAGCGGAGCCGACGCGGCGCGCTCGGCGCGGCGCACGAGCCAGGCCAGGGCGGCGATCCCCGCCGCCGTCCCCGCGGCGAGCGCGGCCGCGGCCGCGGGGACGCCCGCCGCCGTCCGCCTCACGCGAGGCGCCGGCCGCCTCACGCGAGGCTCCGGCCGCGGCGCACCGCGAGGCCCCACGCCTGTAGCAGGCCGCGCGTGCAGATGCCCATCTCGTAGCCGCTCACGAGCGTGTCGTGCTGCGCCTCGCTGAGGAAGGCGAGCGAGAGCGTGCCGCCGTCGCAGTCGAGCACGGCAACGTCGTTGGCCACCGCGAACAGCGAGCCGGTCTTGTGCGCGACCCGCACGTCGAGGTCGTCCGCTCCCAGCGGTATGCGGGCGTTGAGCACGGTGTGACGCAGGGCGCGCGCCGTGAGCGGGTACCGCCCGGCGTCTTGCGACGCGGCGATTAGGCGCACCGCGTCACGGGCCGTCGTGACGCCGACGAGGGGCGCGCCGGGCGCGCCCCGGTCCTCGGCGACCGTGGTCGCGCCGCAGCCGAGAGCGGCGACGACTGCGCGCACCGCGGCGACGCCGACGGCGTCGAGCAGCCAGGTGGCGCAGGCGCGGTCGCTGAGGGCGAGGCAGAGGCCGAGCACGTCCGCAGCGGTCAGGAGCAGGCCGGGGCGGAGCACGCGCAGCGGCTCGGGCTCCGGGCCGCCGACGTCAAGCAGTCCCACCGCGACCGTCGCCTGCGGGTCGAGGTCGCCGCCCGCGAAGGCGCGTTCGGCGGCCATCGCCAGCGGCACCTTCAGCAGGCTCGCCGCCGGATGCGGCTCATCGGCCGCGACGCCGCCCTCCCAGACGGCGCCCGGCATCTCGACGCGTGCCAGCACCGAGCGGCCGGGCTCGCGCGCGAAGGCGCGCAGCAGCCGCTCCGACTCGCGCCCGGGGTCCGCGGCCACGTCAGACCTCCTGCCGGCGGGCGAGGCGGGCGAAGTGACCGCCGGCCGCAAGCAGCGCCTGCGGGGTGCCCTCTTCCGCGATGCGTCCGCCGGCCACGACCACGATCCGGTCGGCGTCGCGCACGGTGCTCATGCGGTGCGCCACGACCACCCGTGTCGCCGGGGAGGAGATGACGGTGCGCATGACCACGGCCTGCGTCAGGTTGTCGAGGGCACTGGTGGCCTCGTCCATGAGGAGGATGCGCGGCTTTCCGGCCAGCGCGCCGGCGATCATCAGCCGCTGCCTCTGCCCGCCGCTGAGCAGCAGGCCGTGGTCGCCGACCGGAGCGTGCAGCCCTTCGGGCAGGCGCCGCACGTCGTCGCCGAGGCCGGCCTCCTCCAGCAGCGCCCAGACCTCGTCGTCATCCAGGCGCCGCGGGCCGGTGACGCACTCACGCACCGTGGCCCCCAGGGGGCGCGACGACTGGAGCACCACGCCCATCTGGCGGCGGACCGCCGCCGGGTCGAGCCTGGCGAGGTCGCGGCCGTCGTAGGTGACCGAGCCCTGCCAGGGGTCCTCGAAGCCCAGCAGGAGCCGCAGCACGGTGGACTTGCCGCCGCCCGAGGGTCCGACGACGGCGAGGAACTCCCCCGGCTCGACGGACAAGCTCAGCCCGTCCATGAGCGGCGGCTGGTCGCAGCGGTACCCGAAGGTCACGCCGGCGAGCGCCACGGCGCCGCTCAGCCGGCCCGGCGGCGCGGCCGTCGCGGCGCGCTCGCGCGGTTCGGCGGCCAGCGGCTGCAGCCGGCTGAGCACCGGGCCGAGCTCGGAGAGTGAGACCAGCTGGCTGCTCAGCGCCATCATCGCCAGCGCCAGCTGGGCCACGGCGGCATACATCCCGAGGAAGACGCCGGGGGCGCTCGTGGTGCCGGGCTGCAGCGCCGTGCCGGGCACGACGATCACGGCGACGGTGAAGGCCACGACCACGACCAGCGGCGCCGCCACGTCCACCGGCCCCGTGAGGCCGATCCCGCGGAGCCGGGCGTTCAGCGCGGCCGTGCTCTCGCCCTGGTCGGTCGCCCAGCGGGCTAGGGCGCGATCCTCCGCGCCCGCCACGCGCCACGCGACGATCGAGCCAAGCAGGCTCAGCAGGGTCGCATCGCTGCGGCTGCGCGCTTCGAGCAGCCGCGGCAGCAGCATGCGTGCGCGCAGCTGTACGGTGACCGAGACGCCGAGCGCCAGGGCCGTGGCCGCGACGCTGACGAGCCCGACCCCGACGTCGGCGGCGAGGAGGTACGCGAGGTTGACCAGGCCGAACGCCGCCGTTACCAGGCTCGCGAGCACGGCGTCGTCGACCTGCTGACGGGCCGCATCCACCGAGAGCACCCGGTTGATCACGTCGCCGGCCGTGCGCGCACGGAAGAACGTCGCCGGCAGGCGCAGGAGGCGCGCCATCACGGCGGGCGCGAAGACCGCGTCGCTGCGGTCGCGGATGCGTACCACCAGCAGGCCGCGGGCAAGCACCAGCACGCCCGCCCCGGCGCTGCCGACGGCAAAGACGACGAGGATCGCGACGATGCGGGCGACGTCGCCGCTGGGCACCGCCGACTCGAAGATGGCGCCCGTGGCCAAGGGCAGGAGCAGCCCGGCGAGCCCGCCCAGCGCGCCGAGAAACAGCAGCAGCCAGACGTCGGACCAGCGCCGGCACAGCGACCAGGCCACCAGCCGCCACCAGCGCACGTCCGCGGGGAGCTCCCGGGCGAGAGTCAGCGCCTCTTCGTCGAGCTCGCGCGCCGTGCGCCTCCCGAGCCGCCGCACGCGCCGCGTCACGGCGTCGACGATGTCGTGGCCGTGCAGCCCGGGGACCACCGCCGCCGGGCCGCTCGCCGTCTGCGCCAGCAGCGGCCCGGTGACGGCCTTCCACCAGCGCCCGCTGAGGGCGACGCCCCAGGACATCAGCCCGGAGGCGGCGACGATCGCCGCGGCCGGGTCCAGCCCGCCTTCGATCTCCGGGTCCGCCGCCCGCACGTCGCCGCCGGCCGCCGCCGCCGCGACGGCCAGCGCGTCCAGCAGGGGATCGTCGCGGCGCGGGACCGCGGCGACGCCCTCGTCCCTGTGGCGCGCGAGCCGGTCGACCGCCTCGTCCAGGGAGCCGCGCACGTCAGCCATGTACCAGCTCCGCGAAGCGGCCGGACGGCTTCAGCTCGTCGTACGTACCGTGCTGCACGATCCGGCCTCCGTCGAGCACCATGATCGAGTCGGCGTCGCGCACGGTGCTGAGCCGGTGCGCGACGACCAGGCAGGTGCAGTCACGGGCGCGCAGGTTCTGCTCCACGTCGGCCTCCACCACCGGGTCCAGGGCGCTCGTGGCCTCGTCGAGGATGAGGAGACGTGGCCGGCGGCAGAGGGCGCGAGCGACGGCGAGGCGCTGCATCTCGCCGCCGCTGAACCCGTCGTCCCCGCCGGACACCTCTTCGTCGAGGCCACGCGGCCGCGCCGCGATGGCTTCTTCGATGCAGGCGTCGCGCACAGCGGCCAAGACGTCCGCCGCCGGCACGCTGTCGTCGAAAAGGGTGATGTTGTCGCGGATCGTGCCGGGGACCAGCACGGGCACCTGCGGGACGTAGGCCACGGCGCCGGTGCGCACGCCTCGCGGCAGCTCGAGGCGAGGGACGCCGTCCAGCAGCACCTGCCCCGACCACGGTTGCAGCTCACCGATCATCAGGCGCACCAGCGTCGACTTGCCGCTGCCGCTGCCGCCCACGAGGGCCACGCGGCGCCCGGCGGGTACGTCGAGGTCGACGTCCTGAAGGAGCGGGGGCGCCTGCACGTCGTATCCGAACGTGACGGCGCGCAGGCTCGCGCCCATGGGACGCAGGCTCGCGCCCATGGGGCGCCCGCGAGCGCCGGCGGGATCGGCGGCACCGGCTCCCGCCGCCGCCGGCGCGCCTGCGGCACCGGCTTCGGCCGCCGCCGGCGCGCCGGCGGCCACCGGCAGCACCTCCGGGTCGAGCGGCAGGTCGCGTACCGCGGCCGCCTGCCGCTCCACGCTCGTGACCACGCTGAGCAGGACCCCGAGCCAGACGAGCTGGCCGGCGGGGATCAGGATCTCCAGGAGCAGCGCCTGAGACGCGACCAGCGTGCCGAGCGACAAGTCGCCGGCGAGCACCAGCCACACGCCGACGGCGAGGACGACTCCCAGCCCGAGGGTCGGCGTCAGCGGGCCGACGGTCCCCAGGCGCTGGCCGCTGACCCCGAGGTCGGAGACCGCCCCCGCGACCGAGTCGCGCGAACGGCACCAGCGCTCGAACAGCCACTGCTCGGCGGCGGCGGCCTTCACGGTCTCGATGCTGGCGACGATCTCGCTGGTGAGCGCCGACTGCCGGACGCGGCCGCGGTCCGCCACCTGCTGGCGCAGCGCGCGGCGGCGCAGGAGGACGGCGGAGACGATCATCGAGGCGACGACCACGGCGAGCGCCGTGGCCCCCAGCCGCAGGTCCAAGGCCAGCAGGACGGCGCTGAACACGAGCACGGTCATGATGCTCACGATGGAGAGCGGCACGAGCATGCCGGCCTGGAACGTCGAGCGCTGGATCCCCGCTCCGCGCGCCGTGACGTCGCCGGTGCCGAGGTGGTCGACCTCCGGGACAGAGATGCGCAAGGCGTGCCAGACGAAGGCCGTGGAGCGCGTGGCGTTCAGGCGCACGGCGAATCTCGAGAGGATGTGGTACTGAAGCCAGCTCAGCACGCCGGCGAGGAGCGTCGCGGCGATCAGCCCGACGACGATGGGCAGCGCCCACTCGGTGGCGCCGGCGATGAGGTACTGGTCGAGGAAGGTACGCACCAGCAGCGGCACGGCGAGGCCGGGGACCAGAGCGACGACCCCGGCGATGCCGACGAACACGAAGGCGGACGGCCCCGCACGGAAGAGCCCGCGCAGGACCGCGCCGTTGCCGGGCGCGGAGCTCACTTCACGAACTGCTGGACGGGCGCCGCCTCGGACACGACTACGGCGACCTCCGCCAGCGTGCCGGGCGTGACCGCCGTGGGCGGCCCCTCGCCGGTGGTCCAGCGGTAGCCGCTGGGCGTGGTGGGATCGGGTGTGAGCGCCACGGTGACCTCGAGGATCGGACCGCCCGTGAGGAAGTAGTCGGCGAGGCTGATGTTGCCGCCCACGATCAGGGTGACGCGCTCCGGCGAGACGGGGACGGGGGAGACGGCCTTCACCCGTCCTTCGAGCGTGCCGAACTGGGAGCGCGGCGCGGACGACAGGCTGACGCGCGCCGCCATGCCGGGCCGGATGCGCTTGCCCGGGCCCGCCGGGACGTAGGCCACCACGACCGCTGGGGAACCACTGGGCTCGACGGTGAGCAGCGGGGTACCCCTGTCGGTGACCCCGCCGGCGCGCACCAGCACCGTCGCCACCGTGCCCGCCACGGGGCTGGTGACGGTGATGGGCTCGTCTTTCAAGCTCCGCAGGTGAGCGACCACGGCGCCCGCCGCGACGATCTGCCCCGGCGACACCTCGACGCTGGTGACCGTCCCCTGGAGTGCGGCGCCCACCTCCATGAACCCTTGCTCGGGCACGACCATGCCGGGTCCTGTGACCGCGTCCGGCGTGTCCCCCCACACCGCCCACGCGACGCCGGCGAGCACCAGGAGGATGATGCCGAACAGCATGATCCACGAGGGCCGGTCGGTGATCGGCAGCCTGCCGGCGACCTCCGCGGTGGGGTCGCGCTCGCTGCTCTCGTTCATCCTGTGAGCCTCCCGTGGCGCCGCACCGGTCGCCGCCCCGACGCCGCTAGTGTACGCCGCGCGCGGGCTCGGGGACAGGCGCGCCGCGCCGCACGCACGTCGCCGTTTCAAGTCCGCGAGGCGGCGTGCCGATAACCACCGGATAGCCTGAGCGGCGATTCGAGCGCAAGGCGTACATATACCC
>Ga0118677_10008364_pt1 | contig 16614 bp, 12 predicted proteins | sample AliMusrvi5mmetaG_FD_86154 | JGI IMG/M metagenome (GOLD analysis project Ga0118677, IMG submission 86154) | reverse complement strand
CCACGGCTTCTCAAATAGCAACACTTTCCACTACTTGGAAAGAAAAAGCACCGCCCCCTGCTTTGAACCACTGGGTCAGTTTAGTTGAGCAGAGGTGGGTCAGTTCAGCTGAGCGCCATAGTCTATCTGAATGGCCGGCGATTTCTATTCGTGGGGGGCATGTTCGCCAGCAATTTCATCAATATCTTCCGGTACGACGGCGAAATAGCGATCCCGTCGGGCATCATTCTCCAATGGGGGAACGACCTATACCGCACTGAACAGAAGTGGCCACCCAACAAGCCCAAGGGCACGTCCATCTGGCGCGACCTCAATGGCGACGGTGATTACCAGGCCGAGGAGTTCGCGCCCAATACCGACCGCGTAAAGCCGGGCCCGTTCTGGGTGGACAAGAAGGGCAACATCTGGATGGCCTACGGCTTCTTCCGGTACGACTTTCAGGGCCTGGATGAAAAGGGCAACCCGATCTACCGAGCAGACAAGACCACGGTTCTGGAACCGCCCGACGGCGTGAAGAAAGTGGCCCGCGTTTGTTACCTGGATGATACCGACACTCTCATCGTGGCGGATGAGGGCCGAGAAGACATGCGGCACATTGGCCGGGTGTTCATTTGCAAGGGTTACCTCGCCGGCAATTGCAAGACGGTCTCCTTCGAACCGAATGCCGGCAAGGAGGCTGCATGCGTGGCGGCAGCGGGTGAGTATGCCTTTACGGGTGGTTGGAAGGAACGGGGTCGAATCGGGATTAACCGACTGAGCGACGGCGCCGAAGTCGGTGTGTTCGACCCCGGTCCAACTGTCGGAGGCGTTGAGAACACGGGTTGGATTGATATTCTCACCGGCATCACGGCGTTCCGCCGCGCCCAGGGCGAATATCTTATATTCGTGGAAGAAGACTACAAAGCCAAGGTGCTGATGTACCGCTGGAAACCGTGAATTCCGTCAAAATCGCTTTTACGGGAAACCGAGGAACACCCTGAATCAAAGACGCTAGCGAGACCCTAATTGACCGCCATTAATATGAGATATTCATCAGCAATCCGTAGTTGCGCCATGATCGGAGCGCTGGCAGCTACGCTCGGCAGCACGCGACTCCATGCACAGACCATTACACTGGCAGATCCCGGTGAATTGACGCCGCGCGTCGAGGAGTGGCGCGACCTGAAGTTCGGCCTGATGATGCATTGGGGGCTCTACTCCGTCGCCGGCGGAGTATGGAAGGGCAAGAACATCGAGGGATATAACGAGCAGATCATGCATCGCGCCAAGATCCCTTGGAGCGAGTATCTGACGCTCACCAATGGGTTCACCGCCGAGAAGTTCGATCCCGACTTCATTGCGCGCCTGGCCCGGGAAGCGGGCATGCGCCATGTGATTATCACCTCGAAGCACCACGAAGGGTTCAACGTGTGGCACACCCGGCTGTCGGATTTCAACACCGTGGACGCCACGCCATTTGGCAAAGACGCGATCAAACTCCTGGCCGATGCGTGCGCTCGCCAGGGTATGAAGTTCGGCCTCTATTATTCGCTCATCGATTGGCACTATCCCGGCGCGACGCCGATGAGCGACCACAACTCCGACCTGATCACGCCGGCACTGGAGGAATACACCGTGGGCCAGTTGCATGAGCTGCTCACGGGCTACGGACCGCTTTGCGAAATCTGGTTCGACATGAGCAAGCCCACGCTGCAACAAAGTCAGCGCTTCGCCAATCTCGTCCGGGCATTGCAGCCGAATTGCATGGTGAGCGGCCGCATCTTCAACGGGCAGGAGGATTTCCTGGTCTGCGGCGACAACGAGGTGCCGACCCACTGGTTCGCGGGAGCCTGGGAATCGCCGGTGACCGTTTATCATGACACCTGGGGCTATCGCTCCTGGCAGAAACGCGACGATCTGGCCGGAAAGATTCGGGAGAAGATCCGCGACGTTGCTTTCGTCACGGCTCGTGGCGGCAATTACCTGCTGAATATAGGTCCCGGTCCGGACGGCACGATCGAGCCGTTCGAGGTGGACCTGCTCCGGGGCATCGGCCAATGGATGCGAACGCACGGGGAGGCCATCTATGGGGCGGAGCCGGAGCCGGATTTGGCGTTGACGTTCGGCTATGCCGCCGCCCGCCCTGGCAGGGTCTATCTCTTCGTGAGGGACTTGCCGCAGGACAACTTGTTGAAGATCCCTAACTGGCAAGCGGCACTTCCCCGAGCCTGCGCGTTGGGAGAATTCAGCGCCGGTTTGGAATGCGCGCAAGTTGGAAGCGAGCTGACGATCAAATTACCGCCGGATAAAGTCGATCCCAACCTGACCGTCGTGGCCGTGGATTACGCCGGGCCAAGGCCCTTCCTGCCGACGAATCTGCGCAGGCTCGGCGCTGGCGAAAGAGTCAGCCTGGGTGTCACGAACAGCCTGCCCTGGCATCGCATCGCCGGGCAGGATTATTACAGCCAGAGCAAATACGTGATGGCCCGGCAATGGAACGTGCTGCCGTCCGCAACGGGCGAATGGACGCTGACAGTTAACCGGGCAGCAGGTGGACCGCCGGCCTGCTACGTGGTCCTCGCCGGAGACCTATCGGTGCCTGTGGTGTTCAGCACTGGCGCGGAATCCCGGGATTGCGGACGGATTACGCTCACCGGCGGAGAGGTGTCGCGGATCGTTCTGCGTTCGGTCAGTCGCAATCAAGCGCTGGACGACAAGCTCGCTGATATTCAGCTAATCCCTTAGCGGATAAACAACGCCATGACGAAACCACGAACTTCTATCAATGCCGCCGTCATGGTCATGGCGGGTCCGGGCAAACGGTCGCGGAATCTCTTTTTTGCCGTCATGAGTTTGTGCAGCGCTTGGGCGGTTGCCGATCCAGCCAGCGAAGTCAACCCGTTTGCCGGCACGGGGATCAGCTCGGCTCGTGACTATGGCAAAGTCAATCCCGGAGCCGTGAGGCCCTTTGGCATGTTGTTCTGGAGCCCGGATCCGGCCGAGGGGGAGTTCTACGACTATGACAAGCCCGTGACGCGCGAATTCAGTTTGACCCACATCAACGGGGCGGGCTGTCCGAGTTATGGGGAGGTCCCGATCCTGCCCATCCTGGGAGACTTCACGGCGGGACCGACCGGGTACAGCCCCTCGCGTTTGGTGGCCCTCTTCAAGCATAGTGAGGAAGGGGCGGAGCCCGGCTTTTACCACGTCAGGCTCGACGCGGGGATCCGGGTGCAACTGGCTGCTGCAACCCGCTCGGGCATCGCGCAGTTCGACTTCCCGGCGGGAGACGCCAAACACACCGTGGTGGCGGACGTGAGCCGGAACCTAGGCCGCGTCTACGACGCGGACGTTCACCTGGAGGGGCGGCGTCTCTCGGGCTCCGTTTCGGGCGGCGGCTTCTGTGGATTGAATAATCACTACCGCGTATTCTTCGCCCTCGAAGTTGACCAGGCTCCCGTCGCCGCCGGAGCTTATGATGACTCAGGCGCCGCGGTTGGCAGGCAGAGCGCAAAGGGACCGCATTGCGGCGGGTATTTTAGCTTCGCACCCGCGGTGACCACCCTCCGGCTCAAGGCAGCGGTCTCATTCGTCAGCGAGGCCAATGCCTGGGAGAATCTCCATGCTGAGATTCCGGCATGGGACCTCGAGAAGGTGCGCGCCGAGGGGCGTGAGGCTTGGAACCAGGCATTGGGCCACATCAAGATTACCGGGGGGAGCAGAGAACAGCGCCGGAACTTCTACTCCTCGCTCTACCGCGCGTTGATTCACCCCTCGACTTTCAGCGATGTGAATGGCCAATACCTCGGTTTCGACGGCCAGGTTCACGACACGCGCGGCCGGGTGCAGTATGCGAATTACTCGGGCTGGGACATCTATCGCTCCCAGGCGCAATTAATCGCCATGCTTTTTCCCAAAGTGGCGAGCGACATGGCGCAATCACTGGTGGTGGATGCCCAGCAAGGAGGCGGAATCCCGATCTGGCCGATGGCCAACGACGAGACCGGGTGTATGGTCGGCGACCCCGGCGTTCCGGTCCTGGCAGACTACTATGCCTTTGGCGCCCGGGATTTTGATGTGAAAGCGGCGCTGGCGGCCATGATCAAGGGCGGAACGGACCCGAGCACACGGATTTGCAAATACCCGGAACGTCCCGGCTTGGTGGATTATCTCGAGAAGGGATACGTGCCCGCGCGGCGCGAGGTTGGCGGGGCCTCCATCACCCTCGAAAACACCACGGCCGACTTTGCTGTCTCCCGCTTCGCCGAGGCTCTCGGAGACCAGGCAACCGCCAAACACTTCCTGGCCCGTTCCGCCAACTGGCGAAAACTGTTCGATCCGGAAACCAAATACATTCGCCCGCGCGATGAATCGGGCAAATTCCTGCCGAACTTTTCACCCTCGACCGAGGAAGGCTTCGTCGAAGGCAACGCGGGCCAATACACCTGGATGGTGCCTTACGATCTCAGGGGACTCATCGGTGCGCTGGGAGGAGTGGAGGCCGCCAATGCGCGCCTGGACGACTATTTCAGCCAGCCAGGAACCTGGCATGGCGGCCCCTACTTCTTTATCGCCAACGAACCCAGCTTCGGCAATCCGTGGATTTACAATTGGACCGGCCGGGCTTGGCGGACTCAGGAAGTCGTCCGCAAAGCCCTGATTGAATTGTTTCACGATACGCCGGGCGGTCTTCTCGGCAACGATGATTTGGGGGCAACCTCCTCCTGGGCGGTGTTTTCCGCGCTGGGTATGTTCCCGGAAATCCCCGGTGTCGGCGGGCTGGCGCTCAACAGCCTGCAGTTTCCCCAGATCAAAATGCGGTTAGGTGGGAAGACACTCCGAATCAACGCCGCCGGGGCGCCTGACAAACTCCACATCCAACGAGTTATTCTGGATGGCCGCCTGGTGACCAACTTCTGGATTCCTTGGGCGGAGATGGCGAAGGCCTCGCGCCTTGATTTCTCATTGGCGGCGGCTCCTAACCAACAGCCCCATGAAGCCCCACCTTCCTTCGGTCCGGGGAGGAAGGACTAGCCGCCGAGCCCGGGTTGGTCCCACTTGCGCCGATACCACTTGGTCCACCCGACTTATCACGAGAACAGAGCGATTAAGCCATGAAACTGATTCCCCACCGCCTCACGAGAACTAAGAAATCTCATCGATGGTTTGCCCTTCACCGGATATGGGCCGTTGTGCGACATCTGGTTCGACATGAGCATGCCCCGTTGCAACAGAGCCAACGATTCGCGAATCTCGTCCGGACGCTGCAGCCCAACTGCATGGTCAGCGGCGGCAGCTACAATGCTTGCCTGCTTCGTTTGGAAAGCCGAAAGATTTATGAAGAACTTACTTAGCACCGAATACCTTATCCTGCTATGCGCTCTGCTTCTCCAGCCAGCAGGCGCGCAAAACGCCGCGCCAGCGGATCGCAACGCTATCAATACAACGGCGCTCCCCGGCGGCATGATGGCTGATTCCCCGGTCACGTTTCCCAAGGAGGGGGCGCTACCGTCAAAGTACCCTCCGGATGTGCGCGAGCGCGGAGAGCCGGTGGAAAAGGATTTCTTTCTATTCAGCACGCCCTGCCGTTCGGTGGCGCAAATCAATAAGATTCAGGCCGAGATGCCCAAGGGCGAGTTCACGGCGCCGCCGGGCGATTGGGAGCCACTGGCGCGCACCCGGCGCATCCTGACGCAGGGAGGCGAACTGCGGTTGATGGCTGTGGGCGACAGCATCGTGAACGACACCATGCGGTCGGGCTGGGTGGCGAAACTGCAGGAGGCGTTTCCCAAGGCGAAAATCGAAGCGATGGTCTATGTGCGCGGAGGTGGCAGCTGCCAGCATTACAAGGAGGAAGGGCGCGTGGCGAAGTACATCCTGCCGCGCAAGCCCGATCTGGTCTATATCGGCGGCATCAGCCAGAAGGACATCGCCAGCACCCGCGAGGTGATCCGCCAGTTGCGGGCGGGGCTGCCCGAGGTGGAAATTCTCCTGGCCACTGGCACGTTCGGCACCGCCGATCCGCGCGACGCAGCCGCTCTGGCGAAGGCGCCGCATTCCGGGACTGGGGCCTATGGGCAGGCGCTCAAGGAACTGGCCAACTCGGAACATTGCGCCTACCTGGACATGACCACGCCCTGGGCTGAATACATTCGTTCGGCCAAAGTGCATCCGCACCTGTTCTATCGCGACGTGGTCCATGCCAACGAATACGGCGAGCAAATCCTGGCCAAGATCATGATGGCGTTTTGGACCGCCCCGGATCTGCCGGAGACAGCGTGGCTGCCGGGACGCCTGCAATGGTTCCAGGACCAGAAGTTTGGTTTCATGATGCACTGGGAGCCCTACAGCCAATGGGGCTGCATCGAATCATGGCCGCTGGTGGAGGAGGACAAATGGGCCCGGCCGGACGATTTGAAACCTTGGATAGAGCGGGGCAAAGACCTGGCGCGGTTCACCCGCGATTACTGGGCGCTCCCGAAAACTTTCAACCCGGCGAAGTTCAACCCGCGCCGGTGGGCCGCCACGGCCAAAGACGCCGGCATGAAATACGTGGTGTTCACAACCAAGCACCATGACGGCTTTTCCATGTTCGACACGCGGCTCTCAAACTATCGCATCACGTCGCCCGACGTGCCGTTCCATGCCAACACCAGGAGGTTTTCTGTGTAGCGGTTCTTGCCTCGTCAATGCCGCCAGGACTTTGGCGGTGTCGCCGGCCAAGAGCGGAGTGGCGGGGAGATCGTCCGTTAGTTCAATACACTTCGTCATGGGAGCCGATGTTGACCAGGAGGAGAGCCTCCGTCCCGGTCTGGGGATGTTTCTGTTTGGCGAAGACGATCCGGCAGTCGTGGGCGGCGGAACAGGCATGGAGGTCGCGCGAGGGTGCGGAGGTTTTCGAGGGGCAACCTTTGCCATTTGCGGAGTTGGCGGGTGACGGTGTCTTCACGAAAACCGTAAAGTCTGTCGCCACCGCTATGGGGCTGAATCTCCGCCCTGTCCTGCAGGCTCAAACTTTCAGCTTGTTGATTTCAGCGGTTGAGAGCGGCACCGCCGCCGCCTTCATCCCGGGTGTTGGCGAAATCGCTTCCCGAGGAACGATTCGCTCTCGTGTCGGCGGAAGGAATGCAGGGGCTGAACCGCAGCCTCAGCCTCGTTTGGAAAAGTGAAGTGGCAGAATCTCGGGTTTCAGTTCGTCGGGCTATCACCCGGTTAAGACGGGCGCTGGGGTGACACCAAGTGACTGCATGTTGTAACATGGAGGGCACTGATGCATGCACCCACGCTGCAATTGCGGCGTCCATTTTATGGTTCCTCTGCGGGCGTCAAGGTCGAGCACCTTTCATGCGCAACGACCCAAGCGCCTCCACCTTAGCTGTGCCGTGAAATCGTTGAGGCTGAGGGAGGCGCTACGGTGTTGCCAGGGTGTTACTCCGGTGTTGCACCCGCCTAACTCCTTTAACTCCCTTGCCTCTCTGGCGGCGGCACATCGGCCCAGGTCTCCTTGAATTTGTCTTCCCAACCGTTGAGGAGCTGCCGGGTGCGGATAAAGACCCGCCGACCCACCGGTGGCACCCCAAAAGCCTTCACGTAGAGGTCGGTGATGTCGCTCCAGCCAACCGCCGCCGCGGGCAACTCGCCGATAATGGCGAACCGGTTGCCCCGCGTCCAGATCCCCCGGCTGCACCATCGCGAGCCCAGCACAAAGGTGTGCCGCGCGGGCGCCCGGGCGACCCGGACTCGCAGCGTAATGAGCCCGCCCCGGTTCAGGATCTCCAGCTCTCCCGCCGGATTCGGGCTGTGGGAACCAAGATGCAGCGGTCGCCGCTGCTCTACTGGCCGGGACAGACGCGAACGCAGAAACGGCGAACCAGCCGGACTTCCCACCACTTGCGGCGATGCGTCAAACCCCCTAGCCTGAGCCGCATGAGCGAACTGGTTCTTGAAACGACGCAGGAGGAAGACGGCGGCATCTGCGCCGAGATTGGCCCAATCATCCCTGCGAAGGCAGCAGGATAGTACATTCTCATCCTGGCAACATCCGCCTAATGGGTGCCCCCTTTACGGTCGCCATTACTTAGTCATGAGCGAAGCCTTCACCCCCGCTTGCCAGATGGCTAATCGAGTTTTTCTGCTAACGGTGTCGATCCTCCTAACGGCCTTTGCGCGGACAGCGGCCTCGACGCAGTTGGCGATTTCCAAAGCTCCCGAAGGCGCACCGCTCGCCCAAGGATACCAGGTCCGCCTGCGTCCGGCAGGCACGGATTCGTGGCAGAACGTGCCGGTCTATGCCCTCTTCCACCAGCACGACCACAATTGGGCACCTACCACGGAATCGCAGTTTGTGACGTTGGACTCGACGGGCAACACAGCGGTCGAAGTCACCGTTGTGGGTCAGACCAAAACACCGAATGTGACCAGGGTCCGTCCGCGTGAGATTGACGATCCGCTGGTTAATCCTTACTGCGGCTGGGGCATCTGGGCGGGGCCGAGGTTCTATGACAGCCGGCCTTTTTCCATCGAATACAATACGACCGGCTTCGGCGATGACGCGCCTTTATTCAATTGGGTGCTCATTGATTGGATGTGGGCGGATTTGGAGCCCAAAGAAGGTGAGTTTGATTGGAAGGGCCTGGATACCGTCGCCATCTATTGGAAAACCCGCGGCAAGCAACTGGTCGTGCGGCTCTGGGTCACGACCGATCCCGGCTGGTCCGGGGCACCCGGCAACAAGGTATGTCCTGATTGGCTCTGGGATAGCGGTGTCAAATGCCACGAATACAAAGCTGAGGGAGGAGTTACGCAGAAATGTCCTGCCTACGCGGACCCCAGTTGGGAGACGATCTACGTCCCCAAGCTCAAGCGCTTTCTAACCGCTTACCGGGATCGCTATCGCAAGCCCGGAAATCTCATCATCTTGGATCACGTCATGGGCTTCGGTGACTGGGGTGAATGGCATACGATGTGGTCACATTATCCCTGGCCGAGCCGAGAAAAGAAACGCGAGGTGCTGGCCAAAGCCATCGGCGTTTACCTGGAGATCTTCTCCATGGGAAGACCCAAGGACGAACCATTCAGAGACCTGGTCATTGCCCAGGTCTATGACGACGACTGCGCCGGCGGTACCCCGCTTGATGAAGCGATGCGTCGGCAATCGCTGGATTTGGCCGTGGCCAGAGGCCTCACTTTCACCCGCAACGGTTTCATTGATGGCATGAGTGGCTGGCCTAACGATCTGATCTCGAGGTTCTGGTCCTCTCACACTATGGTGGGGGAGGCCAATTGGTCGTACGAACAAGTCAAAAAGGAGAAGACTCACGGCACGATGGCTGAGTTCACCGATGCCTTCGCCCGCTGGCACTCCACTTACGCACACATGTATTTACATGCAGACAGTTACAAGCAAGCGATGGCCGAGGACCGTCGGGAATATGAACGGGCGTTGCGCCCCGGCGGGATCGGTTACCGTTTTGTGCTTACTTCAGCGGCCTGGGAGTCCAGTCGGGCGCCCGGCCAAACTCTGACCCTGCGACAGGAATGGGCCAATCGCAACGCCAGTTGGTGTGTTTATCCCTACCGGCTGAAGCTGTTTCTGGCGGACTCCAGCGGCAAGGTCGCCTGGTCGGAGGTCAATCAAGCTTTCGACCCGCGTCGCTGGTTGGCTGGAGCGACCTATTCAGTGGAAAGCATCTTCCGCCTTCCCACCGATCTGAAATCGGGGACCTACGACCTTTTAATCGCGTTGGTGGACGCAACGGGGAAACCGCAAATCCGCCTGGGCATCGAATGCGGAAATCACGCGTTGCTCTACCGGCTGGGTTCGGCCACAATTGTCAGTTCCAACACCACATTCCCGCGGGCTTCAGGCGCCGCTCCAACCCCTATCGTGTTGCTGGGGCAAAACAACTCCGCCAGCCCTTCTGGGAACTACGCGGGTATCGCGGAACCTTCGTGTAATGGCTTGCAAGGCCGCTATTACAACGGTCCGGAATTCAATCCCTTGGGGGCTACTCGGAACGACGCCTCGATTGATTTCCAATGGCATGAAGGTGGGCCCGCGGCGGAAATCACCAACGCCGCCTATAGTGCGCGCTGGTTGGGCATGATCAAACCACGCTACTCCGAGAACTACGCTTTCCAGGTAACGACCGATTGGGCCTCCGGTTCCATTCTGTGGGTGAATAACCAACGGCTGATCGTCCATCGGGCCAGCCCCTATATCGAAACCGGCCCCAGCGCAACAATCCGGCTGCAGGCGAACCAGAAATATGACCTGAAGCTCGAATATCTCCATCGGTCCGGAACTGCTTCCTTGCGGTTGGAATGGTCCAGCGCCAGCCAACCGCGCCAGGTCGTGCCGCCAAACCGGCTCTACACGTATACGGCGACGACGACACGGACCACGTACGGCAACCTCGGTATGCCTTGGCCGATTCCTGGCAGAATCGAGTCTGAGAACTTCGATCTGGGCACCGCCACCGACCCCGCGTATCATGTTGATACCTCGGCGAACCAAGCCCCGCCGGACGAGTTCTATCGGGATGGCACCGTGAGCATCGGCGTGGATAACATCCTCAGTTTGGCGGATGTCGGCTGGGTCAACAGCGCCGACTGGCTCGAATACACCGTCGATGTCGCTCAAGCCGGGATCTACGATATCCATGTCCGTTACGCTACGCCGCTCGAGGGCAAGGCCATTGGTCCCATCACCTTTAACGGGGTCGACAAAACTGGAAGGATCCCCCTGGCCAAGACTGGCGATTGGGGCAGCGACCTCAAGGGCGGTCATGCTTTCCGGGTGGCGACGATTCCTGATGTTGGCTTGGCTGCGGGCATTCAGAGAATGCGCGTTTGCATGGGCACAGCCGGATTCACGGTGGATTGGGTGGAAGTGGAGAGGCAAGGAGCAAGCGGCCCATGAACACAAAAAACAGCCCGCTTGCCTTGTTGGGGATGTTGCTTTCGGGGCTGGACCTGATGGTTTGTGGTGCCGAGTTGGAGCTTCCGAGCCCAGTGCAACGGTTCGACCAGAGTTGGCGGGTGGATTCGTTCCAGGTCGACGCCGGGTTGAGCCGCTTCAGCGTTCAGAACCTGGCCTTTGAGACCAATGGGACCTTGTGGGTGGCCAGCAGCGCGGGTTTGCACCGTTTCGACGGATACCGTTGGGCGCACTTCGGAACGGCTGAGGGTCTGCCCAGCATGAACGTGTGGTCCGTACTGGTGACGCATCGGGGAGACCTTTGGGTCGGCACAGATAAAGGCGCAGGAGTTTTCAACGGGCGGACGTTCGATGCCCGAGGTTCTGAGGGTCATTTGGCCGGCCCCAGCGTGAGGCGGATGGTGAAGGATCCTGACGGGACCATTTGGTTTTGCAGTCATCTCTGGCCCGATGGAGTATCGCGCGCCGGACTGACCTCGTTGAAAGACGGAGTCTGGACAGTCTACCGCAAAGATAGCGGCTTGCCCGACGATCATATTCTCAGCTATTACCGGTCCAGTGATGGACGGCAATATGCCATCACGTCCGCAGGCATTGCCTGTAAAGAGGGCAATCGCTGGGTCCCTTCGACTATCAATGCAAGAGTGCCAGAAACCCCTTGGAGCCTCGCCAGCACGCCCCAAGACGGCCTGATGATCACGGCTTTTCGGGCCGGCGCCAACCAGGTCTTCCTGCTCCAGAGCAATCAATGGCGCATGTCTCTCTGCAACCCGGCTTATCCGCCGCAGAGCGCCTTGTTGCTCCTTGACACCCGGGACGGAAAAATACTGGCGTGGGTGTTCGACGGTCAGGAAAACCGGATCCATCAGTGGGACGGCGCTAACTTCGTGCCGGTTTCCGCGCCGATCCTGCCGGGTAATCGAACGCAAGCCGTGGCTTCAATGGCGGAGGCGCCGGACGGGTCCATCTGGTGTTGCGGGCAGGGTTTCCTGGCGCGCTGGGATCAAGCCGGCGGCGAATGGTCGGAATACCCCGAACTCTCGCCGCCAACCTCGTTGGATCCCGACGGACATGCGGTTCTCTCCCGAGCCAACGCCTCCTTCTGGTTGGATGAAAGCGGTCCGGCGCACTCCGCGGTTGCCTCCGATTCACCATCGGGTTTGGAATGGAATCAAGGCTGGAGAATCTCTCCGAACTCGAGATCCGTGGAGCAGTCTCGAGGGGAGCAGCCTCCCCGTCAGTTCACTCCTGACCAAACCGGGATCGCCATTCCTTTGCAAGTGACAGGCGAAGCCTTTGACCGCGCCTGGGTCGCCGGAAAGAACGGCCTGGGGGAAAATGCTCTGTCAGTGTTCAACAGCAGCTCCTGGCGAACCCTGATTTCCTCTAGCCTTGCCAATCGGACGTTTCTGTTTCCCCCAACCCGTAATCCCTTGCGGCAAACGGATTCGAAAGGTGGCGCCTGGTATCTGATGAGCCGGCCGCTGACCAACCAAAACCTTACCGAGTATTCCTGCCTGCGGGCGCACGACGACCAAGTCGAGGCGCACCTGCTCACTCTGGATGGCTACGACCGAAAGTGGCTGCGCTCCATTTGCACGAGTCCCGACGGCAAAGTCTGGGTTTTTGGGCCGGCGGGTCTGTTGGAATTCGATCGCGCGTCCGACAAATGGACCCAAGTGCCTGCTGTCGGAGGTCGGGCGATCCAGTTGGCCATTTCGCGTGGGGACGAGACCTGGTTCGCGGTCCTCAGTTTCAAGGAAGGCGGCGAAAGTGGTTTCTGCCGCTACCGGCGCGGTGAGTGGCGGTTCTTCCCCGCGGAGATTGATGATTCGAAAGATTACACCTATCAGGCGCCGGATGGCACGCAGTACTTCTTCGGCAACCGTTGTCTTTATTTTGTGCCGCCTGGCTCGCAGGATCCGCCCTTCTCCCTCAGTCTAAAGCACCTTGGCGGGCGGCAGGTGGGCCAAGTGCTCAAAGACAGGCGGGGCAGTCTTTGGATCGACGTTTCCAACGGAAGAGAAACGAGCGTCGTGCGCTACCGCCCGGACCGCATCGCCCCGGCGACGCTGATTATCGATGCCGGGACCAAGGTTCGCGAAGACGGTCACTTCCGCTTCAAACTCGCCGGGGTGGAGCGGTTCGTTTCCCGGATTAATTCCAAGGTGGTTCGCTTTTCCTGGAGGATCGACGACCGCCCCTGGAGCGCGTTTGAGATTCCCCCCGAAGACGGATTGCCCGTATCGGGCCTGGGGTTGGGCCGGCATCGTTTTCAAGCACGCGCCCAGGATGAAGGCCTGGACGTCGATCCGGCACCGGCCGAATGCCTTTTTGCCGTGGTTGCCGTTCCCCTCCAGGAGCGCACCTGGTTTAGGCCGTTGGGGTGGAGTTTATTCGGGGTGGTCCTTTTCCTGGCGGTGATGGCGTCCGAACGGGCGCTCAAGTATGCCCGCGCCAATGCCGAGTTGGGCCGAGCGCACGCCGAGTTGCACCGCCTGAACGAGGGACTCGAACAACGCGTTGAAGAGCGGACCGCGCAACTGCAGCAGGAAATGGGGGAACGCCAGAAAGCCAATATTCAGTTTGCCGCGGTGCTGGCGGAGCGCAATCGGCTGGCGGTAGAAATCCACGACACCTTGGAGCAAGGGTTGACCGGCATTTCGCTTCAGTTGGAGGCCGTTGCCAAGAACCTGGCCAAAACCCCAGCCGCGGCCCAGAAGCATCTCGATACGGCGCGCGGCCTGATCCGGCAAAGCCAGACGGAGGTGCGCCGCTCGGTGTGGGATCTGCGCTCCCAAATGCTTGAGGCCGATGATCTGCCTTCCGCATTTCTGGTCGTCGGCAAACGCTTGACGGAAGGCACCCCCGTGCAAATGAGAGTCGAGGTGAGGGGGACGGTGCGGCCGCTCGGGGAGATGGTCGAGAACCAGCTTTTTCGCATCGGCCAGGAGGCGATCACCAACGCCTTGAAACACGCGTCCCCCAAGCAGCTCGACATCCTGCTGTCGTATCTGCCCGACGCGCTGAGCCTTTCCGTACAGGATGACGGCTGTGGGTTCATCGCCGCCGCCCAGGCCCTGCCCGCACACGGACGTTATGGACTGGTCGGGATGCGCGAACGCGCTAAACGACTCGGCGGCGAACTCGGGGTGGACAGTGCCCCCGGAGAAGGAACCACCGTCGTGGTCCAGGTCCCTCTGACCGCCACCATCCATCCGAATGGAGAAAATCATGGCCAAACCGGTAATTCGAATTCTGCTCGTGGATGATCATTTTGTGGTCCGCACCGGACTGCGCGCCATCCTCGAAGACGAACCGGACCTGTCGGTGGTAGCTGAGGCCGAAGATGGCCGCCAGGCGGTGGAGCTGTTCCGTGTTCATCGGCCGGATGTGACGCTCATGGATCTGCGCATGCCCGGCTTGGACGGGGTGGAAGCAACCCGCCATATTCGAGAAGAGTTTCCGCAGGCGCGCGTGATTATGCTAACGACGTACGACGGGGACCAGGACATCAACCGTGCCGTCCGCGCCGGGGCCTCCGGCTATGTGCTAAAAGACCTTACCGGCTCTGAGTTGGTCCGCGCCGTGAAGGCAGTCCATGAGGGTAAGACCTATATGCCCGAGGCAGTGGCCTCTCGGCTCGCCGAGAGTCTCTCCAGGCCCGAATTGACCCCGCGCGAGCTCGAGGTGTTGAAAATGGTTGTGAAGGGGCTGAGCAACAAAGAGATTGCCGACGCCCTGGAGATGTCCGAACACACTGCCAAAACCCATCTCAAGAGCATTCTAGCCAAATTTGGCGTCCGGGACCGAACTGAAGCGGCGACGGCTGCGCTGCAGCGAGGCTTCGTGCGGTAGTCGCTTGAAAGCGCCTCGCTCTTTCGAGCGATTGCCGGGATAAGCAGAGTCCGCCAGACTGGCGGCCAAATTCGCAACTATGAGAATGAGAACTCTGTTCGTGTTTCGATTAACGCTATTATTGCTGGCCTGTTTCGCGGCTGAAGGAGTTGCCCGGGCGGAGCAAAAGCAGCCAATTATCGACGACGAATTCGTTGGCCCCTTCGCCAGTTGGGTGAACGTCAAGACCGAATGCGGCGCGGTGGCTGACGGCAGGGCGGACGATAGCGCTGCGATCCAAAAGGGATTGGATCTCATCAACCCAGCCAATGCCAAACGCAAAGTGCTCTATTTTCCCGCCGGGACCTATCGCATAACCAAAACCTTGAACGTGCCGCGAACAGAACATGCTCAGACCATCGGGATGGGCATCATCGGTGAAGACCCGGCGACTACTAGCATCATTTGGGATGGTCCTCCAGAAGGTCGCATGTGGTATTACAGTCCGTGATACGCGCGCATGATGCGGCTGACGCTCGATGGTCGAGGCAAGGCCAAAGATGCCATATTTCACGGCCCGCCCTTCGCCACCGCGCTCGGCTACACCGACGTGGTATTCAAGGATGTGCAGTTCGGGATCGAAGCCGGCGAGCGCGACGGCATCGCCGAATGCCTGGTGCTGCGCTGCAAGTTCATTCGTTGCGCCAAGGCTGGCATCAACATCCAAAACTTCAACTCGCTGGACTGGTGGGTTTGGTACAGCGTGTTCGAAGACTGCCACATCGGCGTGAGCAGTGAGTACAACGGCGGTGGTGGACACTTCCACGTTTATGAGAGTTTGTTTCGGAACTCCGCCGAGGCGGACATTACCATAATGCATACGTCTTACTTTGGCATCCGCCACAACACCTCCATCAACTCCAAAGCGTTCTTTGTCGCCAAGCGGGCAGGCAATTGGACGGATAAAGAGAATTATGGCGCCGAGACTTCCATCCAGGGGAATCACATCTACGATCCCATCGATCAAACCCCCGTCCGCGTTGCTAACTCCGGCAATATCCTGCTCATGGATAACGTCATTCGCAGCCGTGCAGAGGTGAAGAGCGGCCCGGTCATTCACCTGGCGACGCCCAGTGGCGATGCGGACATGGTGTCCATTGGCAACACCTTTACGGTCGCCAATCCTTTCGACGTGAAAGGACGTCTGACGACCCAGGATGAAAAGGTTGTCTCCCGCCGCCAGAAAGAGACCGAACTGCCAACATTACCTGGCGCAACGCCCAACCGACACCGCCAGGTGTTCGACCTTTCGCCTGGCGCCACCTCGGAGGTGATTCAGCAAACCATCGATGCCGCGGCTAAACTCAGCGGTCAACACCCAGTGGTGCATTTGCCGCCGGGCGATTATGCGATTGCCAAGACGCTCGAGATCCCGGCTGGGGCCGACATGTTGCTGGTGGGTGACAGCATCATGAATGGCAACATCTTGAACTGGACCGGCGCGCCCGATCAGCCGGTCTTCCTGGTGCATGGGCCAAGCCATACGAGCTTCCATGAGCTCTATGTCAACTGCGCCAAGAAGGCGGTTGGCGTGAGAGTGGACCGTTGCGATCAGCCCGGGGGGCGCGTAATTATGCAAGAGGCCTCGGGAGACAACAGTCCGGACCTAACCGAGCTGAAAATTGATGGTCTCGACCAGACGGAGGTGAGTCTGATGGGGTTGGGTTTCTCCAAAATCGTAACTACTCAGGTCAGAACGCGGGCGAAGGAATAGAGGCGCAAGATTTCTAGATTTTGTACGGGACTCCAGAAAGCCGTCATGGCAATCTGGCGGCGTGCTGGAAACCGAAATCGTTCAA
>Ga0118677_10008360_pt1 | contig 16624 bp, 6 predicted proteins | sample AliMusrvi5mmetaG_FD_86154 | JGI IMG/M metagenome (GOLD analysis project Ga0118677, IMG submission 86154) | reverse complement strand
AACAAGCCACTTTGCCTGTCGTAATATTGGATGGGAGCTTGTGGCGGCACCGGATATAAAGCCAGTATGGCAATGACAGCAAGCAATAACAAAATGAGGCCCCACCTCTTTTGAGTTTTTGAAATGTTCATCTGTTATTATTTTTTTTCATGTTTGCTTTGTCTGCCATGAATAGCAAATATAGTACAAAGTCCGATAAATCACAGCACCCATCAGAGTAGGTTATCCTGCGACACGACTGAGGAAGTTTATTAAACACCAGTAATTATCCGGATAATTACTTATACGGGGAGATGGACAGGTTGCAACTTTCCTGATTACTATTAAAAAAAAAGTGGTGTTTTTATTCAAATGGTGGCGAAACCGGACTTCATGACCAACCTCTGCCGATTTTGGATAACCACTTCAACTTGTTAACAAGTTGTTTCCAACAAGGAGCACGAATGTTGACTATTTCGGACTATACAATGAACTATTTGTATTACAATAATATACGATTTCACACAAACGATAACCTCAATCTGATTCTGCCCTCACCTGGCTTCGACCTGTCAAATCCCCTTCTCAGGTTCACCGATTTCCATCCACAATTCATCGGGAATACTCCCCCGTCAACCGAACATCCCTGTTCAGGCCCTTCCCTCAGGTATATCTTTGCTTCATCAAACAAAAACAAAACAAAAAATGAAAGCATCAACCACAATCTTAGCAGCTGTTCTTACCCTCTCCATGAATGTTCTTTTCGCAAGTAATGACGGAGTCGCAGTAAATGTTGAATCAAATTCGTTCCAGACTTTACTGGCACCCGCTACCCCTGCCGAAGCAACATTTGAAGACGTTAATGATGCAATTGCAATTGCTTTCATCCTTTCACCAGTTTCTCCGGTTGAGGCAGATTTTTCGGACGCAATCGGAGAAACGACTATTGATATCATCACACTGGCACCAGTCACTCCATCTGAAGCAGATTTTACTACAGATGATGAAACTACGAATGTCGGTGTTCTTGCTCCTATAACGCCCTCTGTTGCTGATTTTTCAGATGGGATTTAAACTCAAACCTTAACTCGTCCAACGAATTGAAGCCGCTCCAACAGGGTGGCTTTTCTTTTGTTCTGACCAGTTTTATAGTAATGATTAACTTTGATAACCAAACCTCTTACAGAAAATGAAAAAAGTGATGTGTGGCAACGAAATGGACAGAATGCCGAACTGGGCGTTTAAAATTATGGCTTTCATGTTCAATGTTACAGATGTAGTGAAACCGCCCGGTCGGAGACTTGATGCTTTCGGCATCCAAAAGGGACAAACTGTTGTCGATTGGGGCTGTGGCACTGGCAGATATCTCAAACAAGCATCTGAACTGGTTGGTGATAAAGGAACTGTTTATGCCGTGGACATTCACCAACTTGCAATTGAGGCGGCCGCCAATGTTGCAGGTAAGTATAACCTGAAAAACGTTCATCCAGTACTTACTGATGGAACAACGGTCAACATTCCACATCGATCGGCAGATTTGGTTTATGCCCTGGACATGTTCCATATGGTTAAGGATACTAACGCTTTCCTGAAGGAACTTTGCAGGATTACCAAGCCCGATGGCATATTAATTCTTGAAGACGGACACCAGCCAAGGGCATTGGCAAAGGAGAAAGTCAATATTTCCGGGTGCTGGGAGATTGTTTCAGAAACAAAAGCGTACATGAAATGCAAACCGAAAATTTGAAGGGTTGCCGACAGATGAGAAGTTGCTGACAAAAGCACTTCAAGGGATGGATGCCGATGTTGTTTCGTTGAATTTCAATTGAACCTCTTATAGCCTATTCGCTAAAACGGAGGCTGATCAACCGGTACAGACCTTCAGGTTCTGCCAGGCTGATCAGCCTCGTTCAGGGCTTCCTGCAATGCTTACTGCAGGATGATCTTAGCCGTGGCAGATTCCTTGCCCTTACTGAGCCGGATGAAATAGATTCCGCTGGCATGACCTTGAAGCGATATTTCGGTCTTCTTCTCCCCATTCATCGACCGGGTAAGAATCCTTTCTCCCAGCGGCCCGTAGATTTCAAAGCTGGAATTGCAAGATTGACAGGTTTTGCTGATCTCAATCGTCACATCTCCGTGGGTTGGGTTGGGCCATACTTTGAACAGGGTTGACTCTACCGTACCCTCCGCCAACTGTTCTTCACCGGTCAGGGTGTTTCCTGCAGGCGACTTTCCCGGTGAACAAAACTGGTTCGTCGTTGTGATCGAGCCATGCATATACCCTCCCGGAAGAACTTTGGTTCCATACAAGTAGCTAATTTTCAGTCCGGCTACCATCGATGCGCTGCCTCCATTCGACACTGTAAAATATTTGCCCGAACCGGCGATGGTCATGGTGTTCATGGCATCATAGCAATAGCTTTGACCGCTGTTGACCACCAGGTCGGAAACATAGAGGTTGAATGGAACCACCCCGATGTAGGCCGCTTTCGGTTCCGTGGGGGCCGATTCATCATAGGTTCCGGGAAGTCCGATCGGCCCGAGATCATAAAACGCAGTGACCCGGAACCAGTGAATGCCTGGTGAGAGGCCGGCAACGGCGTCCGTCAGGAGATCGGCCCCTTCTATGTATTGCACCTTGCTGTATGGCCCGATGGAATCAGGTGCCATGTAAACATTATACCCTATCAGCAGCGGGTCCGACAGCGGGCTATCTGAACCTCCCTTTGAACTGTTTCCATTGACCGGCGGGTGCGGCTCGGGTGTAATAGAACCCGGAGGCGCCGAGATAGCCATTCCATGATCAATCGGTACCAAATTGCCCGCCGGAGGTGCCTTCGGGCCCATTCCTATGACCGAACCGTCCGTCAAACTGGTTCCGCAGGCCCTGAGACAAAAGACCCCGGGCGCTCCACCGGCATAGGTAGTCCAGGGGATAAATGTTGTTCCATCATATGCATAGGCGAGGCCTGCATTGACATTGGGCCCGCTCTGATCGTATCCAAGCCAGTGGGTTGAACCTGTAAAATTGTTCCATTTCAGCATGCAATAGAACGGCCCGGTAAATGAAATTGGCGTTGAAAGGACTACTTCCATGTATCCGGAAGGAGCCGGCACCGGAACCACAAAGGTCTGAGAGGAACCTAGCAAAGCCCCTGCCATGTTGAAGATGTCGACCTTGAACGGCTGTGCTGTCGCTGCTGTATAGTCCCACCACCGCATTTCAAAGGAGGTCAGCTGACCCGACTGGGAAGAACCTGAATTCATTATATTTCCCAACCAGAGCGTATACCCTGGATTGAACGACCATCCATTTTCCATCGACCCGTCATCGTAAATAAAGCAATTCTGGCTGCCGGGTGCACAGGATGGTTTGGTCCAGGTCAATGATGCTGTTGACCCATCATCGGCAACCCCGAGATTGATCGGGGAACACAGAAATTTTGCAACAAAAGGCTGGCATACCTCGATTGAGTTTCCACTTCCGTAAGCAGCGTTGACACAGGCCGTGACGGATTGGCCATAGGCGGCATAGTCTGACGGGATCGGAAACGAAGGAGCCATCGTGACCGCCTGGAGTGTACCGTTCAGGTAGAAATTATATCCCGACATGCAGGAACTGAGGGCGGGATCGTTCGCGATAACTTTGATGTTGTCTATTTTCCAGTTGTTGATGCTGGTAATGTTGCCACCTGACGCATGGAACCGGATATTAAAGGTGTTGTGTGTATAACCTGAAATATCCACACTGTCGGTAGTCCAGGGAATACTGGAAGTATTGGAATAGGACTTCAGAACCACCCATGTTGTTCCATTCCAGATTTCGATCTTCATAAAATTGGTACCCGGCGCTGAATTGCTGTTCAGGAATATATCATACCTGATTTTAAGCATGGGTGAATGAACCGCGGCAATACTCGTACTCGTTAAATACTCATCGTAGCCGGTTATGGCCGGAAACGATTTGAATGTCGCTGCCGGTGCGGGATCGCCTAAAAACGGTGTGATCGTCCAGTGGTTTCCGCCTGAAGTTGTCCAGCCGTTGGTCCAAAACACTCCGGAAGACCAGTCCTCGTTGAAAATACAGGTTGAATTATCAGGAGGATTCCAGGTCGCATTCAGGGTGTGGTTGTCCACCACAAGATTTGAAGGCGGAATCAGATTTTGCTGTAATACCACGTTGGTGGATACATTGCTTGTAATACTCACCGATGATTGCACAAAGGCAATAAATCCGTATTTTTCAACCTGTATCGCGTAGGTGCCTTTGAAGACCGCCGGAAAGGTAACAGTGCCTGAAGGGCCGAGAACGGCCTGGTATATCGAATCCGGATAGGCAGTGTTCTGTAACTTGACGTAAGTCCCGGCCAGGGTTGAACTCCCGCAGGAGAGACTGACGTTCATAGTCACGGAGACAGCCCAGCATTTGCCGATCCCGTTTGAGAAGGATGCATCGGACCACCTGTTGCCGGTATACTGTGCTTTCACGGCCCAGCGATAGGGATTGCACGGCAGGGCAGGCCAGCTGTTGTCAACCTGTGAAAGTGATGGCGTAGTACCTAAGGATACCCAGGTTGCAGGATCATATTCCTGTCCAAGAATCAACCTCCAAACCTGGTATCCGGTCACTCCTTCCGTATTCTCCGGGGCATCGGATCCTTCACCCGGGTTTCCGGTGCCGGGATGCGATGCCATCAGGGGCACAGGTCCCCCCGGGCCATAGACGATGGCCCTCATCATGAAGTTGCCGGCAGCCTGGGTCCATGTTCCGGATGGCATTGTTTTCATATAACTGCCAAGCTGGTTAGTGGTATTATCAAGGGCAACACCGGCAGCATTGGGAGCATTCCCCCCCTGCTTCTGCACGAGGTAGAAACTCCCGGAAGAGATTGCTATGTAGGGATAAAAGTTAAAATTATTCCAGCCAAAAGTGTAAGGCGTAAAATCAAAAGGACCGCCAATCTGGATGCCTGGCGTTCCCCCTGGTCCGGATGCATCAAAAATGAGGATTTGCATGGGCGACAACGGGTAGCTCCCGGCAGGATAATCGGATTGCTCTCCGATATTTATATTGCCGCCGGTAATCATACAGGGATAGGATGCAGGAGTATACTTCACCGCATTGTAATTCCCTCCCAGGGGCCATTGCCATAACGCCTCCCTGATCCCATCATCATACAGCAATTCGTAATAGCCCTGCGGTGAGCCCCATGTGATGTTTGCAGCAGATTGCCCGGCATTCAGGGTGGCGGTGGGTTGATATGGACTATTTGCAGTTTCGGCCATCCCGAAAACCTGGACATTTGTATTTGCAGAGGTCAGGGATATCGGAATCGTTACAAAATCGTCAAATCCGGTTTTGGATATCGTTGCGCTGAAAGAACCAAACTCATAGATGGTGATGGAATAATTCCCCCCGGGGCCAGTGGTTTTTGTTGTTTGACCATTTATAGATACCGTGGCCCCTATGATGGGGTTTCCTGTGGTTGCACTCATCACAAATCCCGTGAGATACCCCGGAATCGCGTTCATGCAAAGATCATGGTTCACGGACTGTCCGTTGGCAATGGTCTCAGCGAAAAGAGAGTTGTTATAGCCGCTGACAGAACAGGTTATACTGGAATATCCTACAGGGAGATTATAAAAAATATATCCTCCGACATTATTCGTGGTTGTGGTATGGCTTCCGCAGGTCACCGTAACCCCACTCATTTTATGGTTGTTAAAGCAATTGGTAATCGTCCCCATCAGGGCCCCGGAGTAAGGTTGTTCAACAAACCGCAAATTGGGAAGATTCGCATAGCCGCCAAGTGCCGCCCCGGTAAAACTGCATCCCACTGTATTATCCTGCCAGTAGGTCTGCACCTGGCCGACCGTGGCCGTGACGCCGCTGACCGTGGTGTTGCCCGTATAACTTCCATTGTTTCCGTAACAGATTTCAAGGATCACATTGGAACCATCCCAATAAAACGGGGTCTGCAGCGTAATCATCTGCCATCCCGTTCCGGGTACGGCATAAGAGCCACTGTAGCAGTTTTGCAGACCGGTGACCCAGCCCGTGAATGCATTCAGGGAAGAGTTCATCATCCGGATGTTGAAATTCTGCATGGTCTGGCTGCTGGCTGTCGTAACATTGAAGCCGATCGAGCTGATCATCCCGGGAGTTGCCCCTGCCGCGAGCATATCCGCGGCACTATAAAGCAACTGGGTCCTGCCCCCCATCCAGAGAGTGGAATAGGGATAAGTGCAGGCCATTGATCCCGTGCCAACCGTAACAGTGGCAGGAGGAAGCGGTCCTCCGGCAAGGATATGGACAAGATCGAGATGACAACTATTCCCATAAACCGAAACGAAGTCGAATGCCACATAGAGTGTCGCCTGCCCGCTTGCAGCTTCAGGAAGAGATACCGTTTGGGTGGACCACGCCGGTGTCAATCCCACGCGCATCACCGTCCCGGCAGTGGTCCAGGTCGTCCCATTGGTGGAAAACTGCACATTTACCTGGTCGTTAAACATTGCCAATCCCGGATCAACATACCATTTAAAATCAACCATGATCGTATTGTACCCAACGGTCGAAATGGGGGTGATCATCTTCAAACGGTTATCTGTACCGCTGGGTGCATCGAATGAATTAAATTCCACCATCCTGCTCCCGGAAGGAGGAACACAGGCAGGGTTTATCCCGGTCGATTTAAAATACAGGTAGTTGCTCCCATTGACCAGATCAATTCCCCACCCTGCCGGGGGGATCTGTCCGATGGACGCTGATTCAAAATCTTCGGTGAACAGGGTGGTCTGGGCTGCGGATCTAATCGTCAAACATAAGCAGGAACACAGTACCAAAATGATTATGGGAATGACACTATTATTTTTTTTCATGACGTGTTTTTTTGAATCGGAAATTTCCGGATTTTCAGTAATTGCAAATGATTTACACATTGATGGTTGAATTCTATATCAAGCTTTAACAGACTATTGCCGGATGATCTTGGCCGTGGATGATTTCATTCCCGAACGGACCCGGATAAAATAGATCCCGGCGGGTTGATCTTTCAGTGAAATAGTCATCCTGTCAGCACCTGCCATCGACCGGCTCTGAATCTTCTCTCCAATAGAACCATACACCTCTATACCTGCATCCGCGGCGGCACAGCATTTATTCAGTTCAACCGTGACATCTCCTGATGTCGGATTGGGCCAGGCTTTGAACAGGGATGATTCCACTGTACCTCCTGCCAACTGTTCCTCGCCGGCCAGAGCATTTCCTGCCGGTGACTTCCCGGGAGAGCAGAACTGGTTTGTAGTGGTGATCGAGCCATGCATATACCCTCCCGGAAGAACTTTGGTTCCATACAGGTAACTGATTTTGCTTCCGGCCACCATCGATGCGCTGCCTCCATCGGCCACCGTGAAATACTTACCTGCACCGGCGATGGTCAGGATATTCAGGGCATCATAGCAAAAGGTCTGACCATTGTTGACCATCAGGTCGGAAACGCTTCGATTGTATGGGATCAGACCGATCCAGGCAGCTTGAGGTTCCGTTGGCATGGATTCATCAAAACTCCCCGGAAAACCGATGGGACCAAGATCGAAGTAGCCGGTAACCCGGAACCAGTGGACGCCCGGAGACAGGCCGGGTATATCTGTTGATAAAGCATCCGCACCCTCCACGTATTTCACGAGCGAATAAGGGCCGGCCGAATCGGGAGCCATGTAAATATTATACCCGATCAGGTTAGGATCAGAAAGCGGGCTGTCGGAAGCACCCTGCGAACCGGAGCCGGAAATAAATGGTGGAGGAATCGAGCCCGCGGGAATCCTGGGAATCAAACCGGTTGCCGCCCTGGCAGTTCCCTCTGCAGGAATCCCTTCCGGTCCAATCACCGTCATCGGCCCGTCCATGGAGGTTGTACCGCATGCCAGGAGGCAAAACACTCCGGGGGAACCCTGCCCCCAATAAGACGTTACGGGCACAAAATTCGTTCCGTTATAAACATAGTCCAGTCCGGCATTTGCATTGGGACCATCCGTGTCATAACCCAGGTAATGACTGATTTCCGGCAGATTGTTCCATTTCACCATGCAGTAAAACGGGCCGGAATAGTTGACCGGCGTGGAAAAATCAACCTCCATGTATCCGGAAGGAGCTGGTACCGGAACTACAAAAGTGGGTGATGAACCCAACAGTACTCCCGACAGGTTAAACACATCCACCTGGAACGGCAGGGCGGATGCGGAAGGGTTGTTCCACCAGCGCATCTTGACAGAGGTCAGCTGACCCGACTGCGTAGAACCCACATTCATTTTATTCCCGTACCAAAGCAAGTTATTGGGATACATCAGCCACCCCGATTCCATGCTGCCATCTTCATAAACAAAACAGTTCGCTGAACTGGCGGAACAGACCGGTTTTGTCCAGGTTAAGTTTGCAGTGGATCCTGCATCCATGACCGACAGGTTTGTAGGATAACATAAATATTTCATGATGACCGGAGTACAAACCTGGGTTGAATTCCCTACCCCGTAACTGGCACTGACACAGGTATTGACAGTCTGGCCATAGAGTGCATACCCCGCTGGGATCTGATAGGAATTGGCCGTTGTAAACGACTGAAGTGCTCCGTTGAGGTAAACGTTATATCCTCCCATGCAGGAAGCGAGGGTTGGATCGTTTGCGATAATTTTAATGTTGTCTAATTTCCAGTTGCTGATGGTGGAACTACTGGCGCCCGAGGCATGAAACCGGATTTTGAATGTATTGTGGGTATAGCCCGAAATATCAATGCTGTCGGAGCTCCAGGGAATGCTGGCATTGCTGGAATAGGACTTCAGGACCACCCAGGTTGTTCCATCCCAGATTTCGACCTTCATGAAATTGGTGCCCGGAGCCGAAATGTTTGCCAGGAAGATATCATATTTAATTTTAAGAACGGGAGAATGAACCCCGGCCATGTTTGCGCTCGTCAAATACTGATCATAACCGGTAACCGCGGGAATTGACTGGAAGATCGCTGAAGGAGCTCCATTACCTGATAGCTGGGAGATCGACCAGTTATTTCCTCCGGAAAGCGTCCATCCATTCATTAAAAACACTCCGCTGGACCAATCCTCATCGAGCAAATAGTGCGCAAAATCGGGAGGATTCCAGGTCGCCAGCAAGGTATGGCTGTCTATGGCCAGGTTGGTTGGAGGTATCATGTTTTGCTGCAGTTGCACATTATTGATGATATTGCTCATGATACTTACCGGAGATTGCACCGAGGGATTATATCCGAATTTATTGACCGTTAAGGTGTATGTTCCTTTGAATACAGCCGGAAAGGTATAATTACCAGACGGACCCATGATGACCGTGTAAACGGTATCCGGGTACATGCTATTTTGAAGTCTGAGGTATGTGCCGGAGGTTGATTCTCCTCCACAGGAAAGGTTCACATTAACCGTGACTGAAGCTGTCCAGCATTTGCCAATACCGTTTGTGAAAGAGGCCTGAGACCAGCCGGCTGTGTACTGAGCTGTTACGGCCCACCGGTAAGGATTACAGGGAAGGGAAGGCCATGCATCGTCTGCCTGTGACAGGGTTGCGGGAGTGCCGATGGATACCCAGTTTGCCGGGGTTCCTTCCTGACCCTGCAGGAATCGCCATACCTGGTATCCACCGGTAAGTATTCCGGAGTTCTCCGGGTTGTCAATTGTTTCCCCAGGCAATCCGGTTCCGGGTTTTACCGACATCAGTGGTAAGGGTCCGCCAGGTCCGTTAACGAGGGCCCTGATCATGAAATTACCTGTTGCCTGTGTCCACGATCCCGACGGCATGGTTTTCATATAACTGCGAAACTGGTTGGCGGTATTATCCAGGGCGATACCGGCGGCGTTGGGGGCATTCCCCCCTTGAACCTGAACGATGTAAAAACTACCTGACGAAACAGTTACGGGTGTGGAAAACGAAAAATTGGTCCAGCCAAAGTTGTATGGTGTAACATTCAAAGGCCCTCCGATCTGGTATCCGGGAGTTCCTCCCGGTCCGGAGGCATCAAAAACCAGGAATTGAAGGGCAACCATCGGGTTACTCCCGGAAACGTAGTCGCTCTGTATCCCAATATTGAAACAGCCTCCCTTCAACATGCAGGGATACGCGGCCGGTGTGAACTTGACCGCATTATAGTTTCCTCCCACGGGCCATTGGGAAAGAGCTTCCTCCACACCGTCATCATAAAGCAGTTCGTAGTTCCCTTTGGGAAGGCCCCATGTAATGTTTACGGCAGTCTGTCCCGCGTTAAGGACAGCCTGGGGGTTGTCGGGCGGGTTTAAAGTTTCGAACATGGTGAAATTCTGTACAATGGTATTTCCCGGGGTAAAGACCAGGAGACCTGACCCCGAATCCTCAAAACCTGCTTTGGCCACATTGGCCGCGAAGGTACCGTAGGGATAGACATCCAGGGAGTAACTCCCGGAAGGGCCGGTGGTGTATGTTACCAGGCCGTTCATGGAAACCAGAGCCCCGATGATTGGGTTTCCGGTGAGTGCACTTGTGACGACTCCCGAAAGGTGGCCCGGAATTGGGTTCAGACAGGTATTGGATTGTGTCGGTGCCCCGTTCGTGATCGTCACAGGAATTGAATTTGGGGTGTAGGTGCCAAGCGAATAATTTACCGTATAATTTCCGATCGGGAGACTATTAAAGATATAATTGCCAGTAGAATTGGTAGTAGTGGCCTGGCTTCCGCAGGTCACAACGACCCCCGGCAATGGGCTGGTATAAAAACAATTGTTCACCTTACCGGCCAGGCTTCCCGAATAAGGATTTTCCACAAACCGCAGATTCGGAAGCCATATATTGCCTGTAACAGGTGCCCCTGAATAGCTGCATCCTATGGTGTTGTCCTGACAGTAGGGTTGCACCTGGCCTGCAGTGGCGGTAGTACCGCTGACAACGGTGTTGCTGGTGTAACTTCCATTATTACCGTAACAAATTTCCAGGATCACATTAGAACCATCCCAGTAAAAAGGAGTTTGCAGCGTGATCATTTGCCATCCTGTGCCAGGTACAGCATAAGAGCCACTGTAACAACTTTGCAAACCACTGACCCAGCCCGTGAAGGCAGTCAGGGAGGTGTTCATCATCCGGATATTGAAATTCTGCATGGTCTGGAGGCTGGCAGACGTAACATTAAATCCGATCGAATTGATCATCCCGGGAGTTGCACCTGCAGTAAGCATATCCGAAGCATAATAAAGCAATTGGGTCCTGCCCCCCATCCATAAGGTAGTATAGGGATATGCACAGCCGACCGTACCCGACCCCACCGTAACAGTTGCAGGCGGCAGGGGACCATTTGCCACAATGTGTACCAGGTCAAGATGACAGTTTAACCAATGGTTTGAATGGAAGTCAAACGCGACATACAGGGTCGCCTGCCCGTTAACGGCTGCCGGGAGCGGAACCGTCTGAGTGGTCCACTCAGCTGCCGTTCCTCCCCCTGTCACCGCTCCCGCAGTGTTCCACGTAATGCCGTCGGTGGAATACTGCACATTCACATAGTCCGGCAGATCGGTATAGAACGACTCAGAAAACCATTTGAAGTTCACCATAATATTGGTATATCCAATGGTGGAAACCGGGGCGGTCATCTTCAACCGGTTTTCAGTTCCTGTTATTGCGAGGTAAGATTGAAACTCAACCATTTTTGTTCCTGAAGCAGGAGAACAGATGGGGTTGGTCCCCGCTGATTTGAAATAGGTGTAATTGCCTCCGGCCACATTGTCAATTCCCCATCCCGCCGGGGGAGTCTGACCGACGGACGCTGATTCAAAATCCTCGGTGAACAAGGTGGTTTGTGCACCGGAACGGACTGCAGACCCAAGGAGCCCCGCTGCCATCAGAAGCAGCCAACACAATACAAAGGAGTTCTTTTTCATGTTTTTCAATTTCAGAACTCCTGACCTCGTCCACTGAAAATAACTGTACCCCGGCATATTAGCGCAAACAGGAAAAGCGGTAAATTTGCCACATGCAACTATTATTACCCATTTATCCACCTGATACCACCCTGATAAACGCCAACGTGGGTGTATATGAACGAGAGGGCCTCGTTCAATATCTGATCAACGGTTTACCCGTATACTCACATGCAAAGGATAACAATGATGCCTTCCGTTATATAACCAGTAATTTCATACATCATGGTTTATGCCGTAATGTTGACATTGAGCGCGCCTTTGGTGTTAGCGAAGACAGTGTAAGCCGGGCGTTAAAGAAGTTTGAGACAAAAGGTGAGGCTGGCTTCTTTGGTCCTGATGCGCGCCATGGGAAGGCTTATAAAATTACAGGAGGCAAGCGTGAGCGGATCCAGGTCAAGTTGGACAAGGGCCAAAGTAATTATAGTATAGCGAAAGAAGAAGGGGTGGCGGAGTCAGCCATTCGGTATGGCATCAAACAGGGCTATTTAAAAAAAAGAGTTTAGCCGTAACACCAGCTTTTGAAGGTATAACACCCAACCAACGAAACCAGCAAGATCAAGAATCCTTTCTTGGGATGGCCACCACGCGTTTGGAGGATCGCATAGCCTGTTCTCTTGGTGATGGCAGCTCTGGTGGAGTTCAATTTGAAGAAAGTCAATCGCTAAGTGGCGGTGGAGTTTTGTTTTTATTACCATCCTTATTGGCACAGGGGCTATTAAAGACCAAAGATGTTTATACCTGGCCATCAAAATTTTACTACAGCCTGGAGTCCATTGTCCTGACCTTGGCCTTCATGGCCCTCTTACGAATAAAAAACCCGGAACAACTCAAACAATGCAAGCCAGGTGAACTTGGAAGGATCATTGGATTGGACAGGGTTCCTGAGGTAAAATGTTTACGCCGTAAGATTGATTTGCTAACTCGCCAGCAACAGGCAACACATCTGAACACTATCCTGGTTGATTCATGGTATAGTGGCGATTCATCACAGGATGCGGAATTTTTATACATCGATGGGCATGTGCGGATTTATTATGGGGACAAAGCCAATCTTCCGGTAAAATATGTTTCCAGACAAAAGCTTTGCCTGAGCGCCACCACAGAGTATTGGGTAAACGATGCTCAGGGCATGCCCGTTATGATGGTCATGGGCGAGTTAACTGAAAAGTTGCAAACAGTCATTGAATATCAAATCATCCCGGAACTTCAAAAAACAATCCTGTTATCCCGACAACCCCAAGGCGATAATACACCTGTTTGCACGTTTATTTTCGACCGTGAAGCCTATGAACCTGATTTCTTCATGCGACTATGGAAAACGTACAAAATAGCCATCATAACCTATCGCAAAAATGTAAAGGATAAGTGGCCAGAGGAATGCTTTAAAAGCGTTACTGTTTCTGTCTTACAGCAAATCGTTAACATGCAATTATGCGAATATGGAACCCACCTTGGCGGTTATTGGTTCCGCGAGATCAGACGTAAGGGTGAAACAGGGCATCAAACATCCATTGTTACCACTCATCCCACCTTAGAAGCCAAGTTCATTGCAGGGCGCATGTTTGGCCGGTGGAGCCAGGAAAACTTCTTCCGTTACCTTATTGAAGATTATGATTTTGACAAAATGGTCTCTTTCGGAGTAGAACCTGTTGATCCGGAAAAAGAAATCGTGAACCCTCAATACCGTAAGTTGACTCACCAATTAAAAAAGTTGAGAGAAAAAATACAACGACTTGAAGCCCGGTTCTTTCCTCTAATCCAATTAGCCATGGACCAGCCACTGGACAATTTACCTCTTATAACCAATAAGCAAATGGAGTATAAAGAAAAAATAGACTTCTTCAAAAACCAGCACACGGAAATCATTAACCAACGCTCCAAATTAAAACCCCGGCTGAAAGTTTGTCAGATGAACCAGCAAGAAAGATATAATAAACTCAAAACCGAAAGCAAGTTGTTGATGAATGTGATACGAATGATTTGTTATCGTGCCGAATCATCCGTGGCAGAGTGGATTGCTCCATATCTTCCAAAGGCGGAAAATGAAAAGAGAATGGTGGTTAAACAAATCATTCAATCAAACGCTGACCTGAATCCTGATTATGAGAGTAAATCTCTTAGAGTTACCCTGCATTCTTTGGCTGCGGCCAGGTACAATCACGCTGCCCGTGAATTGGTCAAATTGTTGAATCAGACAGAAACCATTTTCCCTGGTACCGATTTGAAAATGATTTTTGAAATTACCGCCAAATAAGACTGCGTGAGGTCAGGAGTTCTGAATTTACAGATAACCATAATAAGAAATAGATAACTTATTCATTACAAAGACGCGTTGATTCAGGTGCCAAAAGTAATTCACCCAATGGAACCTGATTGACACCATTGTTCCAGATTGTGCCACAGATGTTGCAAAAGTGCAGAATTTGAAAAAAATCAGGTACCTTGAAATAATTCCATTCGACGGAGACAAATGGTTTTCCCGCAGACCAATCCGATACCTGGCAGGATGGATCGTCGCGGGCAGGATCAGCAGCGGTTCCGCAAAATACAGACGCAGCAACCTGAGCGGCTAAAAACAAAAAGCAACCTGGTTTGAATGATGAAGTTGTTACTTCCAAACCAGGTTGCTTTTTCCTGTTCAATCGGGGTTTATCATTGCTTCACCACCCTCATCACCCCGGTTTTATCATTTTCAATTACCTGGATCAGGTAGATGCCGGGTTTCCTGTTTGCAAGGTTAAAGGTATAACGGTTCCCCGCCGGTAATTCAGCGCTGTGGATTTTATCACCCTGCATTCCGTAAATGTTTACCGAAATGTTTGAAGATTCCTCAAACTTGAGTAATTCCAGTGTAAATTCCCCGGTTGTGGGGTTGGGATACACCCTGAAGAATCTATCCCGGCCGGAAAACACGGTTGCCTCCCCAACCGTCGACAACAGTTCAGCCTGTGTGGCTGTCATCGCTGGCGACATGCTGCCGCACAGGTCGGTCGCAGAAATCCGGCCATGGAAATAGGACCCGTTTAACGCATGAACATCGGGTACCAGGTTAATTTTATTTCCTGCGATCAGGTTGACGGTACCCCCGCTTTCAACAATAAAATTCTGAACGGTGATGTTTTGCATGGCTTTGTAACATTCAACAGCGCCGGATGGCACCGTATGATCCGCTACCACGAGGGTGAGCGGAACTCCTGCCTGGACTACCCGGAGAATCTTCGAAAGCGGCACCCCCTCTCCCGAAATGGTAATCTCAGCCGTTCTTGCCGCATCCGAAGTGTTTGCATCGTAGGTAACGGTGATCGTGTCATTGTCATAGCCAATCAGCGGGACTGCACTGAGCCAGCCTGCGCTCTCGTTAACCGACCATGCGATGTTGGAACCGACCACAAACGAAGTTGTTCCTGCCGCCGCTGAAACATTCCTGACCGAGTCCGCCACATACAGGGTGTCAAACCCTGGGGTGTAGAACAATACATAGATTTTTTCCGGCGGAAAACCCAGCGTACTGGCATTGATGGTGTCGTAATGCGGGATTCCGCGGTGCTTGTTCGGGGTGATGAATTGAACATTTTGATTACCTCCCGCTGCGCTTAAATACCCGTCGGCCGGGCTCGAATTGATCGAACCGGTCGCCGTCACTGAATAATAGACCTGGTTTGGAGAAGAATTGGTCAGGTTTGAATGGAAATGGAATACACTGTCTTTCATGACAACATACTGGAAACTGTTTTCGCCCCAGTGCAACGGCCCCTGATCAACATAAAATATCCAGTTTGCAGTTTCGGCAAGCGGGTTGCCGTATTGATCCTTCACCCCGACGATCTGGGATTTCAGGTACTGGTTTTCGACAAAATAACTTAACCCGGGGTTCAGGGTAAAAATGATCTTGTTGGTGCCATGGTTATATTGTACACCTGATCCCACCTGCATCCCGGTTTCGGCGTTCAGGAGTTTACAGTTGTAGACCGTAATGGATGCCGGATCGAGCGCTTCATTAAACGTAAATGAAATTTCGTCGCCGATGCTGAGTATGCCGTCCGACGGCTGCGGAGTGCCAACAACCTGCGGCGGATGCATGTCAATGTGACCGGTGCGTATTTCCGAGTAATTGGTGTCCCCTGTACATATTGCCACAGCACGAATCTTGTAATCACCGTCACTGAAACCGCCCACATTCCAGTCATACACAATGTAAGAAGCCGTTATTGAGGCCTTCGGAGTTGAAAACACCTGGGTCCAATCGGTTCCATTCACCGAATATTCCATTCCGACGGATTGCAATTGCGTATTCGCCAGGTTGTAACCTGTAACCTTAACCTGGAGCATATGACTGCCTGCCTGGTTGACAACCCAGTTATTGCCAGGCGAAAAAATGGAGACCGGCGAACAGGGAGGGATGAAATGCACGTCAAACGTTGCCGTATCGGAAAAACCCGAATCCGACTGACAGGGAGAGGTCAGCATCACTTTTAAACCTGTCAGATCGTAGTTTTCTCCTGCAGGCTTTGAAATGGCAATAGTTACTCCTGTTGAAGTGCCCGGCTGCACGGTGTAATTAATCGGATCTGACAAATCATGGGATCCAACCATGACGGCAGCGCTATGTGGATTGGTTGAATTCACCACGCCCAATGAATAATCCCAACTCTCCCCGGTCTGGCTGGTATTTATC
>Ga0118677_10008359_pt1 | contig 16624 bp, 9 predicted proteins | sample AliMusrvi5mmetaG_FD_86154 | JGI IMG/M metagenome (GOLD analysis project Ga0118677, IMG submission 86154) | reverse complement strand
TTCCACCCGGCGGGAGTATCGGGGCTCATCCTTGCGGAATTGGTAGGTGTTGATGATCTTGGCGATGTGATCGTCCGTCAGTTGGTTCTGGCGTTTGCTTTTCAGAAGTGCTCGGCGGCGTTGATGACGAGCACGTCGTCGGGCTTCTTGCATTTCTTGAGGACGAGAATGCAGACTGGGATGCCGGTGGAGTAGAAGAGGTTGGCGGGCAGGCCGATGACGGTGTCGATCTGGCCGTCTTTGAGCAGTTTGGTTCGGATGCGTTCCTCGGCAACGCCAAGGAAGAGCACGCCGTGGGGGGGACCGGCTAAGCCGACAACGGAACCGGAGGCAAGCGACTCATTGACGCCGGTACGTCGGCATACGACACAGATGTGCATTTTTGGGGGAAAGTCGTGGATAATAACGGGAGTTCGGTAGAGGGCGCGGAAGACTTCTCTCAATGCAAGACAGGCTGGAAGCCCGTCGTCCATGACAGGCAGGATGCCTATCTTCCTAGGCTCGAGTAGGAAATGCGGCTGGGGCAAGCATTGGCTTGCCAGGGTGGCGGGCGTTGCCTAGGCTAATCGCCGCCGTGCCGACACCAGCCCTATTAGCCCTTGAAGACGGACGTTGTTTTACAGGAACAGCCTTCGGAGCGAGTGGATCCACCACCGGTGAAATCTGCTTTAACACCTCCATGACCGGATATCAGGAGGTCATCACCGATCCTTCGTATCGCGGTCAAATCGTCGCCATGACCTACCCACAGATCGGCAATTACGGGGTCAATCCCGAGGACGCCGAATCCGCCGCAGCGCACATCCGGGCGTTCGTCATCGGCGAATTGTGCGAAGTTCCGTCTAACTGGCGCTCCACTCAATCACTGGCCGACTACCTGGCCGCACAGCGGGTTTTGGGTATTGAAGGCATCGACACCCGGGCGCTGACCAAGCACTTGCGCTCACTCGGGGCGATGCGGGCTTGTGTGACCACGGAATTGGACCGCGAGGCGGCGATTGCCGCGGCACAAGCGTCGCCGTCGATGGCGGGGATGGACTACGTGAAGGAGGTTTCCACGCCGCTAGGATACCACTGGGAAGAGGAAAGCCGGCGCTGGCGCCTGCCCAACGCGTCCACCGGGGAAACCACCAACTATGGTGAGTTGCCGCCGTTGCGCCACCGCATCGTGGCGTACGATTTTGGCCTGAAGTTCAACATTTTGCGCCGCCTGAGACAGGCGGGTTTTGCGGTGGATGTGGTGAATTTCCGGACCACCGCCGCCGAGGTTTTGGCGAAAAATCCTGACGGGGTATTTCTATCCAACGGTCCCGGTGATCCTGCGGCGCTCGGTTACATTCATCACGAAGTGCGCCAATTGCTCGGCAAAGTGCCGATTTTTGGCATTTGCCTGGGCAATCAGATCCTCGCCCACGCATTTGGCGGTACGACTTTCAAACTCAAGTTCGGCCACCGAGGCGGCAACCAACCGGTCAAGGATCTGCGCAGCGGCAAAGTCGCCATCACTGCCCAAAACCACGGCTTTTCCGTCGATCCTGACTCGCTGCCACCGGAAATCGAAGTCACCCACGTCAATCTTAACGATGGCACTGTCGAGGGCATGCGCCACCGCGAACTGCCAGTCTTCAGCGTCCAGTACCACCCCGAGGCCGCGCCCGGTCCGCATGATGCATCGTATTTTTTCCAAGAATTCGCCGAGCTGATCCATGTCAATAAGCTCTAAGCACAGATGAGAGACAAGACTGCAAGACAGGAGACGCAAGAGAAGATGGCCGACGCTATGCGTTGCTCTTTTTCAGGTCTGGTGCCTCCTTCCCCGTTTAGAGTTTAAAATTTACTATTTAGCACCAGAATTTCACTTCATGAACACCATCATCGCAGGGCTCCAGTGGGGAGACGAAGGTAAAGGCAAAATCGTCGATTATTTAACAGAATCGGCGGATCTTGTCATCCGCAGCCAAGGCGGCAACAACGCCGGCCATACGGTCATCACTAACGGTGCCAAGTACATCCTCCACCTCCTGCCCTCCGGCATTTTGTGGGACAAGAAAGTGAACGTGATCGGCAACGGGGTGGTCATCGATCCAGTGGGTCTGGTTGAGGAGATCCGGCGGGTCGAATCGCAGGGGGTGGCCATCACCCCGGAAAAGTTGCTCATCTCAGACCGTGCCCACGTCGTGCTGCCAATCCACAAGGAACTCGACGCCGCCCGCGAAGCCGCCTTGGGTTCGCACAAAATCGGCACCACCAAGCGCGGTATCGGCCCCACCTACGCCGATAAAATCAACCGCTGTGGCCTGCGGGTGGCCGATTTTAACGATCTGGCATTTGTCACTGAGCGAATCACCAAGCGGGTCGCCGAGGCTAACGAAATTCTCGTCCGCTATGATCTGCCAACCTACGAGGCGGCGGCGGTGTGCGCTGAGGTGTTGAGCGCCTTTGAGCGCCTCCGGCCTCACGTGACCAACACCATTCCCGTGCTCCATACCGCTTGGAAAGCCGGGCAAACCTTGCTGTTTGAAGGAGCCCAGGGCACCCTGCTCGATGTGGATTTCGGCACCTATCCGTTTGTTACCTCCTCTAACACCACCGCCGGGGGTGCCTGCACCGGCTCCGGTTTGCCGCCCATGGCCATCCAGCGCGTCATCGGCGTCTGCAAGGCCTACACCACCCGCGTCGGGTCCGGCCCGTTCCCCACCGCCGATGAGGGGCTCTCCGACTACCTCCACGGCCTTGGCCGAGAATTCGGTGCCACCACTGGCCGCCCTCGTGGCTGCGGCTGGCTCGACACCGTGCTGCTGCGCTTCGCCTGCATGGTCAACGGAGTCACCGGCCTGGCCGTCACCAACCTCGACGGCCTCGATGCCTACCAGACGTTGCAAATTTGTACCGCTTATGACATTGACGGCCACTTCCACCCGCTTCCCCCTGCCGAGCGGGATGCCTGGGACCGTGCCGTGCCGGTCTATGAATCACTGCCCGGGTGGAATTGCGACACCACTGGCTGTACCCGCTTCGCCGACCTGCCGGGCCAAGCTCAAGCCTATCTCGCCCGTCTCGCCGAACTCTGCGATGCTCCCATCGCCTTCGTCGGCGTCGGCCCGGATCGCGCCCAAACGCTCGCCGTCTAACGTCCCGGCACCTGTCATCGATTTTCCAACCGCTCTCCCTGCTAAAAACCAAGCCCCGTGTCCGAATTTCCAACCATTCCGCGTCACATCGCCGTCATCATGGATGGCAACGGGCGCTGGGCCAAGGAACGTGGCCTGCCGCGCCGCGAAGGCCACCGCGCCGGTGCCGAATCGGTGCGAGAAATCATGGAGGCTTGCAAGGAACTGGGTGTCGGGTATCTAACACTCTTTGCGTTTTCGTCGGAAAATTGGAGCCGTCCGGCGGCCGAGGTGCATGCCTTGATGGCGTTACTCGAGCGTTTTTTGCGTGAAAAAGCCAAGGATTTGGACCGGCAAGACGTCCGGTTGCTGGCTATTGGGCAACTTGACAGGTTGCCAGCCAAGACCCGTGCGCTGCTGGATTCGATCATCGCCCGCACCGCCTCTCACAGTTCCATGACGATGGTGCTGGCCCTTTCGTACGGAGCACGCGAGGAAATCGTGGCCGCCGCCCGCTCGCTGGCCACCGACGCTGCAGCCGGCCGCTTGTTGCCCGAGGCGATCGATGCGGAGCTGTTTTCCTCGCGCTTGCAAACCACCGGCATCCCCGATCCAGACCTACTCATTCGCACATCCGGCGAAATGCGCATCTCCAATTTCCTCCTCTGGCAAATCAGTTACGCCGAAATCGTCATCGTTAAAAAAAATTGGCCGGATTTCCGTGAAGGCGACCTCTTTGAAGCCGTCGAGGAATATCAGCGCCGCCACCGCCGCTTCGGAGCCCTGTGATGTCCCAATCGCCTCAAGAAGCCACGCAAAGCGACCTCAGCGGCATGGACAAACTTATCAAGGGCTCCGGGCGGTTTACCGTGCGACCCTGCTGATGCGCAGTTCGTCGATGGCACCGGCAAAATTCCCAAGTTCCAGGAACCAATCGTCGTCGCGGCCGGTTTCGACGCTTGCGGTGGTGGAGACTAGCACCGTCCCATCGACTTCCAAGGAAATGAGATTGTCTTTGGTGCGGGTGATTTTGAGAGTGTGCCACATTCCGGGTGCGATACTTGTGTCCCATTCGGTATTACTGAAGATAGGATACCTACCGGCCAGTAAGATGGGCGTTGCCGGAGACCGCCATTTGTCTTGAATGAATCCTAACGAACTGTCCCAGTATTGATACATTCGTAGGATGTCGTAGCTGTCATGCCCCCAGGCGAGGAAATCGGTGGGGAAAATCCGGGCCTCAATACACAGATCACAGGTGGCTGGAGAGACTTCTGAATTGGGAATCGTTACGCTGAGATTGTCCCCAAGGTCGGCAAAGGTTGCGCAACCACCAGAAGGATGCGTCATCCATGTTGGATCAACTAACAGACTCGTATTGCCGTTAGCTGTCAGGTGATGACCGTTGCCGCTACTGTCTTGGAAATCGCCATCGAAGTGGTAAAGGGCGATGGTGTCCGCGTCATTGATGAATCCTTCCGGGGCCGCAGTGGGATTGACGGTCCGGCTGATGCGAACCTCATCGATGTCGGCGTCAATATCTCCGATGCTAAAGGTCCAATTGTTGATACGTCCGTAGTCATTGGGAACAAGAGCGCTGGCAACTTCGATGTCATTGATTTTGAGACTGATATTGCCAACGGTATCCTGTGCCACTGTAATTTTTTGCCATTGGTTTAGACTGACGGCGGATGTCCATTGACTGTTAGTGAAGATAGTGGTTTGACCGCTCCGAAGCATGGGGGTCTGCGGTGTCAGCCATTTGTCTTGGAGAATACCCATCGAGCTGTCCCAAGATTGTTCCAGCCAAAGGATTCTGCCGACGTCATGGCCCCAGGCTTTGTAGGCACGCGGGTAGATCCATGCTTCGATGGCGAGCCCCTGCGAACTATCCCCGGGTGCTACCCATTCGTCTGGTATCACGGTGGTTAGACTGTCGCCGAAGTCACGAAATCGTGCGGCTTGGCCGGCCGGGGAGCCATCGGCATGGGTGGTGGGAACGAAGGTGACGTTGCCGCTTGGAACCAAATCGAATTGGTGGCCGCTATCATCTGCGAAGTCCCCATTGAAGTGATACAGAGCCACAGTGTTTTCATCTGCTTCGTATTCGCTGTCGAAGGGCTGGATCGAGACGATTTCAGCGGTTGTGGGCACCGGGGTGGTTCCAGTTCCACTTCCACTTCCACTTCCACTTCCAGTTCCAGTTCCAGTTCCAGTTCCAGTTCCAGTTCCAGTTCCAGTTCCAGTTCCAGTTCCAGCTCCAGCTCCAGGGGTGGGGATTGGGGTGGATCGGCTGATGCGAACCTCATCGATGTCAGCGTCAATATCTCCGATGCTAAAGGTCCAATCGTTAATACGTCCGTAGTCATTGGGAACTAGAGCGCTGGCAACTTCGATGTCATTGACTTTGAGACTGATATTGCCAACGGTATCCTGTGCCACTGCAATTTTTTGCCATTGGTTCAGAGTGACGGAGGATGTCCATTGACTGTTAGTGAAGATAGTGGTTTGACCGCTGCACAGCATCGGGGCCTGGGGTGTCAGCCATTTATCTTGGAGAATACCCATCGAGCTGTCCCAAGATTGTTCCAGCCAAAGAATTCTGCCGACGTCATGGCCCCAGGCTTTGTAGGCACGCGGGTAGATCCAGGCTTCGATGGTGAGCCCCTGCGAACTATCCCCGGGTGCTACCCATTCGTCTGGAATCACGGTGGTGAGGTTGTCGCCGATGTCGCGAAATCGTGCGGCTTGGCCGGCCGGGGAGCCATCGGCATGGGTGGTGGGAACGAAGGTGACGTTGCCGCTTGGAAGCAAATCGAATTGATGGCCGCTATCATCTGCGAAGTCCCCATTGAAGTGATAGAGAGCCACTGTGTGTTCATTCGCTTCGTATTCCACATCAAAAGGTCTGACGGTGGTTGAAAGCAGTGGAATCACAGGAGGGGGCACGAGGTCACTGGGGGGTGGGCCGCCTGCGGTTGTCGTGGTACTGGGGATACTGCCGGTGATTCGGAGTTCGTCGATATACCCGTCGAAGTTGCCTAGCGTGAGAGTCCAATCCGAGGTGTTATCGTATCGGGTGGTAATTCCCGCAGTGCCGGTGCCAACTGTCTGACCATTGAGTTTTACCGTGTATTGCCCGGTGGCATCGCGGGAAATGGATAGGAGTTGCCATGTGCCCAATTGGATCAGGTCGTTCCACTGGTTCCGGTCAAACAGGGAGATACCATCGGCAGTGATTCCCGGATTGTTGGGTTGTACCCACATGTCCTGCTGTACACCAAACTGGGAGTCCCACCATTGGTACAAGTTGAGCAACGGGTCGTTGGAAGCCCCATAGCTTTTGTATGCCAGCGGGTGGATCCACGCTTCCACAGTGAGTGGGCTCGATGTGTTTCCCGGGGCAATACGATTGTCCGGCAGTTGCACGGTGAGGGAGTCCCCGATGCCATGGAAACGGACGGCTGAGCCTGCCGGATGGGCCATCCACCCGGTGGCAAGCGGCTCGAAGTCCACCTGCCCATGTTTGGTCAGATTGAATCCATTGGGCGAGGCATCGTTGTAATCACCGTTAAAATGATAGAGGGCGACGGTATTGGCTTCGACGGGGAATTCGTCGGCACCGCCGACGGCTTGGATGCCCACCTCAATGCGGGCGGAGACTCGTTTTCCATCGGGAAGGACCGCTTCGGCTTCGATCCAGAAGGATCCGGTTTTCGTTGGGGTCGTTTGGAAGGTCGGCCCGCCGATGTAGCATTCCTCCGGTGTTTCCCAAGCACCAAGGTTTTCCAATTGGCACAGGCTTCGAGGGTGTTTCGGGTTGTGATATCGAAGGCTCGGTCACCAGAAAAGAACCATCCAGCGGTCATAAACCGTTTGGAGGCGTCGTCCAGACAGGAGCCATAGGCGCTTTGGAGGCTCCGATTGGAGATGACGTCTCCTGCGGTTTTGATGATGGCCTGGGTTTTTGCCAATTGAGCCGGGTCCATTTCGGCGAGTGTCCGTTTGCCAGAGCTAACTGCGAATCCGTATGAGCGGGCGGCGCAACCGTAACCTTCGAAGAGATACCACCAGCCCCAACGGACGGTTGCTGGGTCTTGGGGGTTATACCATTCAATGAATTTCTGTTGGCATGCCGGATCTCCAGTGGCCACAAACATGGCTGCAGCTGCCCAGGCAAGCTCGTCATCATGGGCGAAAATATCCCCGTAGCCGGTGAGCGTTTGATAACTGCCGGCTTTGCCGTAGGTTTGAATGGCAGTGAGTAGAAAATTCCAGCCGGCACGGGCTTTTTGCAGGTAGAGGGCGGCTTCCGCAGGAAATTGCTGTTTGAAGCGTGGCGATGATGCCATGTCTGCCAAGGCTCCAACCGCAGCTGCGGTCGCTGCGGTGTTTTTCGGCCAGACCACTTGCGGGTCGCCTGCGTCGGGCAGTACATTGTTTTCATAAGGCCGGTGCATCGGGTACACGAGGAAAAAGAATCCGCCGTCATCATCCTGAAGTTTAGCGAGATAGTCGGCTTCCTGTTTCGCTTCTTGCAACAGATCGCTTTTGCCGTCACCGCTTTCGGGAATTCCCAGATTATCCAAATCTCCAGCACCGGGAAAATTGTCCGCTGCAAACGCCAGATGGTGAATCAACTGTGCAGAATTGATCGTGTATTTGCTGTAATCCCCTGCATCATGGTGGCCACCGGAAACATCAATGGGACCCGTGCGCAGGATCGGGTAAAGCTGGGTTTCCACCGAAGTCATCCGGTTGCCGTAGCTGCTGTCTCTATTGTTGGCGGCTATGGTATTCCAGGTATCTTGAAATTCCGGGGCACTGGTGGGGATGCTGGCTGCCGCAACATGGCAGGCCGCGTGGGTGTGGCGGCTGTAGGGCAGCGTCAGGGCCACCCCACAGCGTTGGTTGTAGAGCCCCTGAGCGTACATCCGGGCAAAGTTAAGGGCCATGTCCGGATCAATTTGGAACGCCAGCGAACGTCCGAGCCCGTCGATTTCAAGCTGATAGTTGCCGGCGGTTTCGACGGCCGAGAAGTCGGCGGCCATGACTTTTTGATAGGGCAGGGGCGTGGTATCGAAGCCAACGTCTGCACGGGGGGTGAGGACGCCAGTGAAGACAATGGAACCGGTGGCGGTGTCAACGATTCGGAAGGCTGCGGCGGGAACGTCCAATTCACCGGCGCTGCCAAGGTAGTAGCCGACCATCGCCTGTTTCGGTCCGCTGGTGGGATACCCGACTTGGTTGACGTGGATCGCCGGGTTGCGGCGGTCGCTGGCCAGAGTGGTGGTCCATGAATCGGGGATGCCGCTGCCCCAACCGTCGGTGGTGACCGTGACGGTGTCGCCGGTTTTCGCCGGGGTCGCAAGCTGCAGGTAAATTCGGTTGTCTATCTGTACGTCGTATTTCGCCAGCGGCGCATGGGCAACCCGGCGGCGGAACCCGCCGAAAGTAGCCACAGCCGCTTGGCCGTTCAAAGTGACGGTGTAGCTGGCTGGCTCCGGTGGCGTCAATACCCCGCCCTGCACAAAATTCCAGCTGGTGGGGTCTTGGCTACGGACCCTGGTGCCGGTCCGCGCCAGTTCGAGGAGTTGCGGAGTGATGAAACGCAGGCATTCAGCGCCACTAACCGGGCTCTGGCCGTGGAGGCCGTCAATCCTGTCGGCATCAGTCGTTTGAGCTGCCGACACCGGGGTGTTAGTTATTAATACTGTGAAGATGGCTAAGCCAACGGCAAATTCAGTAGTTCTCATTGGTTTTCCTGAATTGTACTCCAAAGAAAAAAATTGGCAACACGGTATTTTTAGGGATCCGTATTTTTATCCAAGAATTTGGTGTAAGCGTCTAAGGAACAGAGAGATATTCTGTTTTCCTGCCCTGATCAGGACCTCTGCTGTCAGAGCCGCAGGAAGTTTTCCAGCAGACGTTTGCCGTCCTGGGTGAGGATGGACTCCGGATGGAATTGCACGCCGTGGACGGGAAGTCGCTTGTGGCACAATCCCATGATCTCGCCCTCGGCGGTCCATGCGGTGATCTCGAGGCAATCCGGCAGGGTCTCGCGTTTGACAATGAGCGAGTGGTAGCGGGTGGCCTCAAACGGCGTGGGCATACCACCAAAAAGGCTCCTTCCAGAGTGATGGATGGGCGAGGTTTTGCCGTGCATCAGGCGATCGGCCCGCACCACGTCGCCACCATAAACCTGGCCGATCGATTGATGACCGAGGCACACTCCGAGAATCGGCGTGGTGTCCCCCAGTTGGCGGATCACCTCACAGGAAATCCCGGCTTCGTTAGGCGTACACGGTCCTGGAGAGATGCAGATGCGAGCGGGCTTGAGCGCCTTGACGTCCTCGACCGTGAGGACGTCATTGCGGACAATCTTCATCTCCTCCCCGAGTTCACCAAAATATTGCACGAGGTTGTAGGTGAACGAATCGTAGTTATCGATGATCAGGAGCATGGGGGGGGAGAGAAGTTATAGGTTATTCTTCGAGTGTTCTTGCAAGGGCGATGGCGCGAAGCATGCCTTTGGCCTTGTTGAGCGTCTCGTTGTATTCGTAGGTCGGATCGGAGTCTGCCACCACTCCGGCACCCGCCTGAACGTAGGCCTTGCCGCCCTTGAGCAAACAAGTGCGCAGGGTGATGCAGGAATCGTGGGAGCCATCAAAACCGAAATAGCCGACGGCACCGGCATAGGCGCAACGTTTGTGTTTTTCCAGCGAGTTGATGATTTGCATGGCGCGAATTTTGGGTGCGCCACTGACGGTGCCGGCGGGGAAGGTGGCGCGCAGCACGTCATAGGCACTGTGCGCAGGATCCAACTCGCCACTGACGTTAGAGACAATGTGCATCACATGACTGTAGCGCTCCACGATCATGAAATCATCCACCCGCACCGCCCCGTGTTTGGCAATGCGACCCACATCGTTGCGTGCAAGGTCCACCAGCATCAGATGCTCGGCACGTTCTTTGGGATCTGCTAACAACTCGGCGGCAAGCGCGTCGTCCTCCGCCGGTGTTTGGCCCCTCCAGCGGGTGCCGGCGATCGGGCGGATGTCGATGCGACCGTGGATTGAGCGCACATGCACTTCGGGCGAGCTGCCGACCAGCGCGAAGTCACCCAGCTCCAGCAGGAACATGTAAGGCGAGGGATTGACGAAGCGCAGCGCCCGATAGAGGTCCACCGGGGCTTGCTCGAATTTTGTTTCGAATCGCTGGCTGGGCACAAACTGAAAAATATCCCCGGCCACAATGAATTCTTTGCCCGCCCGCACCATCGCCTCGTATTCCTCTTGGCTGGTGTTACTTTGCGCCTCGACGGGCTCCACCTTCAGCAAGCCGTTGAGGGCCGGCACATGCAGCGGGCGGTTGAGGATTTCCACCAGCGCGGCGATCCGCCCGCGAGCGGCGGCATAGGCGGCGGCCGGGCTGGCAAACTCGTCGATGAAGGCGTTGGCCACCACCTGCAAGCGGCGCAACCGGTGATCGAACACCAGCATCGTGTCGGCCAACACAAACATCGCGTCCGGTATGCCGAGCGGATCGGGTGGAGGCGGTCCGAGTGTCGGCTCAAACTGCCGCACCGCGTCATACGACAAATAGCCAACCATCCCACCGGAAAATAAGGGCAACGCACCGTGGGTGACCGGCTTGTAGCGGGCCATCTCGCGTTCAAGTGCACCTAGCACATCGTCCGGGGCAGTGAAACTGCGGGTCGCCACGCCATCTTCGCGAATGGTGATGTGCTTGTCGCGGGCCTCAAACACCAACCGCGGGCCACTGCCGACAATCGACCAGCGCCCGGCTTTTTCGCTGCTCTCGGCACTTTCTAATAAAAACGAGTGACGGGCGTCGCGCACTTTGAGGTACGCGGAGAGTGGTGTCTCGAAGTCCGCCGCCAACTGGGTATAAACCGGCACGACATTGCCCCGCCCCGCCAGGGCGACGAAGGCTTCCAAGGATGGCTCAACGGGAAGGGAATTCACAACGCGGCGAGCATGCCTCGGATTGGCCAAAGGGCAAGCCCGGAGCGTGCAAAGTGGCGCGGATGCAGGGAAATCGGATCAAGTGACAGATGAATTTTCACTCATCAGCCGGAATATCCCCGAAATGAAGGAATCATTTGTCGAGAAAGAAGAGGTTTGACTGTGGGGGGAGAAAACGAAATGATGGTCTGCGGTTCTTGGAATGACCGCTTTCGACCAGCTTTCCGATCATCAAAAAGCGAACCCGTAGCAATTCATCATTCATCCCTAACAATGTAATCGCCTTATAAAAACCCAACCTTATATCTACTGGTTAGAAAAGCGAATCCTCACGCTCTTCGCACGTGTCGGCGCTCTGATGGCGGCAATGACGGTCATGGGGGCGGGTGGTGTTCGGGCGGCCGTGAGCGTGGGTGTGGACGCCACCACAGGTGCCAATTGGCGGAGTGGCGCCGCGCTTGGCCTCAACGGCAGCACCAAGTATGGAGCGGATGGTTATACGATCTATGGGCTCAATGCTGGCGATGGGGCATACACCGACAACTACAACGGCTCAAACGACCAGACACATCTTCCGGCCGCCATCACCTCGATCACGCGAGCAAATAACTACGGCATGTGGTCGGGCAACGGGAATTTTGGGCAGATGCAGGATCCCGACAACGGCAACGCGCTGACGAGTGCCCCGCTTCTAGCCAACGGGGACAACCCGGGAACCTTCACCATGCATCGCGCTGGGGGCAGTCGGGGTTTCAGGTTGACGATCCTTGTTGCCAGTGGCGACGGTGGGAATGTGACCTTCACCACCACGGTCAATGACGGCGTGAGCGCGACTCAAAACGCCAAGCATAACGCCAACGGTCTATACTATCACGTGTATGACGTCGCGGCGGGAAGCGGAGATGTTACCGTCACCGTGGGCTGTTCGGTCAACTACAACGTCACGGGTTTTGCATTCGACATGATGCCGGTGGTAGCGGAGATCCTCACCTTTAATTTCCCGGGCTATGGATCAGGGGTGATCGACCCATCCGCCAGGACCATCGCCATGACCGTGCCTTACGGGACGGTGGTGACGAACCTAGCCCCCACCTACACGCTGACGCCACTGGCCACCGCCGTCCCGGTTTCCGGAAGCAGCCAGGACTTCACAGCTCCACGGGATTATGTTGTGACCGGGCACGATGGTTCCTCGACGACGTATCACGTTACGGTCACGCCGCTATCGGGCGGCGTTATGCAGGGCGTTGATCCGGCGAGCTGGAGCCGGAGCGTGGCGATCCAGACCGCTGGCTATGAAGGGGCGGGCGAGCTCAGCGACTTCCCGCTGCTGGTGAGGCTGGATCCGGCGCTGCTCAGTGGCTTCGCCTACGGGGATTTGCAGAGCGGGGGCCGCGACCTGCGCTTCACGGACGCAGATAACACTGGGGTCCTGGCGCATGAAATCGAGTCGTGGGATACCAACGGTGTTTCCCAAGTCTGGGTGCGGGTGCCGAAACTGACTTCAACCACCGTGATCCGTGCCTACTGGGGAAACCCGGCCGCACCCGCCCCGGCGGCCACCAACCGCGTGTGGGACCAGAACTTCCGGGGTGTCTGGCACCTGACGGACAATTTGGCGGATGCCACCTCGAACGCGAATAGCGGGACTAACAGCGGCACAGTATCCGCTGCGGGCATGGTGGGGCAAGGGCGCGCATTCGGCGGCTCGGGCTTCATCGATTGCGGCAACAGCACCTCCTTGAATGTGACGAATAATCAGCTCACACTTTCGGCGTGGATCAACCCGAGCCAGCTCTCCGGCAACACCATTATCGGGAAGTCTTTCTATCCCACCCACAGCGACCCCTATTATGCTTGGATACTTTACGCCATGCCGACCGGGCTGCATTGCCGCCTGGATACCACCACCGTCACCGCAGGGACCCTGACTGTCGGCCAATGGCAGCACGTGGCCGCTACCTACGACGGCAGTTATATCCGCCTCTTTGTCAATGGCGTGCTAACCGGTTCAACTCCCAAAACCGGCAACCTTCAGGCGACAAGCCGCAACGCCCGCATCGGCGGCCGGGATACCAGCCCCTTGGGCGAGTATTTCAACGGCATGCTGGATGAGGTCCGCCTTTCGGCAGTGGCACGCTCGGCCAACTGGATTCAAGCTGAACGGGACACCGTGGCCAACGCGGGCTTTTGCAGCTTCGGTGCCGTTTTGCCGACGCAGCCCAATCTGCCGATGGTAACCAATTCGTTAGGCGCAACAAACCTGCTGGCCACCTCCGCCACCCTGATCGGAACGATGGTCAGCATCGGCGCGGCACCGTCGAGCGTCTGGCTTTGCTGGGGCGACACGGATGCCGGCACAAACGTTGACGGGTGGGCCCACAGCGTCGCGCTGGGTGTGCGCGGAACGGGTATCTTCTCCACGCCAGTTACCGGCTTGAATCCGCAAACGCCTTACTATTATCGCTGTCGCGCGGCGAACAGTTATGGCGAATCCTGGTCCGGAGTGAAGACTTTCACAGCGTTTGCTCCTCTCTTGTCGGTGTCTGGTGCCCAGATGGCGGCAAGCCAGAGCGGGCAGTCGCCGATGCGCTTCATCGCCACTTTGTCAGCGGCCTACCCGGAAAATGTCTCCTTCGATTACGAATTGAGAACGGCGTCCCCTTCGGATTTTCAGGCGATTTCCGGGAGTGCAACATTCTTGCCAGGCCAAACGCAGGTGTTCATTGATGTTATGGTCAACGGCAGCACTGGGCTGAGGAATGATCGCTATTTCCTCTTGGATCTAACCAACGCCCGGAATGCGGTGCTGACTGCGAGCCAGTCCGTCGGATTGGTTTTGGACGACGAACGGGATGGGTATCTATCCCCTTGCGCGGTGGTGGTGGACGCCACCCGCAGCCGGCTGTATGTGGCGGAGCAAACCGCGTCACAAGTGGCAGTGGTGAACTTGAGTGCGGAACTGTTGTGGCAGACGTTCTCTGTGCCGGATGTGCCTAACGGACTGGCCCTCAGCCCGGACGGCACGCGTCTGTATGTTGCCGCCGGGGTTGCGGCAGGCAAGGTGTTCGTTCTTAACGCCCTGACCGGAGACTTGCTACAGACATTCCAAGTGGGCCATACCCCGATGTCGCCAGTGGTCAGCCCCGACAGCTCGAGGCTCTACGTGTGTAACCGCTTCAATGACGATGTCTCGGTCGTTGCCGTCAGCACAGGCGAAACCTTGGCGCGGATCCCGGTGGACCGTCAGCCCCACACCGCAGCGCTGACGCCCGACGGTCGCCGGCTTTTCGTCGCCAACTTGTTGCCTACGGGGCCGTCCACCAGCACCACGATCGCCTCCGTGGTCAGCGTCATTGACACCCCCACCAACAGGGTTGTCGCCACCGTCCGAATGCCCGTGGGGGGGCATTCGCTGCGCGGGCTGTGTGTGTCTCCAGACGGTGCGAGCGTGTTTGTCACCCATCTGTTATCACGCTTTTACGCGCCGACGACGCAGGTGACGCGGGGGTGGATGAACACGGCCGGGCTGAGCATCATCGACGCAGCTACCGCCACGCTGGTAAACACGGTTCTGCTAGATGATCTGGATCTTGGCGCGGCCAACCCATGGGGCGTGGTCTGCACTGCCGACGGCCAATACCTGTGCGTGGCCCACGCCGGAACCCATGAAATCAGCGTGATTGACCGGGCGGCTCTCCTAACCCGCTTGCAGAATGCCGGGGAAGATGTGCCGCAGGACCTGACTTTCATGGCCGGTTTGCGCCGCCGCCTGCCGCTCAAGGGCAACGGCCCCCGCGGGATTGCAGTGGCGGGGACGCGGCTTTACGCAGCCGAGTATTTCAGTGATTCGGTCGCAGCGGTGAGCCTTGTACCCGGTCAGGAAAACGCTGCCAAAGATATATGGTTGGGTTGGCCAAAGCCGGTTGTGGGCGCTCGCCTGGGCGAACGCAACTACAACGATGCGACGCTTTGCCTACAGCAGTGGCAAAGCTGTGCTAGTTGCCATCCCGACGCGCGGGCCGATTCGCTCAACTGGGATTTGATGAACGACGGCTTTGGCAGCCCCAAAAATACCAAGAGCCATCTCTACTCGATGCAAACCCCGCCAGTCATGGTGACCGGCATCCGCGCCAATGCTCAGATCGCAATCCGAGCCGGTCTGAAATACATCGAATTCACCGGCCAGCCTGAGGCCTTGGCCCAGACGATAGATGCCTATCTGGCCTCCCTGACCCCGGTGCCCAGCCCGTATTTGGTAAACGGTGCCTTGAGCGCATCAGCCGTCCGTGGCCAAACCTACTTCCAGACTCAGGATTGCGTGCCATGTCATAGCGGCCCATACCTAACCGACCAACTGAAGCACGACATTGGCACTGGCACCGGCCGGGAGGCTGGGATGGCCTATGACACGCCGACATTGCGTGAGGTGTGGCGCACGGCTCCCTATCTGCATGATGGCCGGGCGGCGACCGTGCGCGAAGTTATCACCACGGTTCACGCCGCGCGAGTGGCCGAACTCACCGACTCGGAAATTGATGACCTCACTGCTTATGTACTTTCACTCTGAAAATCCGCGCGATGCCTATCGTTGTGGCTCTGTCATGCGGGTGGCCGGGTTGCTCCTAGGTTTTTTGCTGCCGGGCGCCAGTCTTCAGGCGGCGCTGCCGACGGCCGTCACCAACCAGCCGATTCTGTTTGTGCTGCGCAAACAATACCTGCCTGACCACCACAATACCCACACGATGTTTCCCTCTGCGCCTAATGAGTACAACAACGGGGCCTACACCGGCGGCAGCGCGGCTCTCAAGATTCTCGACCCCGCAACAGGTGCCGTCCAAACTCTGCTCGACGCTGGACCTGACGGCGTGATTCGCGACCCCGACGTTCATTTCTCGGGCCAACGGGTCGTGTTCGCATGGCGAAAAGGCACCGCCGAAAGCTATCATATCTGGGAGATCCATGTGGATGGCAGCGGGCTGAAGCAATTGACGACTCTGGCAGGGGTGGATGATTTCGACCCGATCTATCTGGCGGATGACCGCATCGCATTCGTCTCCGGTCGCGAGCCGAAGTATGTGATGTGCAACAAGCACTTATCCCATAACTTGTATCGCATGGAAGCTGATGGGGCCAACGTGGTGCAAATCGGCAAGAGCACTCTTTTTGAAGGGCACCCCAGCCTGATGCCGGATGGGCGGATCCTCTACTATCGGTGGGAATACGTGGACCGGGACTTCGGCGACGCACAAGGATTGTGGACAGTGGACCCGGAAGGCACCGGGCACACCGTGTATTATGGCAATAATACCAGCAGCCCGGGCGGTGTCGTCGATGGACATGCCGTGCCAGGCACGCCCTACGTCGTCGGCAACTTCGTCGCCTGTCATGACCGCCCCTGGGGCGCGATCGCGCTGCTCGATCACCGCCTGGCATTTGATGGGCCGGGTGCAGTGCTGCAAACATGGCCAACAGGACTTGAGAGCTGGGTTCGTGTGAACAACTACGTCAACTATGACTTTGATA
>Ga0118677_10008358_pt1 | contig 16625 bp, 18 predicted proteins | sample AliMusrvi5mmetaG_FD_86154 | JGI IMG/M metagenome (GOLD analysis project Ga0118677, IMG submission 86154) | reverse complement strand
GGTTTAAATTTCATTCTTTACACGCTGCTCGGCGGGGCGGGCCGTCGCGGGGCTTTTCCAGCTTGGGCGGTATGGACAAATACAGCCGCTGCGCTTGAAAAGCCCCGCAACAACCCACGGCGCTCTCGCATCATTGTAAATACTTCAATTTAAAACGCTTCTAGCGCGTTTCGGGTTCCAATATCCCGGACGGCGTGGCTGCGGTCTTCACCGCGTCACCGTGTCCCCGCGTCTCCGCGTCTTCTTTGGCAGCGACGGGTTCCGCAACGGCGGACGGCGTGGCTTCTGCCTTCACTGCGTCACCGTGTCCCCGCGTCTCCGCGGCTTCCTCCTTGGCCAGCTCTTTGGGTGCGAGGGGCAGCTCCAAGGTGCCGTCGTGGAATTCGATGACGTGGCCCGAGCCGATCAGCCAGTGGAGATCGGAGGCGAGGGCCGCTTTGATTTTCTGAATTTCAGGCTCGGCCTCGTGCGGCTTGAGCAGACGAGTGGAAAGGTCCGCGCGCGTGCATTTTTGCGAGGTCTCGATGACGTTGAGAATGTCTGCGATATGAGCGGATACATCGCGGGTTTCCGCTCCGAACCGGACGGGGCGCACCGTGGAGACGAAAAGAATCCGCTTGCGATGTTTCCAGATGTGGAGCCCGGCATCCTGAAAATGGGGGCGGAGCCGGTTGACGGTCTGCGCGGGGAAGCCGCGTTCCTTTTCCCAGGCGTTGCGAATGGCGTCGCGGATCTGGCGGTCGTTGACGTTGCGGCTGGCGGGGCCGCTCATTTCCAGGGTTTTTCCCGAGCGGATGGCTTTTTCGAGGTAGGTGGCCCGGAAATGGGCTTCGACTTCTGCAAGCGATTTGAATTCGAGCGGCTCGGTTTCCTGCGTGGTGCGGAAAACGGTGACGCTGCTGACCTGCTTTTTCCACTCCTCGATCACAGCGGGATCGTTGACGACTTCGATTTGGCGCAGGAATTCATTGAAATCCATGCGGCGGCTGAAGCGCGCCTCGTAGAGCCGCCGCAGGGCGGGTTGGTAGCCGTGGTGGTTGGTGGGGCCGAGCAGCACGCCGCTCAGGCGGCAGCGGGCGACGTTGGTGTAGTTGCCCTTTGGCGCTTCGTTTTCCTGCGTCTCCTCGGTGTAATACTGGGCTTTGAGCTCGCGGAACGCTTCGCGTTCGGCGGCCTGGCCGTTGGTGGTCAGGGGACCATCTTCGCCGATCTGGTAGAGCGGATGGGACGGGGCGTTGGAGGTGACGCGCACGCGATGGCGCTCCGGTTTGTTGAGAAACATGCGTCCCAGCCCGTAGAGCGGATAGGCGCGGTGGCTCGACTTGATTTGCTTGGCGAGCGCGGCAACGCCGCCCGCTTCAGGCAAAAATTCAATGTGGAGGGGAATCAGAATTTCCTCGGGCCTGGAAACCGGGGGACGCTGATCGGTCGGCTGACCTTGGCGGGGACGGTCACCGGGGCGGCCCTGAGGACGGTCGCCGGGGCGGCCTTGTCCACGGGGGCCGGAGAAATCACGGCGCGGTCCGCGATCATCGCGATTTCCGGGAGGGCGTCCCTGCGGAGCGCCACCGGGACCGCTGCGGGGGCCTTGCGAAGGGCGTGGCCCGCGATTGCCGCCTTGTTGCGGGCCGCGCGGACCCTGCCCCTGCGAGCCGGGGCCGCGGCCAGGCCTGCGGTCGCCGGAGCGGCGGTCAAAGTCGTCGCGCCGGGGTGACTCGCCCGCGTAGTTCGCGTACGGGTTTTTGTCGGCGGGCTCTTTGAGCCAGTCGGGTGAAAGTTTCAGGTCAAAATCAAGGGGCAGGTCACTCATGGATGGGTGTGCGGCGGAGTTGGAAAAACGCAACTGTAGAGCAAGCCTGCGTCGGGCTCAATAGCGATTCGCATCAAGGAAGTGCAAAATCTTTGTTGCCAAAAAGTCACTTGGTCATTACTGGTTTGCGCACACACACATTTTTGCACCCAAAAAAATTTCAACCCCAACCAGGAAAAAAACCAATATGTCAGAGAAAAGCATCCAAGAAAAAGTAACAGACATCATCGTAGAACAACTCGGCGTGAATCCTGAACAGGTGACGCTCAACGCTTCGTTCATCGAAGACCTTGGCGCGGATTCCCTTGATACCGTCGAACTCGTGATGGCGTTTGAGGAGGAGTTTTCGGTCGAAGTTCCCGATGAGGACGCCGAAAAACTGCAAACCGTCAAAGATGTGGTCGATTACATCGAGTCAAAAGGAAAGTAAACTTTTGGGTCAACCAACTTAAACCCGCAGAGATTCCTGCGACAAAAAAAAGCCACGAGGACCTCGTGGCTTTTTTTGTCCCCGCATTAAAAGATTGATTGATTTGCTTAGGTTTGGTTGAGTTTTGACTCGGTTTGCATATCTTTGGGGCAACATCCATGATCAAATTTTCTTTGACTGCTCGTTTGGCCTTGCGGGAAAACGCTCCTTGCTCCCCTGCGCGGGGGAGGGGAACGGCAGGCTTGTTATCGATTTTGCTGGCGGTTTTCACCGCATCCCTCTGCCTTGCCGAGGGGGAGCCGCCCCGCAGCATCGACGTCGGCTCGCTTCCCGCCACCGTGGTGGAGGAGGTGCTGATCCCCGTGCCCACGGAGGTTTTTGGGGTGCTTGACAAACTCGGCTCCCCGAACTGGCACGCGGTTCTCCGCCCGGTGAAGACGGACACCCTTGGGAAACGCCCGCAGCAGGCGCTGCTGCTGGGCGCAACGATCGCCGAGGGGTTCATCGCCGTGGAAGCCCAGGAGGCCGAGGACGTGAAAAAGATCGGTCGTCAGGTGTTGACCCTCACCAAGGCGATCGGGGTTCAGAAATCGGTGATCAGCCGCACGACGAGCATCGTCGAGGCTGCCGACAAGAAGGACTGGAAAACGATCCGGATGGAATTCGATGGCGCATCGAAGGATGTAAAGCAGGCGATGATCGAACTGGAGGACGCCCAACTCGCCCAGCTTGTGAGCTTGGGTGGGTGGCTGCGAGGCACCGAGGCGCTCACGCAGGTGGTCATGAGAAGATATTCCAAGGACGGGGCGGAACTGCTGCACCAACCGGCCATCGTTGATTATTTTCAGCGCAAACTGGACGGGATGAGCCCCCGCTTAAAGGAAAACCCGGTGGTGAAAAAGATCGCGAGCCGACTTCCCGAACTGCGCACGCTCATTGAACCGGCGGGAGGCGTATCCCCCGAGAAGGTGGAAAAGATTCACTCCATTACCGCGGAATTGGCCAAAGCCATTTCCTCCCAGGAATAAACCGTGAAAACGATCGTCTCAACCGTCCTAGCCGTTTTCCTCCTCCTTTTGACGGCGCACGCCACCGTCAACGATTCGCTCTCCTTTGCGTTGCAGGCCGCCCACCCGTATGTGAAGGAGGGGTTCACCGTGCGCGAGGATTATTGGGGCGGTGATCTGCCCGTAAAGCAGCCCAAGGCCATCGTGCAGCAGCTTTTCAAGGGCAACGAATACTGGTTCTGGATGGGCACAGACTCGACCACCGCCAAAATCTCCGTCCATGTGTATGATGCCGAGGGGCACCTGGTGGAAGCGGAATACTGGAAGAACAAACCGCACATGGCGGCGGCCCGGGTGGTGCCCAAGGTCAGCGGCACCTATTATTTGATGGTGGAAATCGAAAAGTCCCCCCTGGAGCGCACCCATTGGGCGCTGGCCTACGGGTTCCGCTAGGCCGGTTTGCCCAGACTAAGGACAGGTTTGACACCGGAAGCGCTTTCATTATGCTGTGGGGAGGTCGTTTACCTAATCGATGTCAGAAAGTCAGACTTTGCAGTTCGAAAATGCCCGGGCGCTTCAGGCCTTGTATGCTGGTGATTTGAAGTTGCTCAAGACCCTGGAGGAAGAGCTCGGCGTGCGGCTGACGACCCGGGAAGGCTGGGTGCGCATCGAAGGTTCCTTGGACAACATCGAGCGCGCCAGGCAGGTCTTCGACCAGCTCGAACGCGCCCGCCAGAGCGGGATGCCCATCCGCCGCCATGAGTTCGGCTACGCCCTTCGCAGCGTCACGGAACCCGAAGGGGGGGGCGGCAAGCTCCACGAACTGCTCGACACCAAGCTGCACACCTCGCCCCGGCGCGCGCCGATCATCCCCAAGACGGCCACCCAGCGCACCTACGTGCAGGAGATTCAAAACCACGACCTGGTTTTCGGCGTCGGCCCGGCTGGCACCGGCAAGACCTACCTGGCCATGGCCATGGCGCTGGTGGCCCTTCGCAAGGAGCAGGTCAACCGCATCATTTTGACCCGGCCCGCCGTGGAAGCCGGGGAGGCGCTCGGGTTTCTGCCGGGGGACCTCAAGGAAAAGATCGCCCCCTACCTGCGCCCGCTCTACGACGCGCTCCAGGACATGCTCGAAGACGAGGAACGGGAGCGCTACATCGAGCGCAACATCATCGAGATCGCCCCGCTCGCCTTCATGCGCGGGCGGACGCTCAACCACGCCTTTATCATCCTCGACGAAGCCCAAAACACGACCACCGAGCAGATGCTCATGTTTTTGACGCGGCTGGGGGTGGACTCCAAGTGCGTCATCACCGGGGACACCACGCAGATCGATCTTCCAAGCAACAAACGCTCGGGCCTTATCGAGGGCCTCCAGGCGCTCAAGGACGTCAAGGGCATCGCCTTCTGCACCTTTGGCGAGCGCGATGTCGTGCGGCACGAACTGGTGCGGCAGATCGTCCGCGCCTACAAGCGGCACCGTTCCGGAGACGTTCGTCCCTGAGGCCGCAAAGTATGGAGGCGCAAACCACCGTTGCATGAACGTCCCTTTTTTCTGAATGACCTATGATGAAATTCTTTGAACACAAGCGCCTGGTGAAGAAGGGGCTGGCATCGCCCAAAAAGAGGCGACGCCAGAGCACCAGCGAAATCCTTCAGACTCTGGAAAATGACAGTTGGGTCAAGATTTTGATATTGGCGGCGTTCAGCGCCGGGCTGGGCTTTTTGATTCTTTCCGGCAAACAGGGGCAGGGGACGGAAAAGCTTCTCACCGGTCTGATGATTTCCCTCACGGCGATGGCGCAGCTTTGGATCAATCATCCCCGCACCTTCGCCCGCAATTCCCGTCTGTTGCTGGTGTTTGGCGTCTGTTTCGCCCACCTGGTGTTTCTCAAGGGCGTCCTCGCTTTGACATGGAGCGGGACGATCGACCGCCACTACGGCGTTCTGCTCATCCCATACGCTTTTGCGCCGCTGATCCTTTCTGTTTTGCTCGGGCGGCATCTCGGCATTTTTGCGGCCATTTTTGGAAGTCTTTGGGGAGCCATTGTGATGGACGGGCTGGCCCCGGCCTATTTCGTCCCTGCCGTTTTCATCGTCATCAGCCTCATCAGCGGTTTTGTCGCCGTTTTTGTGACGCTGGAAGTGCGCAAGCGCAGCCGGTTGATCCACGCCGGGATTTTTGTGGGGTTGGCCACCTGGACACTGTCACTGATTTTCGGGCTGATCGGGCCGATTATTCCGGAGATGTTCGACAACATTGACTGGCAATCGATCGCGCTCGAGAGCCTTGCGACAGTCACCTGCGGGGTGCTCACCGCGATTTTGGTGAGCGGGACGCTGCCGATTCTGGAGAGCCTCTTTGGCATCACCACGGATATCTCCTGGCTGGAAGCGGCGGACCTGAACCATCCGCTGCTCAAGCGCATGACCATCGAAGCGCCCGGCACCTACCATCACAGCCTGGTGGTGGCAAACCTGGCGGAAGCCGCCGCAGAAGCCATCGGCGGCCATCCCACCCGCGCGCGGGTATGCGCCTGTTTTCATGACATCGGCAAACTCGTGAAGCCGGACTATTTTAGCGAAAACACGGACCCGGAAAACAACCCCCACAACGAGCTCGCTCCGACCATGAGTGCGTTGATCATCATCGCCCATGTCAAGGAGGGGATCGACCTCGCGCTCAAATACAAACTCAAGCGGGAGATCATCGACGTGATCGCCCAGCATCACGGCACCTCCCTCGTCTGGTATTTTTACAAACGCGCCATGCAACAGCTTGCCGACGCACGGCGGGGGGGCAAAATCATGAACATGCGCGAGGAGGACATCCCGGACGTGAGCGAGGAGAGCTTTCGCTATGCCGGGCCGCTTCCTCAGACCAAGGAATGCGCCATCATTTCGCTGGCGGACTCGGTGGAGAGCGCCTCGCGCAGCCTGGAAAAAGTGACGCCGCAGCGGTTGGACCAAATGATCCATGACATCTTTGAGCAAAGGATCAAGGACGGGCAACTGGACGATTGCGACCTGACCCTGCGGGAACTGCGGGTGATCGCGGCGAGCTTCAAGTCCACCCTCCTGAGCATGCTCCACGGGCGGGTGGCCTACCCGCGGGAAATACGCGAGGCGCAAGCGCCCGAAACGCGCTCCGGTGGCCCCGCGGCCTTCCCTCCAGTTTCCGCCGCTTCGTAAAACGGTTCACTTATCCTGTAGCCCACGGCCCGGCCAAAAGACTGCAAAAAGTTGAAAAAACGCGCTTGCGCCCGCCAAAAGGCATGATAGGAATAACGGCCCACCGAAACAAATGCTCGGGTGGTGAAATGGCAGACACGTACGTTTGAGGGGCGTATGCCGTAAGGCATGAGGGTTCAAGTCCCTCCCCGAGCACTTTTTTAAGCAGGAAATTCTCTTTCTGCTCCGGTTTAACTGCTTGCTGCCGTTTTGCGACCGGTTACAATCCTCGGCAAATGGCAAAGCAAATCAGGTCTTTCTTGTTCTTGTCGGCGATTGCCGTCTGTTTTTCATCCTGCGGCGTGAACTGTTTTTATCCGACGCTCCATTTTGTTCGGACTTCCGATGACGTGAGAGGGCACGTATATGATTTGACAACAGGCCAGCCGGTTCAAAATGCTCGAATTTCATTCGAAGGCAAAAAACACCGCTCCGCTTCAACGGACAGGAACGGCTACTACCACATTGGCTCAGGGCAGGAATTAGGGTTTTTTATGTGCAATTTTGATGGTCAAAGTTCTGCGCCATTTTACGGAAACTTGAAAGCCGAACATGAGACTTACCGTCCTCAGCCATTTAGTATCTATGGAACTGGCAGTCTACTATCTATACCCAGCCATTCCACAATAGGTGGGGTTGTTTTGTTAGAACTCCCAAAGGACTATCCGAAGGTCGAACTACCCGCGCCTTTAACAAGGGCTGATTGTCAAAAAATTCGGCTACAAATTGCGGAATGGGAAAGACAAAAAAATCGGATGAATAAATCGCCCCAGAATTTCCAGCCTGAGTCTAAGCGCTATCTCGCTGATATTTATTTGAAACCAAAAACCTGTGCAGGAGAAACTCCGTAATGAGATTTTTGAGGCCTGCCGGACATCGTTTTTAAAGATTTGCAGGCATCTCGAAATTCCAGATTGCATGCGAAATTCAAGAAGACCCTCAATAACCCGCTCAAAAAGTTTGTATCCGTTTTGTATATTTTCCTAAAAACGCCTGTAAACCCTTATAAAACCTAGGTTTTGGTAATGTTCAAGTCCCTCCCCGAGAAAATCCAAAAATAACGATTTTTCGTAATTTTACGCTTGCGAGATTTCAACGGAGATTCGTTATATTCTTTTGCCATGCCAACGATCAAGATTCCCGGTTCGCCTTACCGGTTCTTCTTTTACAGCAACGAATCCGGCGAACCCGCCCACGTCCACGTTTCCCGCGCCGGGAGCGCGGCGAAGTTCTGGATCGGCCCGGTGTCGCTGGCATCGAACGGCGGATTCGCCGCTCACGAACTCGTCAAAATCAAAAAACTCATCCAAGAAAATGAAACCATCATCCGAAAAGCCTGGAATGACCATTTCGCCGAATGAAGCCGCGCGGGGGCGCGTTGTCACAATCACGGACGACCTTCTCACCGTGGAACTCAAAGACGGGCGCGTCATCAGCACGCCGTTGATGTGGTATCCGCGCCTTGAGGCGGCAACGCCCGAGGATCGAGCCGTATGGGAATGGATTGGGGACGGCTCGGGAATCCACTGGCCATTGATCGACGAAGATTTAAGCATCGAAGGGATGCTCGAGGGGGTTGCCAGCATCGAATACCGCAAATTGACCCATGCCTAAGCCCGCCAGCCGATTGGAGCAGCTTCTCGGGGAAGTCCGGGCCGCGTGCGCATTGGAGCGTGGAAGGAAGGCGAAACTCGCCCGTTTCCTTGGCGCGCGCCCGCACCAAGTGAACGAATGGCTCACCGGCCAGACGTGCCGCCCATGCGCGGAATACGCCTTGGGAATGGCCGAATGGCTTGGGTCGCTTCCAGAGCCCAGCGAAACCAAGGTTGCTTGAATGTTTACGTTCTGGAAACAAAAACCCCTAAAAACGGCATACTTTTTGAATGGGATTTGAGCATTCAAGTCCCTCCCCGAGCACTTTTTCTTTTTCCCTTAAATCACTCTGGAAACCTGATGAATACTAGGTTCCGAGTCGATCCTTCGAGAATGGGCGGTTGCGGGGCCGCATCAAAGTTTGGGGCGAGATTTGGGGATAAGTGGGGGTGCCTTTTTTGGGATTTTTTCGTATTCTTCTTGCGGGGATCGGAAAACTCAGCGATAAATACGCGTTCCTGCCAACGCAGGAATGGAAAACGGGCTGTGGCTCAGCTTGGTAGAGCGCTTGCCTCGGGTGCAAGAAGTCGCAGGTTCGAATCCTGTCAGCCCGACCACTTTAAGTCCCGGGTCTCAAAACCAAAATTTGGGGAGAGACCGATTATTGATCTGGCCCCCCCTCAGGGGCGACGGGATGACCCCGCGGACGGTGATTTTTTACTTGCCCGCCCCGCTGCTTTCATTGAAAATTAAACACTTCTCCGCCGTCTTCGTGAAGTCAGTCGGCGGCAGAGGAAAATCCATGTGGGGGTATAGCTCAGTTGGTAGAGCGCTTCGTTCGCAATGAAGAGGCCAGGGGTTCGAATCCCCTTACCTCCACCACTTTAATCGGTACCAAACCTGCCCTAAACCAGGTTTACGCAAGGGGTTACGGCGCATCAGTAGGAATCCCCTATGCGCGAACCAGAGGTGCTTAAGATGGCACTTTTTTGCATAAAGTGCATATTACTTTCATGGCAGGAGCGCGTTCAGGAAAGAGCCCAAATTTTCCGATCTTCGTGGAAAAAAACGGCCGGATTGGACGGATCTCATTTTGGAAAAAATCAGGGGTCTACGGAACCTACTTCCGTTACGGCGGCCATCCCCATCGCAGCAGTTTTGCGACCCTGGATGGCGCAAGAGGGCATCTCGAATCGGAGTTTCAGAAGCTCGACAATAATCAGCTCAACAGTGTCACGCTCTACCCCGTGCGGAACGAACTGCGGGTGTATCACGAATTGGAGGAGCTTTTGCGAGAAAGGGGCAACGGGGCGAGGTGCGTCATCTGCGGTTGCACAAAGAATGAAATCGCAAAGGTGCATAAAGGCCGCGCCAACGGCCCTTATTATCTCAATAAATTCTGCCGACACCTCGCAGCTTCGCACGCAATCACTTTGCAGTATTACTGTGAATTCCACGTTGGCATGCGTTGGCCTCGCTGCCCGGTGACCGGGAGTGCCGTGGGATATAAGGCCGACGGCAAATGCTTTAGGTTGGCGACCTATAAGCGCTGGGGCGCGTGTGGGCTGGCTGGGTGAAAGAGGGGGGAGGTGTGGTGGTTCGGATCCAAAACTTGCCCCGCGCAATGGTTCGGGTCGGCACTACAATCCTTGTTCGGTCCACAGTTGCTGCCATGGGGACGCTTTCATTTGTGGAGCGCGTTGCCAATGTATCCCCGCTTCCCGATACCAAGGTGGGCATTCCGTGGGGGACGCTAATGCCCCGCCCGCTGCGCCTAACTAAGCGCCTCATTTTGTCATTGCCCCGTGGGACTTATGTCGTGAGCCGTCGCGCTTTTGAGGGCCGTGCGGCTTTCGCGGAAAAGCTGGGAAAGACCAGGGAGGGGGCATGGCGGCGAGCGGTTGACGTCAGGGCCGCAGGGCGAGTCTGCTTTCTCGCATGGTCGGCCCCCCAGTTTGATGAAGAGCGACTTCTGTGGGGCTCCGTTCTCACTTAGTTATCCCTGCGAACCCGCAAATCAAACCAACAACAAACTATGACTGAGCAAGAATACCAAATCGCAAAAATGGAGTACTTGGCAGAGTGGGAGGGCTGGTCGGTGGATGAAGGCCCCACGGACGAAGTTGGGGCTGAGGAGGAGGCCGCTGCCTACTGGTCCCAAGAGATGCCGGAGGATTTTGAACTTCGTGGTTGAGTGCCTGGCTGAAAACTGTCCCCCAGAAAGCAAGAAGAAGCATGAAAATAATAGTGATACACTCGAACCTCGAGGTAAGGCACCGGCTGGTTAAATGGCTCGAACAGGCGCGCGGGCACGTTGTGCTATGGTCCTCGGATGTCCCTGAAAACTGGCGCGCGTTGATTGCGCAGCACGAGCCGGACTTGGTTCTGCATCCCGAAATAAATGGGGCGCAGGGTCTGCTCTTTGTCATCGCGACGTGCCTATTTGAGGGGTGTCAAACAAAGTGTCTCCCGCCCTCGGCTGATGCGGGCATTTCCCCCGAACTTGAATCGCTTCTGGCCGAGTGCGAGCAAAAGCACCGCGAGAAGCAGTGGAAGCCACGGCGATAGCGAAGCTGCCGTCATGATGCTTACGGATCCGACTTTACTGGAAAAGATGGGTGTGTGGATCAAACCAGTTTTGGAATCCATCCGGCCAGAGACCTAAGAGTTGGAAAAGAAGCATTTAGAATTTGCATACGGAGTGCATAAATTTCCACAAACAGCCGGACAGTCCTACAAATTCAGGATTAGGCCAGGGGTTCGAATCCCCTTACCTCCACCACTGTCCTTAGAGAAAACCCCGGTTAACCCCGGTTTATTTTTCTTGAAGTGTGACAGCCGATCTTTCAAACACCGGCGTATTCAAACACAGCACAGCGGACAAACACTGTCCCACCCAGAAAGTTTCCTGCTTGCTTTCGTGTAGTTTGTGGGAGTATCGGGTAGGGCATGGCAGCAAAGCGTTCGGCAATTCAGCGGGTTTCCAAAACCAAAACCGCACGGGCAACTGTGGCGCAGGCGCCCCGGATCGACTCCCGCGGCTTCTCCCGGCCACCTCTGGAGCGGATGCTGCAGTTGCACCGGGAGATTCAGGCGGGCCGGTTCCCAAATTGCCGCAAGTTGGCGGAATCCCTTGAGGTTTCCGCCAAAACCATCCAGCGGGACATTGAGTTCATGCGCAGCCGCCTGAACCTGCCGATTGAATACGACCAGCTTCAATTCGGCTTCTATTACACCGAACCGGTCACCAACTTTCCCAGCATCGAGGTCACGGAGGGGGAGATCGTCGCCCTGTTCGTGGCCCAGAAGGCGCTGGAACAATACAAGGGGACGTCGTTTGAGAAACCGCTCCACGCCGCCTTTCGGAAAATCACGGAAGGTCTGAGGGAAACCGTCACGTTTCCGTGGGATGATCTGGACGCGGTGATTTCATTCCGTGGCATCGGCAAGACCGTTGGCGACGTGGACCTGTTCGAGACCCTGAGCAAGGCGGTGCTGCGCTCGCAGGAGGTCGTCTTCGAATACAAAAAGCTGGGCCGAGCGTGGTACGAGGGGCGGCGGGTACAGCCCTACCATCTTGGGTGCGTGGAGAGCCAGTGGTATCTCTTCGGATTTGATCTGGCGCGCAAACAACTGCGCACCTTTGCACTTCCCCGGATGCGGAAGGTCCAGGCCACGGCGCTGAAATTCAAGCGCCCGGCGGATTTCACCATCGCCAGCCACCTCGGCAGTTCTTTTGGGGTCTTTACAGGCCCCGGGAAATACCGCATCCGCATCCAGTTCGACGCCTTCGCGGCGCAGTTGGTCGGGGAGCGCCAGTGGCATGCGTCCCAGAAAATCCGGCCCGTTGGGAAAAATAACGATGACGGGATCGAATTGACCCTGGAACTGGGGAGCCTCGAAGAGGTCATGCGGTGGGTGTTGAGCTGGGGCGGCCACGCCCGCGTTCTGGAGCCGAAGGAATTGGCCGAGCAGGTCAAGGCATCGGCGCAGGCGATTTTGGAAGGGTAAATGGGGACACTTGCGCTCAGTAAACCTTCGCGCCTTTCTCCACAAACTCTTTCGACTTCTCCTCCAGCCCCTTGGCGAGGGCTTCTTCTTCGCTGAGGCCCTGTTCTGCGGCGAATTTGCGCACGTCGTCGCTGATCTTCATGGAGCAGAAGTGCGGGCCGCACATGGAGCAGAAGTGGGCGGATTTCGCGCCCTCCTGCGGGAGGGTTTCGTCGTGGAAGGCGCGGGCGGTGACGGGGTCGAGCGCGAGGGCGAACTGGTCTTCCCAGCGGAACTCGAAGCGCGCCTTGGAGAGCGCGTTGTCGCGGTATTGCGCGCCGGGATGCCCCTTGGCGAGGTCGGCGGCGTGGGCGGCGAGTTTGTAGGCGATGACGCCGTCTTTGACGTCCTTTTTATTAGGTAATCCCAAGTGTTCCTTTGGCGTGACGTAGCAGAGCATGGCGGTGCCGAACCAGCCGATCATCGCCGCGCCGATGGCGCTGGTGATGTGGTCGTAACCGGGCGCGATGTCCGTGACGAGCGGCCCGAGCGTGTAGAAGGGCGCTTCGTGGCACCATTCGAGCTGCGCCATCATGTTCTCGTGGATCATGTGCAGGGGGACGTGGCCGGGGCCTTCGTTGATGACCTGCACGCCGCGCTCCCACGCACGCCGGGTCAGCTCGCCCTGCGTCTGAAGCTCGCCGAACTGCGCCTCGTCGTTGGCGTCCGCGATGGAGCCGGGGCGCAGGCCGTCGCCGATGGAAAACGCGACGTCGTAGGCGGCGAGAAGATCGCAAATGTCGTCCCAATGCGTGTAGAGGAAGTTCTCCTTGTGATGGGCCAGGCACCACTTGGCCAGGATGCTTCCGCCGCGGCTGACGATGCCCGTGGCGCGGTTGGCCGTCATCGGGATGAACCGCAGCAGCACGCCCGCGTGGATGGTGAAGTAATCGACGCCCTGCTCGCATTGTTCGACGAGCGTGTCGCGGAAGATTTCCCACGTGAGATCCTCGGCGCGGCCGTTCACTTTTTCGAGTGCCTGGTAGATCGGCACCGTGCCGATGGGCACCGGCGAGTTGCGCAGGATCCATTCGCGCGTGGCGTGGATGTTCTTGCCGGTGGAGAGGTCCATGACGGTGTCCGCGCCCCATTTGGTGGACCACCGCATTTTCTCCACTTCCTCCTCAATGCTGGAGGCGACGGCGGAGTTGCCGATGTTGGCGTTGATTTTGACCAGGAAGTTGCGCCCGATGATCATCGGCTCGCACTCGGGGTGGTTGATATTGGCCGGGATAATGGCCCGGCCTCTTGCCACTTCGGACCGGACAAACTCAGGAGTGATGAAGGCAGGGATGGCGGCGCCGAACGACTCACCGCACAGATCGCGTGGAGCGTGGAGCGTGGAGCGTGGAGCATCCTGCTCGCGGCCGAGGTTCTCGCGGATGGCGATGAACTCCATCTCGGGCGTGATGATGCCCTGGCGCGCGTAGTGCATTTGCGTGACCGCCTGGCCCGGCCTGGCCCGAAGCGGCTGGCGCCTGAGGGCAGGTGGAATCGTTGCGTCGCTGTGCCCCGGAACGGGCTTGTAGGACGATTGGGCCGACTCCACGCCACCGCGCGCCCGAATCCACTCCTGCCGCAAAGGTGTCAGCCCTTGCTCGACGTTGGCGCCCGCTGCCGGGTCGCCCCACGGGCCGGAGCAGTCATAGACCCGGACGGGCGCGTTGGCCTCGATCTGACCGCTGAAGGACTTGGTCGGGCTGAGCCTGACCTCGCGGAATGGCACGCGGACTTCGGAATGAATCTTGCCCGGCACGTAAACCCTCGTGGAATTGGGCAGCGGCTCGGTGCTCTGCGGCTCGATGGAGGTCTTGGTTGCGATCATGGGACTAATGGGTGGCGGTGGGGGTTGACGGCTGATTCCTCAAAACTGCCCAATGCAACGGACGCCCTTTGCCGCCCCACTTGGGCGACCGGGTCATCAATAGCGTCTCGTAACAGCATAATTGGCATACAGCCCTGCTGTGGATGCCGGCGGGAAAACTTCGGGTGTTCCCTTCGCCAGCATTACCTGGAGCAGGTTCAACGGGTCTGCCGCGCTCCCGCGCAGCACTCTCAGCCTTCGCACTGAAACCGGTTCAGCGACGGGTTGGCTCCCCTGTAATGATTCCACCCTAAATCGGAAGAGCCTAAGGGTCAAGCCGGGCTTCGGCCTGACCGTTCATCAGCAGCGCCTTGCTCTTTTCGAGCCGGCCACCTATCCGGAGCCTTCAGTTAGCAGTTGTGGCAGGGCGAGAGGGGGCCTAAAATGCTGCCCATAAACCCGTAACCTGAAGCATGAAGTCAAACGAGCTACCCGGCCATTCGCGAACCGTCCTGAAGGCCCGCTATGCGCTGCTCACACCGGGCGGTTTTGCGCCCAGCCGCTTGCCTGGCTGGGAGAAAGCCGTCTGCAACATCCTCATCTCTCCCGCCCTGGGCGCGCAGTTCTCCCAATTGCTCGTCACGCTGGAGCATGACGGACAGTGCCTCGGCAACACCGGGGGCAACCAGTATTTCATCTATGTGATCGAGGGCAACGCGAGCATCGTACTAGATGATCGCCGGCACCGGCTCGAACCGGGCAGCTACGTCTATCTGCCGGCGGGCAAGGACGTGCAGATCAAGAGCGGGGGCGCGGCCTCGCGCATCGTGATCTTCCAGAAGAAATACGAGCCGCTCCCGGGGGCAGACAGGCCCCCGGCCATGGTCGGGCACGAGCGCGATGCCAAGGGTCAGCCTTTCCCGGGGAACGGGGACGCGCGTTTGCAGGTTCTCCTGCCCGACCAGCCCGGGTATGACATGGCCGTCAACATCCTCACCTTTCAGCCGGGCGCCACTTCGCCATGCGTCCAAACCTCCATCATGGAGCATGGGCTGGTCATGCTGCGCGGCCAGGGCATCTATCGGCTGGAAGAGGACTGGCACCCGGTGCAGGCCGGCGATGTGATCTGGATGGCACCCTACTGCCCACAATGGTTCGTGGCAATGGGCAAGCTCCCAGCCAGCACCATCTGTTACCAGGATGTTAACCGCGACCCAATGTGAGCTTCATGTCGGAAAACAGATGTTGCCTCCGGCGTTTGGAACTTATACTGTGGCAGACTCATAGATGAATTGAACTCATGAGTGCTCCAATCCCCCAAAATGAAGCCAAACGGCTCAAGGTGCTCTGGCAATACGATGTGCTCGACACCGTTCCCGAAGAGCTGTTCGATGACCTGACCGAGCTGGCCGGGCGCATCTGCGAGGCCCCCATCGCGCTGATCAGCCTGGTGGATGAAAAACGGCAGTGGTTCAAGTCCCGGGTCGGCACCACCCTCCACCAGACCGCACGCGATATATCTTTCTGCTCCCACGCCATTGCCCAAAGCGATCTGTTCATCGTGCCCGATGCGCTCCGCGACGAGCGGTTTGCCCACAGCCCGCTGGTCACCACCGATCCCAAGATCCGCTTCTACGCCGGCGCCCCGTTGATCACCCCGGACGGCCACGCGATGGGCACCCTGTGCGTAATTGACAAAGTCCCGCGCAAGCTGCGCCTGGAGCAGAAGCAGGCCCTGCGCATCCTTGCACGGCACGTCGTTTCCCAGCTCGAACTGCGCCGCCGCTCCCGGGAACTGGGCGTGGCCCGCCAGGAGGGCGCGGAGTATAAGGCGGAATTGGAGAAGCTGCGTGCCGAGCTGGCCAAGGCCCGACGTGAACTGGCGCGCTGCAAGGCCACAAAGCGCCCGGCTGCCCGCCGCACGCCCAAGAGCAGCCGGAAATAGCCGGCCGCCTTCTTCCGCAGCAAACCCGGACTGGCCTAAAGCGCCTGAACCGTGGGTTGGAGTTGGGCAGGCGGGGATTGGATGTGCGCAGCCACCGCCTGGGCCATGGTGTCCACGCTCTTGAGAATCTGGCGCGCCGCCTCGGGATCGGCGATCTTGAGGCCGTAGCTCTTATCCAGGGCTACGACCAGTTGGAGGGCGTCCACGGAGTCCAAGCCCAGGCTCCCCGGGCCGAAAAGGAGCTGGGCGTCGCCGATTTCGTCGGCGGTGATCTGCAGCATAAGGTTCTCGACCATCAATTGCTTGATGTCCGGCTTGAGCGTCGCGGTGTTTTCCATTCAATAGGCTGCTATCGGCTTTATCCGGTAAGCCTCCTACACGAATGGGTTCCCGGCAAGCCGAAAAGAGGGCTGGCGCTTAGTACCCGTCGAAGTCGTTGTGGGCTTCCTCGACCCCGGCCAGGCGGAGCTGGGAGAAGTTGATGACCCACGAGGCGATGTTGGATTGCGTCACCGGCATGGGCAGCCGCGAGAACATGGAGCGCAGGCTGTAGAACTTGCGGTACATGTTCTGAACGTTGCGCTCCAGGGCCCCAGGGGTTCCGTGTGGCGGGCGGATGTAGCAGTTCTGGCCGGGCCAACGATCAATATCATCGAGGTTGGTAATCCGGCCCTCGGCCTTCATGCGGTCGTAGAGCGGGGTTCCTTTGACCGGGGTCAGGATGTTGAAGTAGGCGGCGGGGACCTTGTGAC
>Ga0118677_10008357_pt1 | contig 16625 bp, 12 predicted proteins | sample AliMusrvi5mmetaG_FD_86154 | JGI IMG/M metagenome (GOLD analysis project Ga0118677, IMG submission 86154) | reverse complement strand
CAATAGGTCCGATCTCTTTTGCAACGTGGTTGCGCAGTTCTTCACGCATCTTCATGTCGCCTACATATTCATCCTTCAGTGTCACAAAGGCGACAAGGGCATTGCCCTTAAGCTCATCGGGGCGGCTGACAACGGCGGCTTCTGCAACGGCTTCAAAGGAAACAAGAGCGCTTTCAACCTCACTGGTGCCAAGACGGTGACCTGAAACGTTGACAACATCATCAACACGTCCCATGATCCAGATATAACCGTCTTCATCTTTCCGTGCACCGTCACCCGTAAAGTACATGCCGGGGAATTCAGACCAGTATGTTGATTCATATCGTTTGTTGTCGCCGTAGATGGTGCGGAGCATTGATGGCCATGGTTGTTTAATGACCAGATACCCGCCTTCATTGGCTTCGCATGGTGTCCCGTCTTTATGAACAACATCGACAGCGATACCTGGGAGTGGCCGTGTAGCCGTACCTGGTTTTGTCGGTGTTGCTCCCGGAAGCGGAGATACCATGATGCCGCCTGTTTCTGTCTGCCACCAGGTGTCAACGATTGGACATCTTTCCTGCCCTACAACCTTGTGATACCACATCCATGCCTCGGGGTTGATTGGTTCACCCACTGTTCCGAGGAGACGGAGCGAGCTGAGGTTGTGTTTTGTGACCCATTCGTTTCCTGCGCGAATAAAAGCACGGATAGCGGTTGGAGCTGTATAGAGAATGGTGACCTTATGTCGGTTGATGATATCCCAGAACCTGTCCCACTGAGGGTAGTTAGGGGCACCTTCGTACATGAGAAGTGTTGCACCGTTAAGCAGTGGGCCGTAAACCATATAACTATGTCCGGTTATCCAGCCTACATCTGCCGTACACCAGTAGATGTCCTCGTCCCTGATATCAAAAACGTATTTAAACGAACTTGCTGCGTGTACCATGTATCCGGCAGTGGTATGCAGGATACCTTTCGGTTTTCCGGTTGAACCGCTGGTATAGAGCACAAAAAGAGGATGTTCTGATTCTACCTCGACCGACTCACATTCATCAACGGCCAGACCCATCAGATCATGCCACCAATGGTCCATGCCATTATGCATATGAACCTCTTCATTGGTTACTTTAAGGACAATGACACTTCTGATCGATGGAGTATTGACAATTGCCTCATCAACAATATTTTTAAGGTTGATGGAACCGCCGCGACGTCTTGTGCCGTCTGCACAGATAACCATCTTGGCTCTTGAATCATTGACGCGCTCGGTGATGGCATGAGCTGAGAATCCTGCAAAAATAACATTGTGAACAGCTCCAACGCGTGCACATGCGAGTACTGCAATGACAAGTTCAGGAACCATGCCCATGTAAAGCGCAACCCTGTCCCCTGGTTTTATACCGGCGATTTTAAGGACATTGGCAAATTTGCTGACCTGCCTGTGAAGTTCACCATAGGTCAGAACCCGCTCGTTTCCTTCTTCACCTTCCCAGATGATTGCAGCTTTGTTTTTTCTCCAGCTGTTGACATGAACATCAAGAGCATTGTAGCAGATATTTGTTTTTCCACCGTTAAACCATTTTGCATAAGGGGTATTCCATTCCAGCACGGTATCCCACTTTTTAAACCAGTGGAACTGTTCAGCTATCCCGCCCCAATAAGCTTCCGGGTCTGCAGAAGCAGAAGCATAGAGCTTCTCATATTCCTCCATAGAGGAAATATGGGCATTTTTCGAAAACTCTGCCGGGGGTGGAAATTTCCGTTTTTCTGATAAAACAGAGCTTATCGAATCGTTTGCAGAAGACGAGGTTTCGGTGGGCTGTGTGTTGGATGTTGTTTCGTCTGTAGCCATTGATACCAGATTTTATGTTTTGAAAAAAAAAGACAATACCCCCTTCACAGGTATTTGTGAACAATGCAAATCAGCGGTTTAAACGGAGAAATAATATCGAATAGAGAGAATAATAGCTTCTAAAACGAATTTTACATAAAAAAAAACTTCCAGCCAATATTTGGAACACGTCGTGATTATAACTGTGATTATTTAACTGCGAAATTCACCAATTTATCAGCAACAACAATTTCGCGAATGATTGTCTGCCCTTCAAGAAATTTCAGGACTGAGTCAACTTTTTTTGCTTTTTCCAGAAGTAATTCCTTTGGGCTTTTAGCTGGAGCGAGGAAGGTGCCTCTGAGTTTTCCATTGACCTGTACGGCTATTGTCAGGACAGTGTCTTCGATGAGTTCCGGGTCAAAAGAGGGAAAGTGTACTGAACTGATCGATCTGTTGTGTCCAATGGCTTCCCAAAGTTCTTCCGCTATATGCGGTGCATAGGGGGCCAGAAGGATGAGCAGTGTTTCAACTGCAATCCGGTTCCTGCATCCGGTCTTTTGCAGTTCGTTGACAAAAACCATCATTTCAGCGATAGCTGTGTTGAATTTAAGATTTTCAGTGTCTTCGCCGACTTTTTTAATGGTTTTATGCATGCGTCTCAGCAGCTCATCAGACATTGCCTCAACAGTAAATGAAGCAACTGCACCTTCTTGTTCAGGATAAATCAAACGCCACACTTTCGAAAGAAATCTGCTTATACCTTCAATTCCATGAGTGTTCCATGGTTTAACCTGTTCAAGAGGGCCAAGAAACATCTCATAGAGGCGGACGGCATCGGCACCGTAGCGTGCCAGAACATGGTCGGCCGGGATAACATTGCCTCTTGATTTCGACATTTTTTCATTGTCTTCACCAAGAATCATACCCTGGTTGAAAAGTCTCTTGAACGGTTCCTTTGAACTGACGACACCTATATCGAAAAGGACCTTGTGCCAGAAGCGTGCATAGAGCAGATGAAGGACGGCATGTTCCGCCCCGCCTATATAGAGGTCAACATTCATCCAGTAGCGTTCCTTTTCCGGATCGATGAGCTGCTCACTATTGTCCGGGTCGATAAAGCGGAGATAGTACCAGCAGCTTCCTGCCCATTGGGGCATGGTGTTTGTCTCTCTGCGGAATGAGCCGTGCTCATCAGCTCCATATAGCCAGTGTGCAATGTTGGCGAGGGGCGATTCCCCTGTTGATGAAGGATGATAAGCCTCAACCTCAGGAAGCTCCAGAGGCAGGTTTGTTTCTGTGCGAAGTAAGCCGTCTTCATAATGCTTGATCGGGATAGGTTCTCCCCAGTAGCGCTGGCGGCTGAATATCCAGTCGCGAAGTTTGTAGTTAACTTTACGTTCACCAACATTTTTTCTCTCAAGCCATGACGCCATACACTCAAATGCTTCAGTAAAGTTGAGTCCGTCGAGCGTTATTTCATTGTTGGAAGAGTTGATGCAGGTGCTGTCCTTGTCTTCAAAAACTTTTTCCTGAACGTCATGAGGGCTTTTTATGACTTCAATGATCGGCAGGTTGTATTGTTTGGCAAACTCCCAGTCTCTGCTGTCATGTGCAGGAACCGACATGATAGCTCCGGTACCATAGCTTGTGAGCACAAAGTCAGAAATCCAGACGGGAAGTGGTTCGCCTGTGGCAGGGTTAATGGCATATGAACCGGTAAAAACCCCGGTTTTTTCTTTCTGAAGTCCCGTTCGCTCAAGTTCGGTTTTAAGTTTTGCCTGACCGATATAATGTTTCACCTCAGCCAGCTGCTGTGCGGTCGCAAGTTTTTCGGCAAGGGGATGTTCGGGTGATATAACAAGATATGAAGCGCCGAACAGGGTGTCGGGGCGGGTTGTATAGACTCTCAGTTTACGGTTGTGGCAGCGGAGTTCAAAATCAATGTTCACTCCTTCCGAACGTCCAATCCAGTTGCGTTGCATCTGTTTGACATTTTCGGGCCATTCAAGCTCTTCAAGATCAGCAATCAGACGATCGGCATAAGCGGTTATTTTCAGTACCCACTGACGCAGAGGACGACGGATTACGGTATAGCCGTCTGCGATTTTTTCTTCCACCTCTTCATTAGCCAGAACAGTCTTGAGTTCTTCACACCAGTTGACGTCGACTTCCGACATATAGGCCAGACCCATTTCATAGAGCTTGAGAAAAATCCACTGTGTCCATTTGAAGTATGCGGGATCAGTGGTATTGATTTCTCTCTGCCAGTCATAGGAAAAACCCATTGCCTGAAGGGTTTCCTTGAAGCTTCTGATATTATTTTCAGTAGTGGTTTTCGGATGGGTTCCTGTTTTAATGGCAAACTGTTCAGCCGGCAGTCCGAATGCATCCCATCCCATCGGGTGCAGTACATTATATCCGCAGCTTCTTTTATACCGTGCAGTAATATCCGATGCTGTGTAACCTTCAAGATGTCCTACATGGAGGCCGGTGCCGCTTGGGTAGGGAAACATGTCGAGGACATAGTATTTCGGCTTATCACTTTCTTTACCTGATGCAAAGGTATTATGCTGCTGCCAGTAGGCTTGCCATTTCTTTTCTATGGGTGAAAATTCGTACTTCATGGTGTTTTTGATGAATGACGATGCTTCCCGGCATCAAGAATTGCAGGGAATGATAACGAGTCTTACTAAACGAAAGAACCGCAGGTAATAAAAAAGGCAGTGCCGTTAAATCCTGCACTGCCTTTTCAGCTTTTGGAAACTAATTGCTTTCTGTAACCGGTTCTTTTACCGGTTCATATTCAGGTGCCTGTTCAACTGCTTTTATGGAAAGAGCAAAACGCATTTTTCCGGTACGGGGATCTTTGCGGACATCAACCAGTTTGACCTTGACTTTATCGCCGACTTTGAGGTGGTCGCTGACTTTGGTGACTCTTTCGGTTGATATCTCAGAAATGTGCACAAGGCCATCGGTTTTTGGAAGAAATTCCACAAAGGCGCCCAGTTCATCACGAACGTCGCGAACCTTTCCGATATAGATTGAGCCGACCTCAGGTTTTGCAATAAGGTTTTTTATGGTGGCAAGTGCAGCGTTTGTTCCTTCGGTAGTTGAGCAGGCAATGGTGACTGTTCCGTCATCTTCGATGTTGATTTCAGCACCGGTTTCCTCAGTAATACTGCGGATGGTTTCTCCTCCCTTGCCGATAATCATGCCTATGCAGTCAACCGGAACCTTTATGCTTGTGAGTTTCGGCGCATAGTTTGCGAGATCCTGGCGGGATTCGGGAATGGCCTCCTCCATTTTGTCGAGAATGTGAAGCCGTCCTCTGCGGGCCTGCTCAAGAGCTGTTTCGAGAATGTGATAGTCAAGTCCGTCGATCTTGATATCCATCTGGCAGGCTGTAATACCGTCTCTGGTGCCGGATACTTTGAAATCCATATCGCCAAGATGATCCTCGTTGCCGAGAATATCGGAAAGGACAGCATACGACGATCCTTCCTTGATCAGTCCCATGGCGATGCCTGATACCGGTTTTTTAATTGGAACACCGCCGTCCATCAGCGCAAGCGTTCCGCCGCATACTGAGGCCATGGATGAAGAACCGTTCGATTCAAGGATGTCTGAAACGATACGGATGGTGTACGGGAACTCCTGTTCGGTCGGGGCAACCATTTTAATGGATCGCTCGGCAAGATTACCGTGACCGATTTCTCTGCGGCCTATACTGCCCAGTCGTCCAACTTCACCGACACAAAATGGAGGGAAATTGTAATGCAGGAAGAATTTTTTATCGGCGTTGTCTGTCAGGTTATCAACTGACTGTGCATCTTTATTGGTGCCGAGGGTAATGGTTACAAGAGCCTGGGTTTCACCTCTGGTGAAGAGTGCCGAGCCGTGTGCTCTCGGGATTATACCGAGTTCTATGCTGATGGGTCGTACCTGATCAAGCGCTCTGCCGTCAAGGCGTTTTGCGTCATCAAGTATCATATGGCGCATTACTTTCTTTTCGATCGCATGAATCTGTTCTTCAATGATATGAGCGTTCAGGAAGAGTGCTTTTGCCGGATCTGCAGCTATATCGTCATTGCTGACTGTTGTTTTGAAGTGCTCAATGATTGACGTAATGGACTCTTTGTAGATGAGGGCAGTTTGTTCGGCACGATCTTCTTTTTTGAGCGGTGTATAGGCAAGTTCTTTGAGACGGAGCTCACAACATCCACGAATGAATTCGGTCAGCTCTGCCGGAATTACTGCGGGAGAGAATGGCCTGCTTGGTTTTTGCACTTCTGCAGCAATTTCGTTCTGTAGTGCTGAGAGTTTGCGGATGGCATCGTGTCCGAACTTTATGGCATCAAGCATCTCTGCTTCTGAAATCTCTTTCATCTCGCCCTCAAGCATACAGATGGTATCTGTTGTTCCGCCGATACAGATATCAATGTCACTCTCCAAAAGTTCATTGACATCAGGATTGATGACAAACAGGCCATTGATTCTGCCGACCCGGACTTCTGACATAGGGTTATGGAAAGGAATATCGGAGACCATGATGGCGGTCGATGCTGCCAGGCCTCCGAGTACATCTGCATCGTTGATCTGATCGGAAGAGATAACCGTCACAATGATCTGGGTTTCATAAAGGTAGCCGTCAGGAAAAAGCGGTCTCAGTGCCCGGTCTATCAGTCTTGCTGAAAGAATCTCTTTCTCGGAAGGGCGGCTTTCTCTTTTAAAAAATCCACCCGGAAATTTGCCTGCGGCCGAATATTTTTCACGGTATTCTACCTGAAGTGGAAAAAAGTCCTGATTTGGCGGAGGTGTTTTCCTGCTTGACACAACAGTTGCAAGGACCATGGTGTCGCCCTGACGGACTACAACTGCTCCATCTGCCTGTTTCGCTAATTTGCCGGTTTCGATAGAGATTATCTTTCCCTGGCCGAGATCAATTTTCTTGTTAATAATCATGGATATCTTTGATAGTGTGATAAAAATACTGTCCGGTTTTTTTCATGCATACGTTTCCTTCTCCCGGCCATACTCAGTAGAGACTTCATTGCTTTGCAGTTTTGCTGCAATAATTAACGCGTTCCGAAATATAATACAAAAAAGTCTCTTCCGGTAAACTTGATCTCTCACAGGTTATGATGCATGGATTTTCACGTTGTCTATCAACCGGACTGTTCCTGAATACATAGCGAGAAGTAGTCGGTATTCTTTACCTGCCTCAGCAGTTTCGGCAGGTTCGAACGTTACTTCATCAACAAAGCCGGCATAATCAGAACAGCATCCCGGGATTGTGTTGATCATCTGCTCAATCTCTTCAGCAATTGCATGAAGGTTATGTTCATGTTCGGCAATCCTCTCTTCAGCATGGCAGATTCCCTTGTAAAGAATCGTTGCAGCATCGCGCTCCTCGATGGAGAGATAGATATTTCTCGAACTTACAGCCAGTCCGCTTTTTTCTCTGACAATAGGAGCCGCAATAACTTTTATATCCATATTGAGATCTTCGACAACCCTTCGGATAACTGCGAGTTGCTGGGCATCCTTTTCGCCGAAGACAGCTATATGAGGTTTTGTAATATTGAACAGTTTTGTAACAATGGTGGCAACCCCTTTAAAATGGTCCGGTCTTTTCTCACCTTCATACACTTTCGTTATCTCGCTGCATGCAACAGTTGTCTGAAAGTGTTGGGGATAGATGCGTTCGGTTTCAGGAGCAAAAAGGAAATCTACCCCTGCTGCTTTTGCCAGGGCAACATCCTTCTCAAATGGTCTCGGATATTGATGGAGGTCTTCGTTAAGTCCGAACTGACTGGGATTTACAAAAATCGTAAGAATAATAGTGCCTGCCGTCTGCTGCGCAAGCTTTACAAGGCTTAAATGTCCTTCGTGCAGAGCGCCCATTGTCATAACGACGCCAATACACTGCCGGCTGAGGCGCAGTTTTTCGGCAATGGTTTGCATCTGTCCGGGTTCAGTGATGATCTGCATGGTACTCTTCTGATTTGATTATTTTTTTCCCGGAAGGGTGGATGACGACGACAAACTCACCTCTGGTTTTTCCGTCTGCAAGCTGTTTGCGGATCTCTTCGATGGTTCCTGTAATATATTCTTCATGAATTTTTGTCATTTCACGTCCAATGAAAATCTGAGCATCCGGCACTATTTTTTCGAGCTCGTCGAGGAGCTTCATGATTCTGTATGGCGATTCATACACAACAAAAGAGGCTTGCAGTGCCGCTAAATATTCAAGTCGGGTTTTCCGGCCCTTTTTATGGGGAAGAAACCCTGCAAAAAAAAAATTGTTGACAGGCAGCGGACATGCTGAAAGTGCAGTCGTAAGTGCGCATGCTCCGGGAATCGGGATAACGTTCATGTTTCGTTCCTGCAGGGCGTGCAGCAGTGCATATCCCGGATCGCTGATAATAGGGGTTCCTGCATCAGTGATGAGTGAGACGTCAGTTCCTTCTTCAAGAAGAGCGATAATTTGCCCTATTGCTCTTGGTTCATTATAGTTGTGGTAACTGATGAGTTTTTTCCCTGTAATATCAAGATGCCTGAGCAGAATTGATGCGCGGCGTGTATCTTCACAGGCGATTGCTCCGGATTTACCAAGAATTTTTATGGCACGCAGAGTGATATCTTCGAGATTACCGAGCGGTGTTGCAACAACGTAGAGTGTTCCGCTATGTGTCTGAGGAGTTTGCAAGAGTAAAAGACGGACTTGGACGAAGGGTTTGTTATGGTAAATTCACAATGCTATTTAGTATAATAATAAAAATACGATAAACAGCGTTCAGTCAAAGATGAAGGATCAAAGGCGATTATTGTCAGTCAGGGATTTACGGGTACATTTTTCTGAGAGAAAGAAAGGTGGTTTTGGAAAACCCGTTTCGATAAACGTTGTCAACGGGGTTTCGTTTGACGTTTTTCAGGGAGAAACGCTTGGTCTGGTTGGTGAGTCAGGCTGCGGCAAAACCACTCTGGGAAGGGCATTGATACGTCTTGGTCATTCTGTCGTGACAGGAAAGATTGAGTTCGAAGGGAAGGAGATTACCGGGATCAGCAATCGCGAATTCCGCTCGCTTCGTAAACAGATACAGATGATTTTTCAGGATCCATTCGGATCTCTGAACCCCCGACTGACGGTAGGGCAGATGCTTGAAGAGGTGTTGCTGGTTCATGGAATTGCCAGGGGGAGCAGTGCCCGCAAGCGGATTGAAGAATTGCTCGATATTGTTGGTTTGAATCGTGAGTATTTCAACCGTTATCCACATGAGTTTTCCGGAGGGCAGCGGCAGCGGATCGGTATTGCAAGGGCACTGGCAGTCAATCCGAAATTCATTATTTGCGATGAACCTGTTTCCGCCCTTGACGTGTCGATTCAGTCGCAGATCATTAACCTTCTCAAGGATCTTCAGCGGGAACTGGGATTGACCTATCTTTTCATTGCCCATGACCTTTCGGTTGTTGAATATATCTCTGACAGGGTTGCAGTCATGTATCTTGGCAAGATTGTTGAGATTGCTGATTCAACTGAGCTTTATGCCAATCCGAAGCATCCTTATACGAAAGCCCTGCTGTCGGCTATTCCCAATCCTGAGCCCGGTGCCAAGAGTGAACGGATTCTCTTGAAAGGGGATTTGCCTGGACCTATGAATATTCCTTCAGGATGCGGGTTTCATCCTCGATGCCCTGTTGCAATGGATGAGTGCAGGCACAGGGAACCGCACCTTAAAGAACTCGTTAATAATAACGCACATCAGGTAAGTTGTCTTCTTTATGAATAATACGAATATGCCAAAAAAGAATCGGGGATGTTTCCGCAATAGTTGCCTTGGTCTCATCATCATTGTTGTGTTGCTTTGCGGCGCTGTGTTTTGGGCTCTTCGCAGTTCACATACTGTTCCTGACCGCTTTGTACTCTCCATTCCGCTTGGAGGAAGTATCAGTGAGATTCGGCATGAAAGCTCCTCGCTTCCGTTTGTCTCTTCCAGGGAGTCACTCTCTCTGCAGGAGCTGTTGTTTATTTTTGATCATGCAGCCACTGATGACCGTGTCAAGGAGGTACTTCTTGATATCGGAGGGCTGCAGGCGACTCCTGCTAAGATAGTGGAACTTCGGCAGGCTATTGAAAAAGTTCGTCGGGGGGGAAAAAAGGTTACAGCCTTTCTTCACTCTGCCGAGGATAAAGAGTATCTCCTCGCTACGGCATGTGACTCAATTATTCTTGAGCGTGGTAGCTTCCTTCTTCTGGACGGATTGAAGGCGGAAACGTTGTTCTATACTGCCCCACTCGAAAAATTAGGCATTACAATTCAGGCCGCCCAATGGAAAAAGTACAAGAGCGGTATTGAGCCGTTTGTCCTTAAGGAGTCAAGCAAGGAGTCTCTTGAAGAGGCTAACGCATTGCTTGACGAGGTCTTCGATGATTATATTGCTTACGTATCGAAGCGGCGCGGGATCAGTCGTGATGCTTTAACAGCGATAATGAACAATGAACCGCTTATGTCGGCCAAGAGAGCTCAAGCTCTCAAACTGGTTGATGGTACAGCTTCTTCCTGGGAGCTGCAGCGAGCCTTGACCAGAAAAATATCCGGAAAGGATATGACAAGCGAAAACGATGTTTTTGTCCGTGCCGGGCAGTATCGTTCCTCAGTTGAATGGCCTCTCAAGGCGGACAGCAATGAAAACATTGCGGTGATTACGCTTTCCGGTATGATTGTTCGTTCTGCCGTTGGAGGTGCCTCAGAAATGAGTGAAGGTGTTGATATCGAGACTCTGAAAAACTCCCTTGACGCGGCTCTGGAGAACAAAAATGTCAAAGCCCTTGTTCTGCGCATTGACAGTCCGGGTGGTGATGCTCTTGCGTCGGCCGATATGCTGCAGATGCTCGATTCGGCTGCGGTTAAAAAACCTCTTGTGGTATCCATGTCGGGTGTGGCAGCTTCTGGCGGCTATATGGCGGCTCTCGCCGGGAAAACCATCTATGCCCAGCCTCTGACCATTACCGGATCAATAGGCGTCTATGCCTTGAAACCAAATATCAAAGGACTTGCTGAAAAATTCGGATTGGGTCGTACTGTCGTGACGCGAGGCAGGTATGCCGATGCCAATACGCTGTTCAAGCCGCTTGAAGGCGATGCATACAATAAATTTGTTGCGGCTTCAGGGGAGGTTTATTACGATTTTATTGGAAAGGTTGCGGCTTCACGAAAGATGAGTCTCGAGCAGGTTGACTCTGTTGCAGGGGGACGAGTCTGGACAGGCAGCCGTGCCATCAAGGCTGGTCTTGTTGACCGGACAGGGGGACTTTTTGATGCCATTCACGCTGCACAGCTTCTCGCAAAGATTGATCCCCAGAAGCACCCGGGACTGTTGCTTTATCCAGCGCAGAAAACATGGTGGGAATTTCTCCTGCAGGGTAGCGATACCGGGCTTGCTGAGAGGATCAGTGCTGCCATCAAAAAACAGCTGATGCATGAGATCATTCCAGCAAAGCAGTTCAGTTCAATGGAGGCTTATTATGAGATGCTGACGTTGTCCGGCCAGCTTCATATGCTTGCCGTTATGCCCTGTGAGATCATTATCCACTGAATTATTTGCTTTCCCCCTCCTCAGCAATGATGATTGTCTTTGGAGGGGGCTCCTCCGTATTTTCCCAGTCAAAACTTATAGGTTAAAGAGCTCTGAGCCCTGATTGCATTGCTTTCGGGAGCATTGTTGTAATCGGTTTTCCACTCTGAAAGCTGTAATCCAAGTATGAAATTCTGGGTTATTTTCTTTATAAAAGTGGCGAAAATGGTCTGATTGAGAGTTCTTCCGCCAAGCGGGAGGTCGTTATCATTCGGGTTGTCAATGCCGGCCCCGATACTGAGACTGGATGAAGGGGAAAGGATGTATCTGAGTGCACCCCATCCACCTCTGGAACGGATATCGCTGAGTGTGATTGTATTAACGCCCTGTCCAATTCCTCCCCAGTAGTCGTCGAGATTGGAGCCGGTAAAAAATTCGCCGGCAAAGGTGAGTTTTTTACTAAGAGGCATCGAGAGTTCCATATTGCATGACCATGAGTCAAGCGTTTTATGATTTCCTGTTTTATCGGTGTCCCACTCCTCCTGGCCGTAATGGCCAGACACAGCAATCGAAGCCGGCTGGTTTTCCACCAGAAGTGGTTCGGAAAACGCAATCCTTCCCTGGATAGTTGGCATGTTGGCGTCTTTACCGGGATCGGTGTTCCATGTATCAGCGAGGGTATTTGTCTCGCCAATTGTTCTGGACGCTGCTGCAGCCAGTTCAATGCGGCTGTTTTCACCGGTTGAAAACCCTTTTGTAAGGCGAAGCTGGGGATGACGGGAACCAATATTGCCGGCAGCCCACATAATTGCAGGGTCGTCGACAAACGGGATCAGCGACGAGATTACATCCCAGGTTTGACCTGCGATAATGCTGAAATCGGAAGCCGGCCAGTATGCTTTAAGATATGCATGACGCATTCTTGGGATCATATTATTTTCAGTGCCGCCGCCCAGAAAATCAACCTCAATGTTGCCGGAAAGTTTTATTGTGTCAGTATCCGGGCCGCTCAAGTTCAGACCAAGCCTTGTGGCGGTTCCGGTAAGATCCCATTCGTTATCATGATTATTCAGACCTTCAGGACGAACCCACAAGGCAATGTTTCCTGGGTTTATTTTTCCGGTATCGTACGATGCGTCAAGGCGGGCAAAGCCGTAAAGTTGAATTTTTACGCCTGAATCGGGCGATGTCGTTACGGAATTCAGGGGCTCAATGTTTTTGCGAGGAGCTGGTTGTACTGGAATCTCTAAGGGTGTTGAAGCAGGAGAATTTGATTTCACCAGCGCTTTCAGTTCCGCAAGTTCCTGCTCAAGTCGGTTGATACGTGCTTCAACGGTTTCTGTGGTTTGGGCTGCATGACAGGGCGCAGCGGCGAAAAGTGTGCCGGCAAGCAGCAGGGCATAACTGAACTTTCCCCTTGCATTCATGTATGTGCTCCGTAGGTTTGGTTATAAATAATTGTAACTCAATTGTAAATGTAGGTATACAGACTGCAATTTCTTTACAGTTTTTGCTCTCGGCCAGCTATGGCTTGACAGTCAAAAACTCCAGAAATCGCGATCGAGGTTACGGTATTGTATGCCCTGGATGAGATGCTTCATTGCAATCTGTTCGGAGTTGTCAAGGTCTGCTATGGTGCGGCTTACCTTAATGATTCGGTCGTGTGCCCTTGCTGAAAGGTTCATGTGGTTCATTGCATCCATAAGTTTTTGTGAACTCTCTTTGTCAAGCTTACAGAACATCTTGATCAGTTTGGTATTCATCTGGGCATTGGTATAGATTTTTGGTGATACAAGCTCGGCAAACCGTTCCTGCTGGATTTTTCTTGCTGTTATGACCCGCTTGCGGATTGTCTTGGAGTTTTCGGATGCCATGGAGGAAAAGAGGTCGATATTTTCAACTTTCGGGACATCGATATGTATATCAATGCGGTCAAGCATCGGTCCGGAAATTTTAGCAAGATAACGCTGGATCTGCTGTGGCGGAGCGGTCAGGTTCCCGTCAGGATCTTTCAGCGCGCCTGCCGGACTTGGGTTCATGGCGGCTATGAGCATAAATCCGGCCGGATACCTTGCGGTGACAGAGATTCTTGAAACGGTAACTTCTCGGTCTTCAAGAGGTTGGCGCAGTACCTCAAGAGCATTTCGGGTAAATTCGGGCAGCTCGTCAAGAAACAGAATCCCGTTGTGCGCAAGGCTTACCTCTCCGGGTTTTGCGGTTGCCCCTCCCCCGATCAGAGCGACGTTACTCGTTGTATGGTGGGGGTTGCGGAATGGCCGTGTCACCATAAGTGGCCGGTCTTTTTCAAGCAGGTTGGCAACAGAATAAATTTTAGTGGTTTCAAGTGACTCTTCAAAAGAGAGAGGAGGCAGAATGCCAGGGAGCCCCTTTGCCAGCATTGTTTTTCCGCTGCCGGGGGGACCGATCATAATAATGTTATAGACCATTAAATTATAAGCACAAAAAAAGCATTAACACCTTATATCATAAACATATAAGGTGTTATTTTCTCACACCAAATCCACAACCCGTCTTTTAGCATCCTTGTTCTCGTCTATATAACGTTGTGTCGTTTGAAGACTTGAATGCCCAGCAAGTGCCTGAATATCTTTCAAACTCCCACCAACAGTAGAAATTTTACGTGCCGTGTTAGTGATGAATGTTCGCCTTCCTGAGTGAGAAGAGCAACCGACTAAACCAAAGGTTTTATACCACCCTGAAAACTGATTGACGATTGCTTGTGGTGTTGTTGAACTTTGCCTTTCAGTTCTCACGACAAAATTTTTATGAGCATCAAATACGGCATTGTTTTTTACTTCCTCATCAAACAAATTGATTAGAGCCTGTCGAAGTTGTTTATTCATCGGAATAACACGCCCACCACCTGAGCCTTTAGACGCATCATTCGTCAGGTGAATTTCCTCACCAAGATTTCCATCTGAAGTTAAAAGCATAGACCATTTAAGAGCGGATATTTCTTTTGCTCTTAAACCAGCCTTAACTGATAACAAGAAAATTGCGAGGTTTCTGATACCGTTCCTTTTTGATAACAAGTAATCAGCAATCATCTCAATCTGTTGCTTTGACAGGATTTTAGCCTGTTTTCCAATACCCATTAAAACCTCCTTATCTCATTATAAAATGCTTATTATTTAATATAATATAATGAGTTTTAATATACAAGAAATACTCCTGTCTGGTAAAGTGTTCTTTTAAAGTGTTTTATAAGAACACATTATATAATATGGATTATATAATCAGTTGGAAAAGAGGGCTAACTCATCTCATTCCTGATAAGAATATCCCGAAGTGATGGGGATACTTCTGCTGGTGTGAGGATACAGTAGGAAGTACAACACCTGCCGAAAGTTCTACTACACCACCAACAATGGCACATCTAATCTTGCTGTTTGGTCCCACACCACTACCGGATTTATATCCCAAAAACTCCTGCTGTAAAGAATATGTGTGAGTGTTTTTAATTATTTTTTAACTTTATACATATAATCCCATACCCCAGAACTAATTTTATAGCAGCAACATGTCAAAAAAACAGGCCGACCGCTTTCTTGAGAAAATGAGGAGTGATGAAAATTTCAGAGAGGATGTTATACAAATTGAGGACATTGATAAAAAGATAAAGTTCCTCAATCGACATGGATTTACCTTTACGGCAGAAGAACTTGAAATCGCTTATTCAATGCTGGAGTAAAGCCTTATCGAGTAGTATGATTGATGGTGTAAGGCAACACCTTTTCCTCATCAACACCAGCCATATGTTCTACTACACCACCATTACCAAGGGCAATTCTTCCCTTGCTGTTTGGTGCTACACCACGCTTTCAAATATCTCCTCAAAACTTCTGCTGTAAAAAATATGCTTCCGAACAGGATAAAACCTCACGTGGTTTTGTTCCTGATACGACATTCTCATTTTTTGAGGATTGGCGAAAAAGATATGTATTGATATGGTAATTATTTTATTACTTTATAACTTCAGCGAAAGAGAGTACTTCACCCCCCCATACACCAAAAATAATTTTATGAAAAACGATAGATGTCAAAGACAGAGGCTGAAGATTTTCTTGTGAAAATGATGGGAGATGAAGTTTTTAGAGATACCGTTATAATGATTGAGGATGTAAAGAAAAAGATTGAGTTCCTCAACGGAGAAGGATTTTTCTTTACCTCTGATGAACTTGAAGATGCTTCGGAATCAATGCCATTGTATGCCATTATTTGAACACTACCAATGATGGCGTGAGCAAGCATAAAAAGTGCGTTGCTATTTGATTGTTTATATTCTGCCGGACACCACGCTACATCCCCCACACTGAGTACATTCCCTAACCTTCTGATGGTACCTGAAAATTTGCTGGTGGTGTTGTACTGCTCTGAATTTTGTTGGCGCGGTGAAGAGGTATTTATACGTACAGAAACTTTATTTTAATAATATGTTTATATGCTATATAAATAAATTTAATACAGAGTTTATTTGTATAATAATAATACCATTGATAGGCGGTTTTATTGTGAATAAAAAAATATAAATAATTATTATATAGTATTTTATGTCTATTGCTGAGAAGAATTAAAAAGTGTATAGAGTGTTGTTATTGTAGTATAAACTATAAGTATTAATATAATTTAATGATATGATAAATGTTTGTAATGGCATTGTTTATTAAGAAATAACTGCTTCGCCACCACGCTTCATTTTTCATTGAGCACCTGATTTTTCTGCCTTAACAGTTGGTGTCTCTTCACGGCAGTCAAACCATTCAGCCATTCATCAAATTCCACTTTAATTTTATCAGTCGTTTTGTTTTGCTTATAATGATAAGTGGTATTGAACAAACAGGTTATTTGATACCATAGAGCACTCTCCAGTAAAAAAACACCAGAAATAAAAGAATGTCCAAAAAACTAACACCCAGCAACTTGAGACATTTCACTGATGTTAATTTTATTCTGTTCAGCATCACCAAATAATTTACTGTAATGGCTGATCCTGAACATCTGGAGAGACTCAATCAAGATATAGAAGACTTGGAAATTAATAAGTCAAATTATGATTAAAATTCCGACTGATAATTTATATAAGTTTTTATCGATATTTGGTATCGTACTTATTTGTATTGGTGTTAATAACGCAATAGCGACTTTGGATATATATAAGATGAAAGAACTTGAGGTAAATAAAAAGATAATGAAATGGAAGGAGGAAACTAAT
>Ga0118677_10008356_pt1 | contig 16628 bp, 13 predicted proteins | sample AliMusrvi5mmetaG_FD_86154 | JGI IMG/M metagenome (GOLD analysis project Ga0118677, IMG submission 86154) | reverse complement strand
AAAAACATTATAATAGAGTATAACAATATACAAAAATCTACATATAGTATGGGTGCAATATTGTAACCCCAATAGGAGAGAAAATGAAATTAGGCGTTGTTGGCTTACCCAATGTTGGTAAGAGCACATTATTTAATGCAATTACAAAGGCTGGAGCGGAATGCGCGAACTATCCTTTTTGCACAATTGAGCCAAATGTTGGTATGGTGTCGGTTCCGGATGAGCGGCTTGACGTACTTGCCAAAATGTATAAACCTGAAAAAATTACACCTGCTGTAATTGAGTTTGTGGATATTGCAGGACTGGTAAAAGGGGCGAGTAAGGGGGAGGGACTTGGCAACAAATTTTTATCCCATATTAGAGAGGTAGATGCAATTGTGCACGTCGTGCGTTGCTTTGAAAATTCTGATATAATGCACGTTGAAGGCTCAATAAATCCAGTGAGGGACACTGAAACAATAAATTTGGAGCTAATATTAGCAGACCTGGATGCAGCAGAGAAGCGGCTGGATAGAGCAAAGAAGAATTCGCGCACTGCCGATAAGCAACAGCAGGACGAGGCGGCACTGCTAGAGAGAATAGTGGCACATTTAGAGCAGGAAAAGCCTGTACGCAGTTTAAGCCTTACACCAGATGAAGCGGCAATGACAAAAGGGTTCTTTCTGCTTACAAGCAAGCCTGTTTTATATGCTGCAAATATTTCTGAAAATGATATTAATTGTGTAGATAAGCTGGACTTTGTGCAAAAATTATATGCGCTTGCCGCAAATGACGATGCTGAGGTACTCGTCATTTCTGCCCGCTTAGAGGAAGAGATTTCTCAATTGCCTCAAGATGAGAGAGAAATGTTTATTGAGGAATTGGGCATTGGGGAGTCTGGGCTTTCCCGTCTTGTGAAAGCCAGCTATAAGCTGCTGGGGCAAATTAGCTACCTTACAGCAGGTCCGAAGGAAGTGCGTGCTTGGACTATTACAAATGGCACCAAAGCACCGGGTGCAGCAGGTAAAATTCACTCTGATTTTGAAAAGGGCTTTATAAGAGCAGAAATAGTAGCATACGATGCGCTTATTCAGTCAGGAACATATAATGAAGCCAGAGAAAAGGGCTTGGTGCGCAGTGAGGGGAAAGAGTATGTAATGAAAGACGGAGATATCGTATTATTTAGATTTAATGTATAAATGGGCGGCGGTTGATAAAGCCCATACTACTTCGTTACAAAAAAATAACGCCTCAGTCACGTATGTTTCGATACGCTCCGTTCGGTGTTATTTTTTCGTGCCTCGTATTATAGGCTTTCTGAACCGCCTTATACGGCTTGTTATGAGGCTCACATTACTTCGTTGCTGCAAAACGCCAGCGTCATCTGCGGGTTGCATAGCATGCAACCCCTACCTATATTGTATGTATTCTGCTAGCTGAAATTTATTTCGCCGAGACAGGCGTATAGCCATACGCCCCTACAGGGAAAACAATATTCTGTAGGGACACCATACAAGGTGTCTGTTGTGAGGGCAGGCACGAGACCATTCTACGAGCGTGGCAATCTATAAAGCACGCGCGGAAAAACCCCGCCCCTACGATATTCAGCTATTTTTTTCAATCTTCACCCATCTTCAGCCCGCCCAATATTCCCTTCGTGTTCTTCGTGTCCTTTGTGGTTTCCCATCCATTCTTAATTCTTAATTATTGCAAAGGTTTTTAAAAATGAAACTGGAAAAACAATTTTTCACTCAAGATGTATTAAAGGTTGCCCCTGGTCTTGTAGGTAAGCTTATTTGCCGCCAATTTGAGGATGGCAGCATATTGCGCTTGCGTATAACTGAAACAGAGGCATATAAGGGCGAAGAGGATAAAGCCTGCCACGCAAGTAAGGGCAGAACGCTGCGTACTGAAATCATGTACAATGAGGGCGGCAGGGTGTATGTCTATTTGATATATGGCTTGCATATTTTGCTTAATATTGTAACCGGAAAAGAAAACACCCCTCAAGCAGTACTGGTGCGCTGCTGCGAGGGCTATAACGGCCCTGCAAAGGTAAGCCGTGCCCTCTGTATTGACAAAAGCTTTTATGGTGAGGATTTAACGTTATCTAATCGAATTTGGCTGGAGGACGATAATTTTCGCCCCAAAATAAAAAAAGAAACCCGTGTGGGAATTGACTATGCACCATCTTTATGGAAGAATAAAAAATGGCGGTTTATATTAGATGTGTAGGGGCGGGTTTCCTAAACCGTCCGTAAATATTTAATGCATATAAAAAACGGAAGGGTTTGTCCCTCCGCAGAGATTGGAACCCTTCCCTACTTCATTCGTCATTGTCAACGGCAGGCGTGGGAATCTGCCCCTGCAAAAATTATATCTTTTTTCCTGCCTTATAAACCTCTTTCAAATCAAAGCCATACTCCATAACTACTAAATCAGCATCTGCTCCCTCTGCAATTATGCCCTTGTGGTTTATTCCCAACATTGTAGCAGGAGTGGAGGTACACATTCTTATTATGTCCTCAGGTGGAATGCCTAAGAGCCACAGTCTGCGCATATTTTGGCTTATTGAGCAGGTGCTGCCTGCAAGTGCGCCATTTTTCAAACGTGCTACGCCATCCTTTACTATTGTTTCTGCTCCGCCTACATAATATGTACCATCGCTTAGCCCAGCTGCGCGCATACTATCGGAAATCATAATCAGGCGTTTAGCCCCTTTAAGCTTATATGCCAGTGTAATAATAGCGGGCGCAATATGCACATAGTCACAAATAATTTCAGCATAATTATCGCCCAGTAAAGCAGCTCCGACAACGCCAGGCTCACGGTGGTGCATTGGGGGCATTCCATTAAAAAGATGGGTGACAGAGCGTAAGCCGCAGCTTAATGCCTCGTTAAAGCGGACGCTTGTAGCGCCAGTGTGTCCAGCACTTACATAGGCTCCGCATTTTTTTATAAAATCAAGTGCTCCTTCATATTCAGGCGCCACGGTAACCAGCTTTATTTTTCCCTCTGCTGCCTCTTGAAAGCGAGCAAAAAGTTCAAGGTCCGGAGCTATGCAATATTCCATAGGCTGTGCGCCGCAAACCTTTGCAGAAATAAATGGACCCTCAAGATTTATTCCCAAAATCTCTGCTCCGTCTTTTACATTTGCCTTAGCAATGTTTTTTAGCATTTTAAAAATGTTTTCTTTAGATTGCGTAATTGTAGTGGCAAGCAAGCTTGTTATGCCCTGCTTCAACTGACTTTTGGTAATAATCTCTATTACCTCCGGTGTGGCATCGGAATAATCGCTGCCCTCCCGTCCGTGGTTATGTATGTCTATTAAGCCCGGTATTAGCATTTTACCTAATAGGTCAATGCCCTCCATTTCAGAGAAATTGCCTATTTTAGCAATTTTGCCATTTTCAATCAGTAAATCGGTTTTTTCAAAGTGACTGTCATTTACAAAGACATTTGCATTCTTTAGGAGCATAATATTACCTCTTTCTCTTACTTAATAAATATACACCGCGAAAACCACCAGCTGTCATTATAAGGGCAATACCTATAAGAGTTATTGCAAAGGACGTGGGTTGTTTAATTGAAATATTTGCAGTGGTGTCGCTGGTATTAGTTGGGGTAACCGTTTCAGCAGTGGACGAGTTTACCGGCTCGGCGGTAGGAGCAGGAAGTATTTTTAGCAGTTTAAAGGCAGGTGCAGGTAAATCAGATGAGTTTGCAAGGTTGGCAATATAGCTTGTATTATCACTATCTGGTGCAGCAATCAGCTCTGTGCCATAGGCAACGCCATCAGCCTTATCTGTGTATTTTAAAAGCACAGTATCCTTTGAAATGATTTGTGCGCTAAAATCAGTTTTTAAAATAATAGCGCCCTGCATAATGCGAAAGCCCAGCAGGCTAGTATTACTTCCAACCGTTTTAAGTCCATCACCAACATACTTGAATTTTACTGCAATGCCTTCATTAGTCTTGTAGGCATAGTCAGGCACAGGGCTTTGTGCATAATTTAGGTCGCCAATGCCATAATCCTTTGCAAGTGCCACCTTTGCCAAACGCTCCCCAATAGGTTTTTTGTATAATGGATGCGCAAAATCAGGGTCACCATCCTTAAAGCCCCAATCCATAGAAACGGTTAAAAATGAATTGTCTATTTTTGTATAGGCATCAAATTGTGCAAAGCGTACATTTTGTATATTTGGCCAGCTTGTAAGCCCATCACCGCCATGCGAGGATAATTGTACATTATAAAAGGTAAAATTAGAATTAAAACGCTTGCGAAGCTCTGCTACATAAGCAGCTAGCATAGAGGCATATTTAGGGTAATTAGCTTGGTCATTTTCACCCTGATAAAATAGTAAGCCCTTAATGCTCGTTTTTTGAAAGGGTGACATTAGAGCATTGTACATACCGCCTGTGGGCACCTTCTCAGGAGCAGAGGCGCTAACGCCAAGTGCTTGTGCTACCTCTACAGGCATGAGCTCAGAAAGAGAGGAGCCGCTGGATGTAGCCATTACTACGCCAATAGGCACGTCAGAAGCAGCGGAAACTTCCTTGGCAAAGAAATATCCAATAGCAGGGAAATTCATAGTGGCAGCATTTTCCTTGTGCCATAGCCAAGCTGAATTAATGACATCTGCTTGAGGTGATGCCATTGTTGCCGGTACTGAGGCGGCATAATAGCGGCTTTGGTCAAAAAAGCGTAAATTTGAATTTATATTTAGCTCCTTGCTTATATCTGGATAAACTGACTTAATGCGGTCAAGTGAAAGCTCAGCGTTAGACTGACCAGACAGAACATAGACATCACCCACCAAAACACCCTCTAGTGTAATAGTATAACTATTATAGTCAGTAGAAAGCTCTAATGCAGCACCCTCCTTGCTAGTCTTTTGAGCAGGAGCTTTTATGAGCCATTCGCCATTTTGGTCAACGAGCGCAGAGGCGGTAGTGCCTTTAAAATTTAAAATAATCTTAGCACCCTTATGAGTGCTCCAGCCCCAAATGGATATTTCAGTATCTCGCTGAAGTATCATATCGTTTCCAAAGGTATGCGAAAGAGTAAAAGCCGACTCTTCCGCTGCCTTTGCAGGTAACGAAAGAGCACAGGAAAATAATAAACAAGCTTGTAATATTGAAACTAAGCTTAAAAACCTTTTCATAAATATCCCTTATAAAAATTTCTTTCTCGTCAAAGCAAAGGAGGCACCAAAGCTTAAGAAACCAAGCGCAAGCAAGCCTGCCACTACTATTGGCATTGGCAGTGAAGAGGCAGCAGTAGTCTGGTTGCTTTGTTCAGTCACAATACCCTCAGGAACGGGAGTAGCGGCAGGAATTAGCGAGGCATCGCCTTCATAAAGCTCTATTTCGCCAATTAAAGGTATGGCATCATCTGCGGTTCCTATGTCTATTAGCTTAACATACCGACCTTGAGCCAAGAATTGCTCGTTTACTACAGGAAACTCCTTGCCGGAAGGTATTTTTGCATTTATAGATGGTGTGGTGCGGTCAACAGCTATTGTCCAGTCAGTGCCATTATCGGAAACGTCAATTCTATAAGCTTGTGTAGGTATACTTCCAAGCTTTGGATAGACCAAACGCATAAAGCCTATGGTTTTTGTTTCGCCAAGGTCCATAATGATTGTATTGCTTACGCGTACAGCAAAAGCCTGCCAATAGGTGGCGGGGTTACCGTCAAAGGCTTGAGAGATGTCCTTGCCCTTTGTGCTGATTACATTTGTATAAGATTTAACAACCAGCTTACTGCCTGTAGGCTCTGCCTCTGGCTTTGAGGGTGCATAGTTAGTTGGGGCAGCCTCAGTAGCTATATCGCCAAAATCCTTGCAGGTAACCAGCAAAACCCAGTCAGAGGTATTAGGCTTATCAGGTATTGTGTATGTGCCATCAGCCGCAGGCATAAAGCCAGTAGATATTATTACATACTTGCCTGTCTTAGTGTTATACCAGCGCGAGGTATAGGTTTTGGAAGTATCCATTCCCTTTAGCTTGCCAGTTTTATTTGTTGTTGAATAAAAATATGCCACATAAGTTGTATTTCCATCAGATGAAAGCACAGAGCGCTCATTATCTGTAAAAGTGCAATAATCAGGGTCATCAAATCTTGGGATTAAGTTATAAAAGCCTACAGCTTCATAAAAATTCTTCATATACATCATTTCAAAGGAGCCAGGCTTATCCATGCCGGCATACCAAGGTTCACTGTTATAGGTTGGCCAGCCTTTGTTTGAAGTGTCATAGCGCATTGCCCAAATACCCTCTGCACCATAGGTATAACCATAAGTGCCGCATTGGTTTGCTTTCCAGGCACAAACTCTGGCGGCATCGTAGCCGGTAAAACCACCGCAATAAATATCTTCATAATTTGCTTCGGTTTCTACATAGGGCTTTTTAGTGGGGCTGGTAAAAAAGGATTTATAGCGTGACTGGTTATTTACACCGCTTAAGCCGCCATGACCGCCTTGAAGCGTCCACCATTCATGCCAAGGCTGTGCATCCAGGTCGGATACATCACTATAGTTGGCGGGAATAATATGAGCACCCTGAGGATGCTTATAACCATCCAGCGCATCGATAAGTGCTCCAACTTTTTTCCAGATGGTATATGATTTACCGTCCTTCGCCATATCGCTGTCTATTTCCTGTCCTGTTATCCAAAGCACATTATAGCAGGCATAGCGTGCTACGATATAACGTGTATAGGCTAATAAATCTTCCTCGCTCAAGCCAGTAGTAGTAATGGTATGTACGCCAATACCCATAGCAACCGTCATACCGGAATCTGCAAGAAGACTCATCATAACATCATAATTATCATTAAAAGCTTTAGGATTAATAACGCCTTTTTTTGTCCACCAATTATAGCGTCTGGTATTTCCTCCTCCATCGCCTTGACTGGAATCAGGGTATGTTTGATAAACTGTAAAGCCTTTATCTACTCTGTTTTGCAAAAGCATTTTAAATTCGCTGGGGTTACTGCTGCCGGGATAATCATTATCAGTCAAATGCTCATTATCAAACATCTGCCAGTGCGTATCACCAAGCCAATAAAAAGGTGTGCCATCATCATAGACAAAATAACGTTTGTTAGTCTCTAAGCGAACAAAGCCTTTTTTATCTACCTCAGTACTGCCTGTGTTTGCGGTGCCAATTAATGTACCTGTTTTTACAAGCCCAGTATTAGTATTGTCTGAAGAAGAAATACTAAATGTCCAATTTCCCAGCTTTGTTGGCGAAAAGCGTACCTTCCATTCACTGCCGCCATTCCAAAATCCCGGAATAGCAATAGTAGTTCCGTCTTCATGAGTAAATACAGCATTTACCTGAACATCCTTAAAAGGATTGGCATAGGTTACAGTGCTGGTAAGTGAAATATCTACGGATTTCCACTGCTGTGAGGTATAATCTGCTTCTGCCGCCTTTGCTGAAAAGCCTGTAGGTATAATGGAGAGCAGCATTGCGAGGCAGATGAGAAGGGAAAAGAGGCTAATTACTTTTTTCATAATGGTTTCCTTTCATTTATATAGACTGAAAAATAGAAATATCATTAATACAAGGGGAGGACTTATCTGAGGAATTAAAGAAAACTCGCACATAGCGGTATTTCCCATTTAATTTCTCTAAAATCTTGTATTCCTCACTAAGCGTAATGCCATCAAAGGTACGGTCTAGCAGGAATTTGTAATTTTTATCATCGTTTGAAGCTTCCATGCGGTATTGATAAGTGCGTTCCTCGCTCTGCTCAAAGAGGATGCTAATTGCACCTAGTTCTTCTGCTTTTCCTAAGTCGATTTTTATGCTTTGTGAGGTTTTATCGGCAAAGCCCTTCCAATAGGTATTTTTTTCACCATCAAAAGCAAGTGCAATAGGATGCTCCGGATGGCGGCTGGAGGCAGAAAAAGCTTTTGGAGTAAGCTTATTGCCAAGCGTTGCATTCTTATCCAGCAAAGTCTGCGGAATAAGCATTTCTTCGGTTTCATAAGCGCCAAGTGCAATAGAAGTAACTAACAGCGTCCAATCGTGCCCATTGGGCTTTTGAGGAATGGCATATTTCCCGTCTTTCGCTGTAAAGGCTTTATTTATATCTATAAACTTTCCGCTGCGTGGGTTAAACCAACGTGAAGAATAGGCAGCCGTTTTATCAAGCCCCAATAATGCGCCTGTTTCCTTTGAAGGATTATAAAAATATACCACATAGGTTTTATTTTCAAAAGTAGAAAGAATACTGGTTTCAGGCTCTTCAAACAGACAATAATCAGTGCTGTTAAAGCGTGGTACAAGCTGCGAAAAGCCTACATATTCATAGAATTTTTTCATATAACCCACTTCAGCCGAACCAGGCTTTTCCATACCAATATACCAGGGCTCTGGGCTGTAGCCAAGCCAGCCGGAATGCTCACTTTCGTCATAGCGCATTGCCCAAACGCCTGTAACACCATAGGTAAAGCCACAGCTGCCGCATTGATTAGCCTTCCAGGCAGACATTCTTGGGGCATCATAGCCATTAAAACGTCCGCAATAAATATCTTCGTATTGGGATTCTGTTTCTATAAAGGGCTTATTGCTGTTATCCCAAAAGCTCTTATAAAGAGCTTGCTTTTGCATACTTGGAATATTTCCGTGCCCTGCCTGCAGCGTCCACCACTCATGCCAGGGCAGCTTATCCAGCGGAGCAGCCGCTTCATAATAATGTGGATACATATGCGCGCCAAGCGGGCGTTTATAGCCATCAATATGGCTTACCATATTGGAAACATTGCACCACATAGAGTAGCTTACCTGTGTGGTTGCCAAATCACATGTAATCTCCTGACCTGTTATCCAAATGACAGGATAACAGGCATAGCGAGCGACGCAATACCTGGAGAAAGCCATAAGCGCTTCCTCGCCCATTAAGGTAGAGGAGCTATGCACGCCAAAGCCCATAGCAATTGTTACGCCATTATCAGCCAGATATTCGAACATTTTATCCACATGCTCATTAAAGGGTTTTGGGTCTATGATAGTATATTTGCGGCTCCACCAATTATAGCGGCGTGCCTGACCTCCGCCATCTGTTTGAGCGCTGTCAAAGTAGGTTTGATAGACATTAAAGCCCTTGCTGATGCGGTCGTCCACCAAATGCTTGAATTGATTGCCGCAGGAGCAGTTTGGGTAATTGCATTCATTGATTCTTTCATAGTCTGGCATTTGCCAATGCGTATCGCCCAGCCAATAAAATGCACTGCCATCGCCATAGACAAAGGTACGTTTGCCTGTTTCAAGTTTTGCAAAGCCCTTTTGCTCAAGCGGAGTAGCGTTCTTTGAGGGCGTTGCAGTTATAGAGCCTGAAATATTATGTAAATCGGGATTTGTTGTGTCTGTGCAAGTAATAAGGTACGCCCATTCGCCTGGTTTTTCAGGGCAAAAGCGTACCTTCCATTCGTTTTCGCCATTCCAAAAGCCTGGAATGGATATTTTTGTACCGTCCTTGTGAGTAAAAACAGCATCAATTTGTAAATCCAAGAAGGGATTTTTGTATTGCTTGGTGCTTTTTAGAGAAATTTCTGTCCTACGCCATTGTGCTACAGTAATGCTCATAAAAATAACCTCCGAATAGTGCATTTGCACTATCTCTTATTATACAAAATAAATACGGTTAAGTAAATACAAATTAAACTTTTTTGTAAAAGCTTTTTTGTTTAATTTTGCATTATATGCGTACAAGTATTATTCAACAGGTACTGGCATATAATTTTTTGAGGTGATTGTATGTCCCTGCCCATTTTAATTATTAATTGCACAGTGCCGACACTGTTTTTTCTTAATAATTCCATAGTAGGTGAGTGCTCAGCTGAAAAACCGTCCTTGAGCCTGCCTATTTCTGAAGGCAATTTTTATCTTGGAATAGTGCCTATGCAGGAGGGCTATCATTCCATTTGGACTAATGTCTGTGTAAGCAAGGGAGAAATACGCCTGCTTAGAGAGGGCCTGCGCCTTTGCCGCTGGCATAATAATATATTTGAGCTTACCGTTTGCTTAGTTCCAACCTTAAGCAATATTCCGCCGGTTGTACTGGCAGATGCGCAATGGGGAGATTGTACAGCAGGTCTGTGCGGTGAGTTTTTATTGCTGGAGCGGCATAATGGCAAAGTGGAATACTTGTTTTTGGGCAGAGGGGCAGCAGGTGCAGAAATAGTGCCTTTAAATAGGGAGTATCTTTTGGTAACAGGTATGTTTGAGCAGCAAAAGAAATTATTTGTCATAAATAAACAGCTTGAGCTTATGCTGGAGAGGGATATTCATACCTGGTCTTTTGAAAATAGAACCTTGCGTTTTAGCGAGGATATGGGTATTATTACAGGCTATAAGCTGGTAGAAAGCTATAATTGCACAGAAAGCTTTGAAATGATAGACAGCATACTGGAATATGCACAGGATAGTCCTGTAAGGGATACTCCGCTCAATGCCGCCAGATGCCTTTGCGAGGCGGTGCGGCTGGGGCTGGAAGAGCAGGCAATGGCTTGTATCACACCTTCCTTGCGAGAGAAGAGCAGCTTTGAAGACCTAAGCGGTTTTCTTGGCAGCTTTATAGAGCTTTCTCACGTGAAATATTTGCCAAACCCACAAAAAGATAGCCTGGCACTTCTCTATTTAACCAATGAAGGCACCTATGAATATGTTTGCTATGCCTTTGAGGCAGTAAAAATATCGGGCGAATATTTAATTGATGATATTGAGGAGCTGTAAGCATTAATAAAAATTGCAGGAGCGGGTTCCCATGCCTGCCCATCATGACATCAATCTTTTTATTCTTTACATAAATTTTATTTCCTTTATTTAAATTAGTGATATAATATATATAATTATATATATTTTTAAAGAGGTAGAAGTTTATGCGAAAAACCAAGATTGTTTGTACTCTAGGGCCTGCCTGTTCAGATATTGATACCATCAGGCAGCTTATGTTGGCGGGAATGAATGTTGCACGCTTTAATTTTTCTCATGCAGACCATAATGCGCACAAGGATTTGTTTGAAAAGCTGCTTGTAGTGCGTGAGGAGTTAAAAATGCCTGTTGCCTCTTTGCTGGATACAAAGGGTCCGGAAGTGCGTGTGGGCAAAATGAAAGACGGTAAAGTAACCTTAATTCAAGGTAATAGTTTTATTCTAACCACCGATGAAATGGAAGGTACGTCAGAAAAATGCACCATTTCCTATAAGGATTTGCCAAAGGATGTTAAGCCAGGCACTTCAATTATGCTGGACAATGGACTCATTGCGCTGGAAGTAAATAAGATAGAGGGCAATGATATCTATTGCACAATTTGTAATGGCGGAGAGCTTTCAGACCATAAGGGCGTAAATATTCCAAACACCACACTTTCTATGCCTTATGTCAGTGAAAAAGATAGAGATGATATTATATTTGGTATTGAAATGGGTTATGATTTTATCGCCGCTTCCTTTTCTCGCACAGCGGACGATATACTTCAAATTCGCCGCATACTAGAAGAATATAAATGCAATAGTATAAATATTATTGCCAAAATAGAAAATGCAGAGGGCGTACTAAATGTTGATGAAATTCTAAAGGTTGCAGACGGTTTGATGGTAGCCAGAGGAGACATGGGCGTTGAAATAGCGCTGGAAGAAATCCCAGTCATACAAAAGCAGCTGATTAAAAAAGCCTATAATGCCGGCAAGCAGGTCATTACCGCCACACAAATGCTGGAATCTATGATGGTCAATCCCCGTCCTACAAGAGCAGAAACAAATGACGTTGCAAATGCAATTTATGACGGCACCAGTGCCATAATGCTCTCTGGAGAAACTGCCGCAGGCAAATATCCTGTGGAATCTGTTAAAACAATGGCTCGTATTGCGGAGCGTACAGAGAGAGATATTGACTATGTTAAGCGCTTTAGAACCAGAGATGCTGACGAGCAAAACACCGTCACAAGCGCAATTTCCCATGCCACCTGCACAACAGGGCATGACCTTGGCGCAGCAGCTATTATTACTGTAACAAAATCAGGGCAAACTGCAAGGGCTATTTCTAAATATCGCCCCAAATGCCCTATTATTGGCTGTACTACCAGCCAAAATATATGCCGACAACTTAATTTATCGTGGGGCGTATATCCTATACTTGTGGACGAGCAGACAAATACTGATCAGCTCTTTGACCATGCGGTAGCTCGTGCAGTACAAGAGGGGCTAGTTAATAATGGTGATTTAGTGGTTATAACCGCCGGTGCACCGCTAGGGATTTCCGGCACTACCAACCTTTTAAAGGTGCATATTGTGGGTGATGTTTTGGTTTCCGGCAAGGGTGTAAATCAGCATAGCCTTTGTGCCAGATTATGCGTTTGCAGTACTGAGGAGGAAGCCTTAGAACGCTTTACAGACGGCGATATTTTAGTAATACCTGCTACTTCAAATAGGCTTTTAGGTATTATTAAAAAAGCTTCCGGCATTGTTACTGAGGAAATGGGCGTAAATTCTCATGCTGCAATAGTGGGTCTTACACTGGATATTCCAGTAATTGTAGGCGCTACAAATGCCACAAAAATATTAAAAAATGGCTCTACAGCAGTGCTGGATAGCGCCAGAGGGCAGGTTTGCAGCGGACATAAATAAAATAATTGTAGGGACGTGGCTATACGCCCGCAAGAACGATTTTTATTTTAAGGAGGGGAAACTATGAAAAGAGTATGCACTTGGATATTAATGGGGATACTTATTGCTTCAATGGTTGGCTGCAAATCTCATACCACAGGAACAATGGATAACAATCCTACAGCATCAGACAATCAAGCTATAAGCTCGCAAATGCCAGATAACACCGAGCCATCTCAAACTGACGCACAGTCTTCTCAACCCTCAGACAACACTTTGGCACCGGATAGCACAGCTATAGCTGAACCTACATCAATAACAGCGAAAAAAACTGGTGCACCTACAAATAAACCAAATGACGAGATAACACAGGCAAACTTAATGCCGCTATATTTTGACCTGCTGGACACCATGCGCACTCAATCCTTAGGCACTACCTTTACAACCTCAGCAACAGAACGTACAAGAGTTACAAATCTTGTTGCAGGGGCATGGTCACAAATTGACACAAATACACAAAGCACATTGGTGCAGATAGCACAGGCTTCACAAGCAGTAAAAAGCAGCTATTCTGGGCTGAGTACAAGTGATAAAAATACTTTAAAGGCGTATTGGAAAAAGACCGTTTTATCCCCAGACTGGATATATGCACCCCTAAGTAATCCTGCTACATATAGCACTTCTGCCGGCGGAACGGTATCTTTTAATTACCCATCAGATTGGACAGGTGGTGAAACATCCGGAAATGGTTTGGGCTATCTATTTTTAGGGAAAAACGGCACAAGTTACTCATGGGAGCAGGTTTTAGATGCAAGCAATTCCGCAGCGGGTTCTCTTTCAATCCTGTCAGCCGTTACTGCAACGGAGCAGGGAATGACTGCTTTGCAGCTTGCAAGAGCATGCGCAACCTACTATGTTAATGGCAATGCGCCTAATATGAAAGAAATCAATGCGATTGAGACTTCTTTAGGTGCTGTAGTAGTTTTAGATGGTAAATTCCCAAATCAGTCTGAAGAAAAATTCTTTTGGGTAGTTATTATACCCAATGGCAATCAAATAGTTATGTGCAGGATGGGCGGCCCAGTATCTCAAGCAGATACGCTTATTCCCACCTACTACAATATGCTTAATACATTAAACTGGAGTTCAAAACCCACAGGCGGCGGCAGCGGAAGTGGCAGCGGAGAGGTATCAGCAGCCTTTGATACGGCATGGAGCCAAGTTAGCACAGGTGTTGTTGCAGATATTTGGGCAGATTGAAAGCAGAACGATATGCTAATAATGCTACGGTTATATTTGTAGGGGCGTGCCATACGCCTATGAAAGGAGTACACATATGCCATTCTATTTTGATTGGACGTATTTACTTGTAATACCTGGCTTAATAATTGCTCTTTGGGCACAAGCTTCTGTGAAACGTGCCTATGGTAAGTATTCTCAGGTAAGTACAAAGGGGGGAATTACAGGTGCCGATGTAGCTAGGAGAATATTGGCACAAAACAATATTGATATAGCTGTAACACGCTCAGAGGGCGGACAGCTAAGTGACCATTACGACCCAAAGGCAAAGGTAATCCGTCTTTCTCAAGGAGTATATGATAATAGCAGTATAGCAGCCTTGGGCATAGCAGCACACGAAACAGGACACGCAATACAATATCATAAATCTTATATGCCGATTTTTGTTAGAAATGGCTTGCTTCCCGTAGCGAATATAGGCTCGTTTCTTGCCTTTCCTATGGTGTTTTTAGGCATTATATTTGGGCATTTTTCTTTTTTAATTAATATTGGAATATTGCTTTTTACCGCTGTAGTAATTTTTCAAATAGTGACCCTGCCAATAGAATTTAATGCCTCAAAAAGAGCAATGGAAACACTTGCAGACGGTGGTTATTTAGACGAGTATGAAATAGTTGGCGCACGCAGAGTGCTTACGGCAGCGGCAATGACCTATGTTGCAGCATTGATTGCTACTTTATTACAGCTGTTGCGTTTGATTTTGCTCTCGCAAAGAAGAAGATAGAAATTTAGACAAAATTGCCTTTGTCATTTTGTCCGGTTTTTTATCTGTAGGGGCGGGGTTTTCCCGCCCGATATAATTAAAAAATGAAGAATTAATATGTCGCTAAAGCGGCGAAAAAGTGTAGGGGCGTATGCATACGCCCCTATAATATTTACGGAACGCTTTGGAAGCGTTCCCTACAAAATTTATACTATATTTTTGCCTCTATGGCATCTAAAAATGCCTTTGCCAGCACTGTATGCCCTGTTTGGTTTGGGTGTACTCTGTCTGAGGAATAAAAGCAGGAATGATTATATTTGCACGCTTCGTCAAAGGCGGCTTGCGCATCGGCAAGAATGCAGTTGTATTTGCTTGCTAGCTCCTTTACTGCATTGCCAAAGGTGTCTATTGCTGCTCTTATTGTCTCGTTTTTATTTGGCTCAATATAAAATGGCGTAAAGAGTATAATCTTTTTCACTCCATTTTCAAGGCTGGAAACAATTATTGTTTCTAAAGCGGCTTTATAATCTTCCAGCGTAACGATATTATAGGGGCAGCGGGGCGTAATATGCTGATGCCAAATATCATTTATACCCACCATGATAGCAACATAATCAGGCTTATAGTCTATTGTATCGCTTTGCCAGCGCTCCTTTAAATCACGCGCTCTGTTGCCGCTGATGCCGCTATTAAGTACACGAATATTTGACTTTGGCAAATATACATCCAGCAGCGACTGCACAATGCCTACATAGCCATTTCCCAATTGACCAAAATTTCCTTCACCCAAAGGTCTTACTCTGCCGCAATCCGTCACAGAATCGCCTGTGAAAAGCAAGGTTGAGTTTTTCTCTAGTAACATAAATATACTCCTTTAAAATAATCTATTGAAATATTATATATAATAGCCTAGCGTTGTCAAAAGGCAAGCTCCAAAAGGGGCGAGAAGACCTTGCCCTACAAAAATTTAATATTGTATGTATGGTAAGATTTCAAACCGTTACGCTACTTTATTGACTTTATAGCATGCAGCAATTTAGTTCACTTTTTCAATGGTTATTCTGCCTGAAAACCAAATTGGAGGCTTGTATGTAATAATATAAGTTTGGTTTGGCGCAACAGAAAAATTCTGGTTCGCTATTCCGCCTTTAATGCCTACAAAAGTCTTTATAGAAGCTATCATATAATAGTTTCCAATAGGAGCATTGTAAACAATTTCATTGTTTTCTGGCACAAAAATAGTTACACCATTATTTAGTACAATTTCTAATGGTCCTGCTATATTCCAATATAAAAACGCATTCTTTCTATAACGGAAAACTATTTTGCCCATTCCATTTTGCGGCGGTGGCGTATTTGGTATCGCTGTTTGGCTTGCGTTTGCCGTTTCTTGGTTTATTGGAGCACCACAAGCATCGCAAAAGGTAGCTTTATCTTCTAACTGCCTTCCGCATTTAGCACAAAAACTCATATTTTTTCTCCTTAAAGAAATTAATTAACTATTTGATATAGCTACTATGATGTAAATTAAAATAACGACAAAGCCTACGGCATCGCCTATGATATTGAATAGCATTGCATTTTTCAATGTTTTTTTAGCCTCTTCCTCGCTCATACAGCTTTTCGCCTTATTTACAAATACTATGCCTACAATACCTAATGGCCAGCAGCATAAAATAAGCGTTAAAATTGACCAAATTAAATAGCCGGTAGTATTTATCTTGGGTGGCGCATAAAAATTTTGTTGATTTTGATAATTGTAGTTTGGCTGCTGTTGATATGGTTGTTGCTGTGGTGCCTGATATTGTTGCTGTGTCTGTTGATATTGTGGTTGCTGTGGCTGAGGTGTTTCCTGTGCAGTCTGATTTAAAGTGGCACCGCACTTGTTGCAAAAACTGGCATTGTCCAAGATTTCATTTCCGCATTTGTTACAAAAGCTCATTTTCTATCCTCCTAAAATTATAAATAAATATAGCGCAATATTATGGCGCTAGTATACTAAATGGATACGAGGGTATATTGCGTAA
>Ga0118677_10008355_pt1 | contig 16632 bp, 13 predicted proteins | sample AliMusrvi5mmetaG_FD_86154 | JGI IMG/M metagenome (GOLD analysis project Ga0118677, IMG submission 86154) | reverse complement strand
GGAGGTAGCGGTACGCCTCGTGCTCCCCCGCCATGTTTCTGCCTGCCAGAGCCCCCATGGCGTTGGCATTGTCCTCGTGTTCCAGCCTGGCCCGCTTGTCCAGGGCTGGACAGGGGAAGTTGGCAACATCCCCTGCCGCGAAAATGTTCGGCCGGTTTGTCTGCAGGCACTCGTCGACGACAATCCCGTCGCCCACGGCCAGGCCGGCCGCCGCGGCCAGCGCGACGTTTGGAGCGATTCCCAGGCCGGCCACGACCGCCTGTGCCGTGAGCATTTCCCCATTCTCCAGGTACACGTTGACCAATCCGCCCGCGGGCTCGCAGCGCGCCGTCGCGACGTTGGGAATGACGCGCACGCCGCGTTCTTCGTAATAGGTGTTCATGGCCAGCGCTATTTCCCGGGGAAAGATGCGCCCGCAGACGCCTGATTCGATGAACGCCATGGTGACGCTCTTCCCGTTCAAGGCCAACGCCGCCGCCACTTCGGATCCGATGAACCCGCCGCCGACCACGACGAATCGCTGCTGCGCCTCCGCGAGCGCACGCAACTTCCGGTAGTCCGCCAGCGTCCGATAGTAGATTGGAACGGACCCGTCCGAAGGATGCCGTTTCGGATTCCCGCCCGTGGCCAGGAGCAGCCTTTCGTAACGATACGTCACGCCCTGATCGTCGACGACGGTCTGTTTGGGGGGATCGAGCGCCACGGCTTTGCGGCCGGCGATCACATCGACGCCGTGGGCTTTGGTGTTGCGCCAGACGCTCTCCAGCGTCTTGCCCTTCCACAGGCCCTTGCTCAGCGGCGGGCGATCGTAAGGCGGGTCGGGTTCGTCGGCGATCATGCCGATCGCACCGTCCGCATCCACGCTGTGTATCGCCTTGGCAGCGCTGTCGGCTGTCATTCCACCGCCGACGATTAAATACTTGAAGCGTTTCATGTTGCCACCCTCACACTTGTTCCGCAATGACCGTAGCGCAATGCCATTGCCGCCGCTATGGGGCGATGCCTTAGCGACCGTCGCCAAATACCTCAGGGGGCCACGCCACGACGATCTTGCACGGGTAAGGCAACTCGAAGTCGCCTCTAGGGTGTTTCCCGGTTGCGAGGCACGCGCCATTCGGCGTAATGTCTTGGCGATGGGCTCCGTGTCGGGTGGCCCCACCAGCCAATGATCGAAAGGCGGTTGACGATGAACGTGCGGCTAGTGCTTGCAGATGACCATGCCATGATGCGCGAGGGTCTGAAGTCTCTCCTCGGCAAGGAAACAGACCTGTCGGTCGTGGGTGAGGCCGATAACGGCAAGGACACCATTGAGCTGGCCAAGAAGGCAGGCGCCCATATCGTCGTCATGGACGTGGCCATGCCCGATCTCAACGGAATCGAGGCGACGCGGCAACTGCTGAAGGTGAACCCGACCATCAAGGTCGTCGCCCTTTCCGGGCATGCCAATCGGGAATTTGTCCGTGAGATGTTGAAGGCGGGCGCTTCGGCCTACGTGCTGAAGTCGCGGGCCTACGAGGAACTCGTGCGGGCGATTCGGGAAGTCATGAAGGGGAAGAAGTACCTGAGCGCCGACGTCGCTCGCGGTGTGGTGGACGAATACGTCGAAATCTCGTCGTCCATGAGCGCGGATCCGGCGTTTGTCGTCCTGACCGATCGCGAGCGCGAGGCGCTGCAGTTGATTGCCGAAGGCAAGAGCACCAAGGAAGTGGCCGACTCCCTGAACGTCAGCGTAAAGACGGTGGAAACGCATCGCCGCAACATCATGGAGAAACTTAACCTGCGAAGCGTGGCCGAACTCACCAAGTACGCCATTCGCGAGGGGATCACGTCGGTCGACGCCTAGCATGAGTGGACCCGGGGGATAGACAAAACTATGAGGATCATGTTGGTAGAAGACCACAATCCGACCCGCGACGAAATGCGTGCGATGATCGAACGCCAGGCGGATATGATCGTCGTCGCAGAAGCCGGATCCGGGGAGGATGCTGTGGAGAAGGCCCGGGCCGAAGTCCCGGACATCGTGGTTATGGACATCCTGTTGCCGGGTATGAACGGCATTGAGGCCACGCGCAAAATCCGGGCCGAGCGGCCCGACATCAAAGTGCTGGCATTATCCAACCATTTCGGGGAAAGTCTGGTTCGAGCCATTCTGGACGCCGGCGGCCTGGGCTACGTGCGCAAGAACCGCGCCTTCGAGGAACTCATCCCGGCGTTACGGACAGTGGCCACGGGCAAGCAGTACGTCTCGAACTGAGTCGGACGTGGACCCTCAGGGGGGCCGGAACGATCGCGTGCCCGTAACAACCCGTTGCCGCGAGATGCGGGCCGCAGTCAAGGCGAGCCACGGGTAACATACGGGGGGGCTATGGCCAAAATCGATGACCTGCTGGCCGTCATGATCCGGCGCAAAGCCAGCGATCTGCACCTGACTACCGGCTTCAAACCCAGTTTGCGCATCGACGGCGCCATCGTTCCGATGGAAGGCCAGTCCGTGTGCTCGGCCGAGCGAGTTTCCGACCTTCTGGCCGAGATCATGCCGCCGAAGAACTCCGAGGAATTCAGCCATCTCTGGGACACTGACTTCGCGCACGCGGTAACCGCGCTGGGCCGCTTCCGCGTGAACGCCTTTATCGACAACCGCGGACCCTGCGCGGTCCTTCGCGCCGTCCCATCCCTCATCCCCACGCTCGACGCGCTCGGGATGCCGCACGTGCTCAAGGAGTTTTGCCACCTCTCCAAGGGCCTGGTCCTCGTCACCGGCCCCACGGGCAGCGGCAAATCGACGACGCTGGCGGCGATGATCGACTACATCAACCGGACGCGCGCCGACCACATCATCACCATCGAGGATCCCATCGAGTTCGTGCACCAGCCCGACCGCTGCCTGATCCACCAGCGCGAGGTGCGCACGCACACGAAATCCTTCGCCGCGGCCCTGCGGGCGGCCCTGCGCGAGGACCCCGACATCGTGCTCGTCGGCGAGATGCGCGACTTGGAGACCATGGAGATCGCCCTCGAGACGGCCTCCACCGGACATCTCGTGTTCGGCACCCTGCACACGAACACGGCGTCCAGCACCGTGAACCGCGTCATCGACCAGTTTCCGGCCGATCGTCAGAACCAGGTGCGCACCCTGCTCGCTGATTCGCTCAAGGGCGTGGTCGCTCAGATTCTATGCAAGCGGAAGGGTGGCGGCCGGGTCGCCGCCATGGAAGTCCTGGTCGTCAACTACGCGATCTCCAGCAACATCCGCGAGGGCAAGACCCACCAGATTCTCTCGGCCATGCAGGTCGGCAAGGCCTCCGGCATGCGCCTCTTCAATGATTCCCTGATCCAGTTGGTAACCGAAGGTTCCATCACAGCCCGCGAGGCCTACCTGCGGGCCGTCGACAAATACGACATTACCAAAGACCTGGCGACCGCGGGCTACACGCTGTCGCCCCAGGATATTGAGCAGGCCGATGGCCCGCCGCCCCTGCCCGGCGGACCGCCCGACGTGGCCAAGGTCGCCCAGACGCTCAAAGAACTGCGCGCCGCCCTGGCACTCAAGCCGGACAGCGTGGATGTGCTCAATAACCTAGCTTGGTTCCTCGCCACAACGCCGCATGAGGAGGTCCGCAATCCCACCGAAGCCGTCAAACTGGCCGAGAAAGCGGACTCTTTGACCCGGGGAGAGAATGTGGCGATCCTCGATACGCTCGGCATTACCTACGCCAGTGCCGGCCGGTTTGACAAAGCCGCCCAGGCCGCGCGCCGGGCCATTGCCCTTGCCGAGAAGGAGAACGACGGCCAGACCGCCCAGGTGCTCCGCCGTCAACTGGCCGAGTTCGAGGCCGGTCGCCTGCCGCCAACCTGAGCGCCCGGACGCCTCAGTACCAGACACGCCACAGGAAGAGCCCCTCCGCGGGAGCCGTGGGGACTCGGGCCGTGCGGATCTTGGATTCAAGAATGGCACGAACCGCTTCCGGTTTCTCGGCCCCCTCGCCCACGCGGATGAGCAGGCCGCACAAGCTGCGCACCATCTTGTACAAAAAGCCCTCGCTGGCGACCCGCACGGTGATCAGCGGGCCGGCCTTGGACACCGTGAGGTAGCGCACTTCGCGCACGGTGCTTTCCACCTCGCGATTCGGATTGGCGGTGAAGGCGGCGAAATCGTGGCGTCCCACGAGCAACGCCGCAGCCGCCCGCATGGCGGCGACGTCGAGCGGCCGGCGGACATGGGTTGCATACAGGCGGTGCGACGGCTCACGAATCTCGGTGTTCCAGATGAAGTAGCGGTATTCCTTCTTCGTGGCCGTACGGCGCGCGTGAAAGTCCGGTTTTGCACGGGTTGCGCGCAGGATGCGGATGTCGGCCGGCAGCAGCGCGTTGATACCTTTCTTCAACGCGTCGGGCGGCATCCGCTTGTGGAGATCGAAATGGGCCACCTGGCCGCGCGCGTGCACGCCCTGATCGGTGCGGCCGCTGCCGTGCACCTTGACCGTTTCACCCGTGATCTGTGCCACGGCCCGCTCAATACACGCCTGCACCGTCGTGTGCCGCGGCTGCACCTGCCAGCCGAAATACGCCGTGCCGTCGTACGCCACCTCGATCCGGTAGCGCACTGCCCCGGCGTCCATCCCTTGCCCCCGGTTCGTCATGCGCTCACTGTCGGGCATTTGCCCGCCCCAGGTCAAGCGCCCGGGGGCAATCCGCCTACAGCCTCCGGGCGCAAGGCAGACCCGTGGATCTTTTTCTTACTCGCGATCATGACGGGAACGGTCTATCTCAGACAGGATTTACAGGATTGAGCAGGATTTGGGTTGCCCTGCCGTCGCGTGCCCTTTCCCGACGCATGCTGCGCCAACAATCCTGCAAAATCCTGTCAATCCTGTCTTCGAGTTTGACGGGTGGGCGCCTACAACACGGTTCCGAAGCACAGATGAACGCCGATATCCGCGCTGTTCTCGAAGATGGCGACGTTCTCGACAACCGCAAATTCCAGAATTCCCTGTGCCGTAACACGCCACTTAAGACCCACGCTCACCTCGTGACACGGCTTCGAAAATGCGAAGGCTTCCTTGGCGACAGCCGAACTGACCAGATACTGGGCAATCACGGAGAGCGTCGGGGAGTATTCGTAGGTGATCCCGCCAAGCCCCGACCAGTCATCCTTGTGAACCTCGACGCCGGCTATTTCGTCCGCCGGGCAGTACTCGGAACCGACCCCGCCGAACATGAGGAAAGGGCTGTCGCCGAGACGCTTTGATACCACTGCACCCAGGGCCGCCGAGGCTGCTCCCGTGCCCCGCAGTTCATCTTTGTCGCCCGAAGGCAGGGAAACCTGCGCTTGAACGGTGATCGCGGGAAGGACGCGCGTTCCCTCCGTAAGGCGGGAGGACACGAAACCTGAAACATCGCCTATTCCCCAGGACTCTCCTTCGACAATGGTGTGATCGACGCCATCCGTACGGATGCTGACCAAAGATCGGTTCTGGGGAAAGTCCTGTCGGTTGGCATTGCCAAGACGGAACGCCTTGTGAAAATCCTCGATAAGCGGATCGGCGAAGCCTCCGGTTCGGCCGACGATCGGAACGGCGATGCCATACGACAACGCGTCTGTCTGCGCATACGTGAGACGGATGTTGCTGCGAATCCATTCCCCGTCAATTAGGTACTCGTCGGGCCTGTAGTTCCAAATGTTGGCCCAATGCAGATCCATGTCGACTCGGGTCGAACCCGCGGGACCGGACATGGGAAGCACAAACAGGGAAGAAGGCCGAAGGATGTGGCCGGGCGACATCGACGGAGCGGTCAGATACCCGAGGCCGACATTGTCGCACGCGTTGCTGTCGCCGGTCCGGGCCCGGGACTCGGTAGCGAGGCACAGAAATACACCGGCCACCGACAATGCGGCAGCCGCTCGACCCAAGCGGATCCCTACGAATGCGTTAGCACGTTGTTGTTTCATCCCAGGTGATCGGCCGCCGTTCAACATGCAGCCGTCACGGTCACCAAGATGCCAATCCGGGACAGAAAGTCAATGGTCGAAATACGCCCCGGTTGAGGGTGCCCGCGGCAACCCCGCAGCGGCGTCTTTCCGCCGCTGACCGTATACGAAGATTGCTCCTAGTCACCCGTCTGGGTGGCGAGGAAATGCTGGATTCCCATTTGCGCGACCTGGTCCAGTTTCTCCTCGATCTCGTTGACGTGGCCGTCTTCGTCCTTGAGAATGCCTTCCAGAATTTCCCTCGTTGCATTGTCGCCGACGTCGGTGGCGACCTTCACCGCGGCATTGTAGTTTTTGACGGCGGTCAACTCCGCGGCATGGTCGTTGGCGAGTTGCGCGGGCACGTCGGCACCGATGGCGATCTTGTTCAGCTCACTGACAATCGGCCGGCCTTCGAGAAACAGAATTCGCTCGATGAGTTTTTCCGCGTGCTTCATCTCCGTGATGGAACGCCCTCGCACGAGCTTCTTAAGCTTCCCGTAACCCCAGTTCTCGGCCATCTCGGAATGCACCATGTACTGATTGATCGCCGTCAGTTCGTCTGCAAGCAACCCGTTCAATGCCGTAATCAGCTGCACGTTACCTTTCATCGCTTTCTCCTTGGTCTACGCCGATTTGCCCTGCTTGCTCCGTTCCTCTACGATCGCCTGACGCCCGGCTTCGACAGCCGCGAGGATCTCCGCTTTCTTCTCGCGGATCATCTCTTTCGCGCTTCCCACGGTGTCCACGGCCTTGTCACGCAGGTCGCCCGCCCGCTTTGCCAGAAGTTCCCGGGTTTCCCGGCCCGAGCGCGGCGCAAAGAGCAACGCAAGGCCTGCCCCCACTGCTGCCCCGACCGCAAATGCCGCCAACGTACCGCCAATGTTGCATCCCTGTTTTTCGTCTGACATGGTCATTCTCCTGTTTTCGTTTGTTACGCTTCCGTTTCCCGCCGCCCCCCGTGGAACAGCGACTTGAAAAACGCCTTCATTCCCACTCGTAGCAAGCTTGTGCCGCGCGCCGCCGCGAACACCGGCGGCTCCACAATGGCGCCCACCGCGTTTGCCAAGCGGTCGGCCCGTTCAGTCCATTGCCGCGCCGTGCAGACCATCTGGTCCACGTCGTCCATCTGTCGGGTGAGTCGTTTAGACAGCTCGTTGAGATTCCGAATGAGTTCGTCACTGTCATGCATCATTACCTGAGCCTGCGTGCGCAAGTCGTCGGCGATCCGCATGAGGTTCTCCAACCGCTGCCAGGCCAGGTAGACGAGAGGCAGCAGTCCGACCACGACCAGCACAATGGCCACGGATGCTGCAAACAAAGCAACCTGTAACGCTGTGGACATTCGGACCGCTCCCTTGTATTCGCCCTTGCCGAACCGCTTGCGGCTTTCCGCATGATCCCGTCTGGAATCCGGCTAGGGCTGACAAAGGGAGAGTACGCAAGGCGGCTGTTTCGCGCCATGGTGCAATACCCGAAATAGCGCTGCCGAAAACCCTACGGCCTAGCCACGCCTGCGTGTGAATACAGGGCCAGCCGGAGGGGTTCCGGGACCCGCGCAATCGTGGAGGGTGCGACGAGTTACACGCCTTCCAGGGCAATCATCTCGTGCGCTTTGACCTCGGGCACCACGAGGCGGCAATACTCACCGTCCATCGCGAACGGCAACGCCTGCCTCGAGGGCGCGAGGTAGACGGATGTCGGACGCTTGCCGGTTCGCACCGCCAGCGGAATGTCCCGCACCGGGTACAACTCCTCAATCCACTCCACGTTGATGTGTCGACGCTGCGGCTGGAAGTTCACCAGGTGCGCCACCAACCGCTTGGGCTTGGCCTGGCGATTAACCGAAATCTCCATCGCCGAGGGCGCGTGTGACTTCACCAGCGGCTGTGGCAGCACCTGCTCCAGCACGTGCGCCACGATGCTCTTGTAAAGCGAGTAGGCGTGGTTCCGATACGCCTTGAAGACCGCCGCCGAGATGTACGCCGCGCGCCCCTTGACCACGACCACCGGGTACGCCGTCTTCTTGTCGTACGGGGTCTGGTTGTGCGAGCAAAAATGCTCGTACGTCCGGTTGAAATACGAACTGACCAGATGGCCCATCGTCGTCGCCCCGGCCACGGGCTTCACGAAGGTGCTCGCCTCGTAGAAGACAAAGTTACTCTGCGGCCAGCCCTGGCCGAGAACCTTGCCCAGATCCAGATAGCACGGGGCGCTCGGATTATCGCCCAAGTAGCGCACCGGCAGGCCAGGACACAGGAACTTGCCGTCCTGGAGCGACGCCTTGTGCGAGGCGATCACCGCGCCTCCTTGCGCCAGAAAAACCTTCAGAGCCTTCTGTAAACTCGGGCTCACCACGCCACAATCCGGCAGGATCACGACCTTGTAATTTGTGAGGTCGGTGTCGGGATAGATGAGGTCGAACTGCTGCTTCAACTCCAGGAGCATCCGACCGGCGCCGTCCACCGACTCCGGCATGCCGCCCATGTGCCCGGCGCCGACGGCCTTGCCGGCCTCCTCCGGTGTCCCCGGCAGCATCATCACGCCGATCTCGGCCGCTGCTCTGGCCCCCACGCACCACGGCTCGCATTGCTCGACGTGCTTGAAGGCAGTGCCGATGACTTCGTAGGCGCCCTTGTCCAGCACACCGCGCGGGTGGCATTGATCTCCCACGTTCATCACCGCACCGGCGGCCAGGATGGTACCGGTTTCGAACATCAACTGGTCGGACGTCTTCAGGCCGCCGAAGTCAGCCCAGCTCTTGTGAAAACGGGCCGTCATTCCCTGAAGCGGCCGGGGCAGGACGCGCCCGTAGCGGGCGTGAATCGGAAAGAATGCGTAACCCCAACCGCCGGTGGGCAACGCTTCGATTTCAATGTGCGTGAACACATCCAATTCCTCGGCGATGCCGGGCCGCATGCGGCCGTTGAAGAAGATCGTGGCGTTCTTCTTGATCTTCCGGATGGTCCGGGTGAGGCGCTGCGTATACTCGCGGGTGATGAGGAACTCATGCGTCCGGTGGTCGGTGTCGCTGGTAAAGTCCAGGCCCCGCCGTTTCATGCTGTCGTAGCAGCGGGGACAATAGCAACCGGGTTCCGGGCAGTAGCACATGTCGAAGAACAGCCCTTCCACGTCGTACCACTTCAGAACCTCGACGGCTTGCGCCTCCAGTTCCTCGACGTAGGCCGGGTTGTTCATGCAGTGGTTGAACCAGCCGGGCGTCAGGGTATCGCCCCATTTCCAGTACTTGTTGTCCTTGAGATGACCGATCCAGTCGTGGTGAACTTTGGCATTGTGCTCGTCGACGCGCACGCTGATGTATGCGGGCGTCACGATGCCGCGCGACCGGCAGGCTTCGATCTGCTCGCCCAGCAAGTCGAACTTCAGGCTCGGATGGATGGTTCCCGCCTGCGTCGGGTAGTAGCTCAACCCGTGGTGGCACTTGGCGAACAGGGTGATCCAGTTCACGCGGGCCTCTTCGAGCACACTGCCGAACGTGTCGGCGTCAAATTCCGCGCCGACGTCCGGAATGAGCTCCGACGTATGGAAATCCAGATGAATCTGGCGGAACCGCGAGGCCACCAGATCCGGCCCCGAACATGTGATCGGGCTCTTCGACACCTTCTTGATCTTCATGCGAACTCCTCCTGATGGGGCGCTTGGCCGCTCTGGCCTGAAAAATATGGCTGGCATCTTACGAACAGCCGGACTTCTGCGCAACCGCTGAAAAGCCAAATGGTGCCGACGGCGCGGCACCCTCCAGGTAATCATGATCTTATGGAGGGCGTCGCGCTGTCGCCGCCGATGCCATCCGGTTTGTTTCCACGCTTGGCTCATGACCGCGGGCCTGCTATTGATTACTGGCTTTCGCGCCGCCGAAGACGACGCGGCCCCACAAGGAGCGTTACATGAAGAAACTCAGAGTTGGCGTCATCGGGCTCGGTATGGGCCGCGGCCACATCGAAGGTTATCGCAGTCACCCCGCGGCCGAGGTCGTCGCCATCGCCGACCCGAACGAGGAGCGGCTCAAGGAAACCGGGGACCGTTACAGCATCGCCGGCCGCTATACGGACGCCCCCTCCATGCTCCGCCGCGAGAAACTCGATGTGGTCAGCGTGGCAACCCCGAACAAGTTCCACAAACCGCTCGCCAGCGCCGCCTTGAAAGCCGGGTGCCATGTGCTTTGCGAGAAACCCATGGCCATGAATGCGACGGAAGCTCGCGCCATGCTCGCCGCCGCGCGTGCCGCCCGCCGGCGCCTCATGATCAATTTCTCGTTCCGCTTCACCGAGCAGTCCTGGGCTCTGAAGAAGGAGGTCGAAACCGGCATCCTCGGCGACATCTACTTCGCCCGCACGCTCTGGCACCGGCGGCGCGGCCTGCCGGGGTTCGGCGGCTGGTTCGGCCAGAAGGCCCTGTCCGGCGGCGGCCCGCTCATCGATCTCGGCGTGCATCGCCTCGACCTCGCACTCTGGCTCATGGGCTACCCCAAGCCCGTCTGGGTCATGGGCAGCACCTACAACCACATCGCGTCGCGCCTTGCGAAAGAACAGGGCAAGGCATTCGATGTTGAAGATCTGGCCGCGGGCTTCATCAAGTTTGCCAATGGCGCCACCCTGGAAATCGAGGCTTCCTGGGCCGCCAATATTGCCGAGCGCGAGCTGATGGAAACCCGCCTGCTCGGTACCCAAGGCGGGCTCGTGCAGCGCAACCTCCGCGAGGGTTACGAGTTCGAGGCCGAACTCTTTGTCGAGCGGGACGGCCGCCAGTACGACATGAAACTGCATCCGCCCGTGCCCGGTGTGAAGGGCGCGATGTACCATTTCATCGACTGCATCATCAATAAGCAGCCCCACACGGCAACGGGTGAGGAAGGCGCCACGGTCATGCAACTGCTCGACGCCCTCTACGCCAGCGCCAAGAGCGGCGCCCCGGTCCGGATCAAGTGATCCCCATCATCCCAGAAAAGGAGCAGCCATGATCACAGAAATCTCTCGTATCGTCGTATTGCTGGTGGCCTCGGGCGCGCTGGTGGGAAGCGTTCTGGCGGCGACGCCCATGCCGGGCGGCAAGGAAGTCGCCGATGTGACCAACGCCTGGGTTGTGGCGGCGGCTGAATTCGCGGTACACGCCCAGCAACAGGTGCTGCAGAAAGACGCAAGCACGCCTGCCGCCACGCTCGTGCTCGTCAAGATCGTGAGCGCCGAGTCACAGGTCGTGGCCGGCATGAACTACTACCTCATCCTTCAGGTCACCGAGGACGGTACCCCGCGAACCGCCGTAGCTGTGGTCTACCGCCGGTTCAACGGCGAACACAAATTAACCTCGTGGAAATGGCAGTAATCCCGCATCTTTGAGACTCACGGCGGATGTGCTATGATCGAAGGCGTTGGAGGAATTCCGATGCCCGACATCAACCATGAAATCGACGCGATCCGCCGTGAGTGGGGGCCGCGTTTGCTTATCCTTGGCCACTATTACCAGGACGATACCGTCCTGCGCCATGCCGACGTGCTCGGCGATTCGCTGGAATTGTCCCGCCAGGCTGCCGCCAGCACTGCGGAACGAATCGTCTTCTGCGGCGTCCACTTTATGGCCGAATCGGCCGACATCCTGACATCGCCCAAGCAGGCCGTCTATATGCCCGAAGTCGGCGCCGGCTGCCCCATGGCCGACATGGCCGACATCAGCCAAGTGGAACAGGCTTGGGCGCGCATCCGCCAATACGGCGACAACTGGCTTCCTGTGGTCTACGTGAACAGCTCGGCCCGCGTGAAGGCGTTCTGCGGCAGCGCGGGCGGCAGCGCCTGCACGTCCAGCAACGCGCCGCGCGTCGTCAAATGGGTGCTGGACCAGGGAAAGCGTCCGTTCTTCCTGCCTGACCGGCACTTGGGCGAGAATACCGCGCACGACCACGGACTGGCCGATGACGAGGTCGCGGTCTACGACTTCCGCCAACCGGACGGCGGCCTCACGCCCGAGGCCATCCGTGCGTGCCGGATGCTGGTGTGGGGCGGCTTCTGCCCGATCCACGCAATCTTCTCAGTCGACCGCATCCGGCAAATTCGCGAGGCGCACCCCCAGGCCAAAATCATCGTTCACCCCGAGGCGCCCAAGGAAGTCGTGCGGCTGTCGGACGCCCACGGCTCGACATCACAAATCATGCGCTACGTCGAATCAGCCCCGCCCGGCACGCACATCTTCGTTGGCACCGAATCGCATTTGGTCCGCCGCCTGGCATCCCAGTATCGCAGTCGCCTGACGGTGGATGTATTGAGAACGTCCGTCTGCCCGAACATGGCCAGAACAAACGAGCAGAACCTGCTGAAGGTTCTGAAGGAATGGCCCGACCGCAGCCGTGTCTGTGTGCCCACCGCCGTGGCATCTGAGGCCCGGCTCTGCCTGGACCGTATGCTGAGTCTGTGAGCGCGGCGTTCAGACTTCAGGCCCCTTACCAGCCGACCGGTGACCAACCCGAGGCGATCGAAGCGCTCTGTCGCGGACTCGCCGCCGGGCTGCGGCACCAGGTGCTGGAGGGCGTGACGGGATCCGGCAAGACCTTCACGGTGGCTAACGTCATTGCCCGTCACGGCCTGCCCACGCTGGTGATCTCCCACAACAAGACGCTCGCCGCCCAGCTCTACTCCGAACTCAAGGGGTTCTTCCCCGACAATGCGGTCGAGTACTTCGTCAGCTACTACGACTACTACCAGCCCGAAGCCTACATTCCCCAGACCGACACCTACATCGAGAAGGATGCGTCGATCAACAAGGAGATTGAGCGGCTGCGGCTCTCAGCCACGAACTCGCTGCTGTCCCGCGACGACGTGATCATCGTGGCCTCGGTCTCCTGCATCTACGGCTTGGGTTCGCCGGAGGACTACCGTGAAATGGTCGTGGCGCTGAAACCGGGCGACAGCGTCGACCGCGACGAGATGCTGCGCAAACTGGTCGATATCCAGTACACACGCAACGATTACGCCCCCGAGCCCGGAACCTTTCGCGTGCGCGGCGACACCGTGGACGTGTTCCCGTCCTACTCGCAAAAGGGCGTACGGCTGGATTTCTTCGGCGACACCGTGGAACGTGCGCAGACGTTCGATACGGTCACGGGCCACACCGAGCAACTGCTCGACCACGTGATCATCTCACCGGCCACGCACTTCGTCATGCCCCAAACCAAAATCGAAGGCGCCCTGGCCGCCATCGTGGCCGAACTCGACGAGCGCATCTGCTGGTTCGAAGCGCATGGCAAACTGCTGGAGGCCCAGCGCATCAAGATGCGGACCATGTACGACGTCGAGATGCTGAAGGAGATCGGATTCTGCTCGGGCATCGAAAACTACTCGCGCCACCTCAGCGGTCGCAAGCCGGGCGAACGGCCGGCCACGCTGCTCGACTATTTCAAGGGCGAATTCCTGACAATTATCGACGAATCACACGTCACGATTCCGCAGGTCCGGGGCATGTTCAACGGCGATCAGGCCCGCAAAGCCGTGCTCGTCGAGCACGGATTCCGACTGCCGTCCGCCCGCGACAACCGGCCGCTGAACTTTGACGAGTTCACGCGCGCTGTGGGTCAGGTGCTTTACACCACGGCGACGCCCGGTCCCTATGAACGACAAATCGCGCCGCCGCCGGTACCGCAATTGATCCGCCCCACCGGCATCGTTGATCCCCCGGTTATGGTCCGTCCGCTCAAGAACCAGATCGATGATGTCATGGAGGAGATCCGCGCGCATGCCAGTCGCCAGGAGCGCGTGCTTGTGACCACGCTCACCAAGCGCACGGCCGAGGATCTGACCGCCTATCTGCATTCGGTCGGCTTGCGCGTGCGCTATCTGCACAGTGACATCGATGCCATCCAGCGCGTTGAAATCCTGCGGAGCCTGCGGAAGTCCGAGTTCGACTGCCTGATTGGCATCAACCTGTTGCGCGAAGGACTCGACCTGCCGGAAGTTTCGCTGGTTGCGGTGCTGGATGCCGACAAGGAAGGGTTCCTGCGCTCCGAGACGTCGCTGATTCAAATTGCCGGCCGGGCCGCGCGCCATCTGGACGGCAAGGTCATCCTCTACGGCGACAAGATAACCGACTCCATGCGGCGGATGATCGATGTCACCGATCGCCGCCGCGCGAAACAACTCGCCTACAATGCCGCGAACAACATCACACCCCAGACCATCAGAAAAAATATCCAGGAAAGCCTGGTGACTGAGTACAAGGGGCAGGAAATTGCCGACCGTGTCGTGCGCGAAGGCGGCGCGGACTACGACGTTCATGTGGCCGTCCAGGAAATGGAAACGGAGATGCTTGAGGCGGCCGAATCCCTGGAGTTCGAACGCGCCGCCCTGCTCCGCGACCAGAGCAAGGAACTGCGCGTCGCCGCGGGGTTGCCGCAGGACTTCGTACCGGCTGGTCTGGAAACGGCGGCGGCGAAGAAGGCCCACCGGCCTCCGGCCAAGTCCGGAAAGAAGACCCGCGCGATGACGTCCCGCATCGTGCGGCGGACCCGGAAGGGTTAATAGGTTTCTGCTGGTCCTGCTCAAACCTTCAGACGCACCGGCGGCACCACGTAATGGGGCGCGGCATAATGGCGACCGAAATGGGGCTGGTGTCCTCACCAGAATGTGGGGCTGGGGTCCTCACCAGCCTCCGTCACTGCTTCAGGCGGACGGGGACGTCCGCCCCACATCAATTCGTCCAGCCACCATCCCCGGCACTTAACCCTTACTTCACCGTGGCGCCGGACGGCAGGTCGCCATCCACGGTCACGATGCGCAGGTCCTTGCCGACACTGGCGGCGAGCAGCATGCCATGCGATTCGGTCTTGCGGATGACCGCCGGCTTGAGGTTCGCCACGATCACGACCGTCTTGCCGATCAACGCCTCGGGCGCGTAGGACAACGCGATGCCCGCTACGATCTGGCGGCGTTCGCCACCCACGTCGACCTGCAGGCGCAACAGTTTGTCGGCGCCCTCGATCTTGACCGCCTCGATCACTTTCGCCGTGCGCAACTGCACCTTCTGGAAATCGGCGTACTCGATCAGCGCGATGCCAGCCGGCGCCGTTGTCGGCGTTGCGGCCGGAGCGGCAGGCACCGCCGCGGCGGCCGCGGGCGCGGTAAGCTTGGCGCCAGTCACCACGGTCTGAGCAGCCGGTGCAGTCGCCGACGCTTCCGCCACGATGCGCGGGAACAGCGACTGCATTTCGCCCATCTTCGTTCCCGCCACCAGCCCGCCCCACTGCTTAAGCTGACCGAAGTCCGGCGCGCCGGCAGGCAGACCGAGCGTTTTCCGCAGCTCGGTCATCTTGCCCGGCATCACGGGATAGAGCAGGCCGCTCACGATGCGTAACGTCTCGGCCGCGCAATAGAGCGCGGTAAACAGCGGCTGCTTGTCCGCCTGCTTGGCCAGCGCCCAAGGCTGCTTCTTCTCGAAATACTTGTTGGCCTGCCGGACCAAGTCGGCCACGGCCCCCAGCCCGAGGTCAAGGCGCATGGTCTCGAACGACTGCTGAAACGTCGCGGTCGCCGCCAGCGCGGCGTCACGCAACTGTGTCTCGTCCTCGCCAAGCGGACCGCACACCGGGATGAGACCGCCGGCATGGCTGCCAACCATCTTCATCATCCGGCTCACCATGTTCCCGAGATCGTTCGCCAGGTCCGAGTTGTAGCGCCGGACAAACGCCTCCTCCGAGAAACTGGCGTCCTGACCGAGCACCATCTCGGCCATCAAAAAGTAACGGAACGGGTCCACGCCGTACTTGTCGGCCACCTCCATCGGGTTGACCACGTTGCCGGCGGTCTTGGACATCTTGCTGCCGCCGGTGAGCCACCAGCCGTGCGCAAAGATCATCTCCGGCACCGGCACATCGCACGCTTTCAGCATCGTCGGCCAATATACGGTGTGGGTGGTCAAAATATCCTTGCCGATGAGATGCACCGAGGCGGGCCACCACTTGTGGAACGCGGCCTCGTCGGAGCGATAGCCGACGGCGCTGATATAGTTCACCAGCGCATCGAACCAGACATAGCAGACATAGTCGGCGTCGAATGGCAGCTCGATGCCCCACGCCAGCCGGCTTTTCGGGCGCGAGATGCAGAGGTCGTTGAGCGGCTGGCGCAGAAACCCCAGCGTCTCGTTGCGCCGGAAATCCGGCTGGATGAATTTTGGATGATCCTGAATATATTCGATCAGCCACGGCTGATATTTGCTCATCCGGAAGAAGTAATTGGCTTCCTTGATTTTTTCCACCGGCCGTTGGCAGTCCGGGCAGGTGCCCTCGATCAAATCTTTCTCGGTAAAGAACCGCTCGCAGGGCACGCAATACCAGCCATCGTATTCGGCGCGATAAATTTCGCCACGCTGGTACAAATCCGCCAACATTTTCTGCACCACCATCTTGTGCCGCGCCTCGGTCGTGCGGATGAAATCATCGTTGGTGATGCCAAGCTTCTTCCAGAGCTGTTGGAAGCGCACGACGGTTTTATCCGCCTGTTCCTGTGGCGTCAGCCCGGCGGCGGCGGCGGCCTTGGCCACTTTCTGCCCGTGTTCATCGGTGCCGGTCAGGAAAAAAGTCGGTACGCCGAGCAGCCGATGATAGCGCGCAAGCACATCGGCCAACACCGTTGTGTAGGCGTGCCCCACGTGCGGCTGGTCATTGA
>Ga0118677_10008354_pt1 | contig 16632 bp, 15 predicted proteins | sample AliMusrvi5mmetaG_FD_86154 | JGI IMG/M metagenome (GOLD analysis project Ga0118677, IMG submission 86154) | reverse complement strand
ACCCGGGCCCCACTCCAGCCCGAACGTGTGCCAGCCGGATATGGACGCCTGGTGCCGGTGGAAGCTCTCCCACTTCTGCCCGCCGTCGCGGGTCGCCAGAACCCGTCCCGAGGCCACATACCATCCATTCGTGGCGTCCAGGACGAAAACTCCCTGGGGGTTCTTTTCGCACTTTTGCTGGGCCCAGGTTTTGCCGCCATCCCGTGAGACGAGCAGTCGCGACTTGACGCTGTCGGAGTCTTCTTCCTCTACCAGAATCGTCGCCAGGCCGAACTGCGGAGTCGGCATGGCGAAGTCCTGAAGTTGGCAGCGCTTCCCAAGTTCGTCGAATTGGAACCGCAACTGCCAGCGAAATCCCTGGTACGGGCCGGAGTTGAGCGGGGGAAGCGTTCCCGCCGGAATCTCCGGGCCGAGCAGGGCCTCTTTCTGGTCTCGGTCTTTCGAATCGGGCTCCCTGGTTCCCGGTTGCGGCTCCGGCTTCTGGAGCAGGGGGGCCTGGGCGAGGCACCCTACGGGAATAGCGGCAAGGGCGAGCAGATCGCGCCGGCGGATGCCCTTCACTGCCAGTCTCCGTCAGATCCGTCGGTGGCTTCGAGCTTGCCCAACGGGAGCACGCCCCGGCGCACCAGATCGACGTGGTTCGCCTCTTCCACCGCCGTGCCGGAAAGGCGCGCCAGCACGATCAGGCATCCGACCTGCTCTCCCACCGTCGTGATCAACTCCATTTCGGCGCCGGAGTGGCGGTGCGGCATCCGATGCTGGATGTTGATGACCCCAATCACGCGGTTGCGCGCGATGACCGGCACGGATAAAAACGCCTCGAAGGTATCTTCGGGCAAATCGCTGAAAGCCTTGAAGCGGGAGTCCTTATAGGCCTCCACGGAGATGGCCAGCATCTTCCGTTCCTTGGCCACCCAACCCGTCAGGCCCTCGTCCATCCGCAGCCGGACCTTACCGATCTCAAGCGGATGGGGATTGGATGAAGAGCACAGGACCAGTTGCTCTTCCTGGATCAGGTACAGCAGACAGGAATCGCAATTCGTGAATTCAGTCACCAGCCGCACGACCGCTTGCAGCGTAGCGGAAAGGCTTAGATCCCGAACCATCAGCCGGCTGATCCGCTGGTAGACGCCGAGTTGCTGCTCCATGCGCTCCAGGCGGGTTTCAAGGTCTTTGACGCGAGTCACAGTCTATATTATGCTCCCGGCTTCGGATGTTCCCGCCTCGCCCGCAGATTCTCGCGCGGCATAGCTGCTACATTTAGCTTGAGAATGACGCTGGGAGTCCCGCGAAGTCCACAGCGGTTGGAATGCCGCGCGGGCGCCAGCGGCAACGTTAGGATCGGAACAGGCAGATCATGGCTTACTGGAACAAGAAAAGAGATGAAGATGACCCTCAACGCCCGGAGCCGCCGCTCAACCCGGCGCCCAGCGTTCAAAGGGAACCACCCCCAACCTCGTCTTTCACCGCGCGGCGGCCAGATGAAATGACGGCGCGTAGCGCCGCGTTGATCGGGAAGAGCCTTGTGCTGGTCGGTAAAGTCAGTGGCAAGGAAGATCTGATTGTTGACGGACGCATCGAAGGTGACATAGAACTGCCCGAGAACTGCCTGACGGTGGGCGCCGCGGGCCATGTGCAAGGCTCGATCAGGGCACGCGAGATCGTCGTTTTTGGCTCTGTGCACGGTAATCTGGAGGCCGTCGAAAAAGTTCAGATCCGGCGCAACGCCCGCGTGATTGGCGATATGCGTACGGCCCGCCCGGTGATCGAGGAAGAGGCCTATTTCAAGGGCAACGTCGAGACGATCCGCGCGGAACACGCCTCCGATGCAGCTCAAAGGACTCCGGCCTCCGAATCTCCGCAGCAGCCAACGCTTCCCAACGCCGTACCCCCCACGGGAGAAACGCGCCGCTGATGAATCCTTCACCCTTGCATGCCCCCGCCGGCCCGGCTGCGGCGGCGGGAACTTCCGACGCACGCAAGAGTCACGGCCTGCAGGCGCTGGTGGCGTCCATGGCATCCAAGAAACACGTCTACGTGATGGACCTGGGCGGCCCGGTACAGGAGAATATCGACTTCGTGACCGGCGCCGGCCACCGGCTTTACATAGACGATCTGCTCTACGCCTACGATTACTTCTTCTCGGCCAAGGAGCAGGCGGAATGCGCTTTCCGCAGCGCAAGGATCGAGGAGTTTGTCGAATCCGCGTTGGCGTTCGACGAAAAAGTCGCGGACTGTATTCTTGTTTGGGACAGATTGCAGTATCTGCCTCCCGCGATCTGTGAGGCGTTGGTGGAGCGTCTGCGTCGCATTCTGACGCCGGATGGTCTGCTGCTGGCCCTGTTCCGCACCGATTCGGCCGGGGCCGATCGCCCGCCTTACTCCTGCCGCATTCTGGACGGCCAAACGCTTCTGCTGCGTGAGCAGGCACGTCCTCGTCCCGCGGAAACGTTCAATCCCAGAACCATCCAGCGGCTGTTCCAGAAGTACGGCGAAGTCCGCTTTTTCGTTAGCCGCGAGAGCCTGCAGGAAGTCGTCATTCGCCGTTGAACACCGCCGCGGGACGGCCGCCGCAGAGCCCGTTTTCAGCGTGAATGCGGGTGCTCCGCGCCTGCGCGTCACGAACGGGAAATGCCGTTTGTGGGATCTGGGCTAGACTGAGATCAAACAGTCTCGTTCGGACAGCAGATGGCCACATTAGAAGAGTCGCAAACCACCACTGGCACCGGTTCGCAGCGTCCCGTCAGGGTAGCGGCTACGTTGTTCGCGATCTGCCTGGCCTGCTGGCTGCTGCGTGTCGCCCGGCCCTTCTTCATCACCCTGATCAGCGCGATCCTGCTGGCGTTCATTCTGGAACCGGCGGTCCAGCTCTTCATGCGGTTCCGGCTGCGGCGAGGCATGGCGAGTTTCCTGGCCTGTTCCGTGATGCTGGGCACGCTCTACCTGACACTGCTGGGCGCCTGGACCCAGGCCGTCGGATTGATGGCGGACGTACCCAACTACAGCAAACGCATCACCGAATTGGTGGACACGGCCTCGCTCGAAGTGGAGCAGCTGCAGCGCACGGTTGAAGAAACGCTGGTACCGCCCCGATTGCGGCAGATCGCGCCGCTGGAATCGCCCACTAAGTCAAAATCACCCTCTCGCAACAAGAAGGCTGCCGCGGCGGCTGGCGCCAACCAACCCAACGCGGTTCAGGAGGTTCGCATCCGGCAAGAGCCCGGGGATCTGGTGAATCTGGTCTGGGATTCCCTGTCAAAATTCTCCGATGCGCTGCTGATGGCTTCGTTCGTCCCCTTCCTGGTGTATTTCTTCCTGAGCTGGCAGGACCACGTGATGCGGTCGCTGCTCGGGCTCGCCGGGGGACGGCAGCGGGAGATCCTCAACCGCAGCCTGCAGGGTATCGCCGACGTCACGCGCGCCTACGTCGTGGGCAACTTCCTGCTTGGCGTCGTGATGGCCGTCGTCAGTTCGTTGTTCTTCTACTTCGCTGGCGTTCCTTACTGGGAAGTGGCCGGCCCGATCAGTGCGTTTCTGAGCTTGATTCCCTATCTGGGACTGCCTCTCGCTTTACTGCCCCCGCTGGCTGCGGCGCTGCCGGTATTTGCCAGTTGGGGACCCTACCTGGTTGTGAGCGTGGGCGTCGCGGTCCTGCACCTGGTGTGCTTGAATCTGATGTACCCCAAGCTCGTCGGTTCGCGCGTTCATCTCAACCCGCTGGTGGTGACCCTGGCCCTGATGGTCTGGTATATCCTGTGGGGCGGCGCCGGACTCGTACTCGCCATTCCCATCACGGCAGGCATGAAGGCGGTCTTCGACAGCGTGCCGGGCTGGCGTGGTTACGGCAGGCTGCTCGGCGACTAGCAATCCGCTCGGCTAGACTGGGTTAATTGGAAAGGCCGCCCCTAGTCGCAGCCTTCCTACGTGCCGGACCAGGTGCCAGCAGTCAGGACTGATCGTGCCAAACCGTGACAAATTCCAGATTCCGAGTTTCGTCAAGTACCTGGGCATTGCCTGCGTGATCGTCGCGGGCCTCCTCGCATTGGTCTTATACAACAACCGAGGATCGCAGGTCCGCCTCGAGAGCAGGATCTTGAAAACCCGTCTCATTCCGGCGGACGACGCGTCCACGATCGCAGTGCTCGAGGTCCGCATCAAGAATCCGGCAAACGTCACTTTCGTCGTGCGCGACGTGCACTCCAAAGTGATACTCGCCGATGGAACCGAATTGGATGGCGATCCGGTAGCGCAAATGGACCTGGACCACGTGTTGGATGCGCTCAAGATCCACGGTCCGCGTTACAATCCGGTCTTGAAAGCGAAGGATAGCTTTGTGGGTTCCTGGCAAGGGGACCGCACGGTGGTGGCGACATTCCCGCGTTCCGCCGCGGATATCGAACGGCGCAAGGGATTCGTCATCCTGGTAGATGACGTTGACGGCGCCGTGACGCGATTGGCCGAGAACGGAGCGGTGGGCCAGTGATCGACATCCATAGCCACATTCTGCCGGGCGTCGACGACGGTTCGAAGACGATGGAAGAGACCGTCGAACTGCTCCGGATCGCTCAGGATGCCGGTACGACTACCATCGTTGCGTCGCCCCATTCCGATCCCGAGTACACCTACGATCCCGAGAGGGTGGATGAACTGATCGCCGAGGCGCAAGCCCTGGCCGGGGACGGCATCAAAATCGTCCGTGGCTGCGATTTTCATCTGATGTTTGCGAACGTCAACGCAGCCATGGAGAACCCGAAACGGTACACCATCAACAACGGCCCCTACATCCTGATGGAACTTTCGGACATGCTGATCTTCCCGAACACCACCGATATCTGGCGGCAACTGGAGAACTACGGCATCCGCATCATCCTCACCCACCCCGAGCGCAACCTGATCCTGCAATCGAAATTCGAGCTGATCGAGAAGTGGGTGAACGAGGGGTTCTACATGCAGGTGACCGCGATGTCACTGCTGGGGATGTTCGGCAAGAAGGCGCTCAAGGTTGCGACGCGCATGCTGGATAAAGGGTTGGTGCACTTCGTGGCCAGCGATGGTCACGACGCCGTCGGACGGCCTCCGCGTCTGGATACGGCCTTCGAGTGGGTGCGGCAGCGGTATGGCGGCGATATGGCTGAATTGCTTTTTGTCGACAACCCGCGGGCCGCGATTACCGGCGCGTACGTCGATTCATTCTCGCCGGACTCCGAGCGCCCGCGCCCGGAGAGCCTTTGGAGCCGCCTCTTCCACCGCGGCTGACCGTGCATTGCAGGGCGGCTCTCAAGAGCTGCGTGGTCGCTCCAGCGCCCGCCAGGCGGCGACTTTTCCTTTACTTGCGCGCGCCTCAGTCCACCGTGGTCTCTTCAATCGGCGGCACAGAACGCAGCGCGACTCCCGCCTCGTGAAACATCGTCCGGATGTGCTCGAAATGCGGCGTGTACTGCTCGCTCCAGTACTGGCGGACGCGGACCCCATCAACCACCACTTCGCGAATTCCCGCCTGCACAATGGCTCGCGCGCAGTCCATGCAGGGCAGCAACTCCACGTACAACGTGCAGCCTTCCATCTGCACCCCGTGCCGCGCCGCGTTGTAAATCGCATTGCGTTCGGCGTGCTCCATCCAAAGGTATTTTTCAGGCCGCACCAGGCGTTCCGGCAGGTCGTCGCGAATGCCGCGCACCAGGCTGTTGTAGCCGGTCGCGCGGATCTCGTGGGCGGGGCCGACCACCACGGAACCGAGCTTGGTATTCGGGTCCTTGCTGCGGCGCGAGACGGTGCGGCAGATCTCGAGGAAGTACTCGTCCCAGGAAGGCACGCCAGGTTGCATCTCCACAGGATACTCCGCGGGACGCGTTCGATGAGTCCGGGAGCGCACGGGGCTCCCGGTCCTGGATGCGGGATTCAGTCCCGGGCCGCCACCGCTCCGGCGGCCGCGCCATCCCGCTTCGGGAACGAAGTGTACACCGCCGCCGCCGCCACGATCAGGTTCGCCACGACCACGGGACGGGCGCCGATTGCGACCCCATAGGTGATCCACAAGCAGGCCGCCGCTGCCTGGATCAACCGCAGCGCCATCTGACGCCGGAAGAAGTACGACGTGGAGAAGACCGCCGTGGCGACCCAGCCTAGCGCTTCGAGCATCACACCACCTCCAGGTCGGAGACGATCGCTGGCGTCTCGGCACGGCAAATGGTCAGCGAGTCTTTGCGCACCTTGTCCCATTCGCGCAGGAAGAAGCCATGCGCGTCGAAGTACATCCGGATGCGCATCTGGTCCCAGCCCACGATGTCCTCCAGGACCGGCACCAGCACGCTCAATGCGTCGTCGGACACGATGGTGCGCTGGGCGATCTGGTTGATGTAGGTATTCTCCGAGACTGCGATCGTCAACCCGCCGAGGCGGTTGACGTGCATCATTACGTGAACGTCGGAACTGCCGTCGCCGACGTAGACGATGCGGTCGTGGCTCAGCGGGAGCGTCGAGCGCAAGCGCTCCAGCTCGGCGACTTTGCCATACCCGGCCGGCACGCGCAGGATCGACTGAATCTCGCCGCTATCGGGATGGTATTGGAAGCGGGTTCCAATGATGTGATCGTCCGGTACGATCCCCGCCAGCGCCGACTGGATCACTTCTACCGGCGCCGCGGAGACCACGTAAAACGAGAAGCGCCGGTCGTCCACGTCCTGCAGCAGCGCGAGCAGCAGCCGGATGTTGTCTTTCAGCCGGATGCGCTTGCCTACTTCGACTAGGTGTTCCTTGCGTACGCGACGGTACTCTGGATCGTGCAAAAGCAGATATGCCAGCTCTCCACCTTGTTGAATTAAGTGGATGTTGGATAAGCCGTGAATGCGATGGTCGAATCCGCTGATCCCAAGCATTTCGCTCAGGACGATGCCGGAGTCGTTAAAACTCAACGTCTGGTCGAAATCGCTGACAAGCAGAAACTCTTTCATGATTTGCTCCTTATTCCTCTTTGCTCACACGATTGACGTCCATGCGGGGGGACGCCGGGGGCTGCAGCGAGGCAGGCGGGAGAGAAGACGCTCAAGGCGTCCAATCTAACGTATTGGATGCTCCCGGCGGGGCGAGGTTGCTGCGTGCGAACCGAAACCTGTAATATCAGGATGTGGCGAAACGCCGGGTTTCCACCGAGCCGCACATCCCCAAATACCAGCGGGTGATCGAAACGCTGGCGGGAGAGATCCGCTCCGGCAAGTACCCGCCCGGCGGCAAGCTCCCCAGCGAGGCGGCCCTGGTCCAGCAATTCCAGACCTCTCGCATTACCGTGGGCCGCGCGCTGCGGGAACTGACGGCCAACGGGATGATACTGCGGATTGCCGGATCGGGCTCCTACGTCCAGCCTCAACGCAGCGCCGCTGACGGCCTGGTATTCGGGCTGTTGATCCCCGACCTGGGCCACTCGGAGGTGTTCACCCCGATTTGCCAGGGCATCGCCAATGCACCCGCCGCCTCGCGCCATGCTTTGCTGTGGGGACACACCGCGCCGGATGCCGCTTCGGCCGCGGAACAGGCTCTGGAACTGTGCAATCAGTACGTCGGCAAGCGGGTGGCTGGCGTGTTCTTCGCGCCGCTCGAAACGGGTCCGTCGGCCGAGGCCGCCAACCTGGCGATTCTGGCTCAACTCGACCGCGCGCGAATCCCTCTGATCCTGCTCGACCGCGACGTGCTGCCCTACCCCCGCCAGAGCCGCCACGACCTGGTCGGCATCGACAACCGGCGAGCCGCCCTGCTGGCCACCGAACACCTGCTGAGTTTGGGCGCCCGGCGCGTGTCGTTCGTGGCCCAGGCCGGCGGCGCATCGACGATTGGCGCCCGCATCGCCGGCTTCCGCGAGGCGCTGCTGTCGAGCGGCCACGGCTGGGAGAACCGCCTGGCGCAGGGGCGGATCCTACGGCTGGAGTCCATCAGCGAGGCGAACTTCGCGCCACTGCTGGCCGCCACCCGTCCCGGTGACGGATTCGTTTGCGTGAACGACCGGACGGCCGGATGCCTGATGCGGGCCCTGCTGGCTCTGGGCTACCGCATCCCGCAGGACGTGCGTATCGCCGGAATCGACGACGTGGAGTATGCCAGCTTACTGTCCGTTCCGCTCACCACCATCCACCAGCCTTGCCGCGAGATTGGCGAGGCGGCCCTGTCCGCGATGCTCGAGCGAATCGCCCGCCCAAACATGCTGCCGCGCGAGATCCGCGTGGAATGTAAGCTGGTGATCCGCGAGTCCTGCGGCGCGCGATTGGAAGGCGAACGGCGTACGGTCTAAATCCGCGCGTCCCGGAGTCGAGACTTAATCCACCCTCCGGGAGCTACCCTGGAACTTGGCGCGCACACCTATCCGGTCCAACAAGTCAAAGGGCGGCGGCATCGGACGATTCCTGCGCCGTCTGCTGCTCGCCGGCGTCCTAGCGGTCGTTTCGGTGTATCTGCTGTGTTGCCTCGGCCTGGTGATGTTGCGCTGGACCGACCCCCTCACCACCGGCGTGCAGGCCCAGCGACGGATCGAGGCCCTGCTCGCGCGGAAGCCTTATCACAAGAGCTACAGGCCCGTGCCGATGCGCCAGATCTCGCTGCAACTGCAGCACGCGGCAGTGGCGGCCGAGGACACGCACTTCTATAAACACCACGGCATCGACTGGCAAGCCGTGGACCAGGTGATTCAGGAGGACCTGGATGAGGGACGAATCGTGCGCGGCGGTTCCACCATCACACAGCAACTCGTGAAGAACCTGTTCCTGACGACCTCACGCTCGTGGATCCGCAAGGCGTTTGAGTTTGGCCTCGCGCCCGTGGCGGAACTCGTATTGACCAAACAGCGCATCCTGGAACTGTATCTCAACGTGATCGAGTGGGGTCCGGGCGTTTACGGCGCGGAGGCGGGAGCGCAGTACCACTACCACACCACGGCGGCCCGGCTCTCGCGCGAGCAGGCCGCCCGGCTGGCCGCGGTCATCCCCAATCCGCGCAAGCGCAGGGCCGCCCGGATGACCGGCTACAGCAACGTGATCCTGACTCGCATGAGCCAGATGGGCTGGTAACACCAATTTGCGGATAATGAGAACTGCAGCGCGTTGCCTGGTTCGCCACGGCTGTCCCCGGGTCCGGCGGGACTCGCCCGGCCTCTGAAAAACAGACATGCACGATCACAGCCACGAGCACCATCATCACGACCACGGAGCAGGCGCGCATGTGCACGGGCAAACGGAAGGCCCGATGCTCTGGCTGTGCCTGATCGTCACGCTGGCCTTTGTCGTAGGCGAAGCATTCGCGGGCTTCGTATCCAACAGCCTGGCCCTGCTGTCCGACGCCGGGCACAACTTCAGCGACGCCTTCGCGCTCGGCCTGGCCGCCTACGCCGTCTGGATCGCCCGCAAACCCTCCAACGCAGGGAAGACTTACGGATACCACCGGGCGTCGATCCTGACCGCGCTCTTCAACGCGGCCACGCTGTTGGTGATCGCGGTGGTGATCGTGATTGAAGCGGTCTCGATCTTCCGCCATCCGCAGCCGGTGCACGGCGAGCTGATGATGTGGGTCGCCGCGGTTTCGGTGCTAATGAACACGGTGATCGCCGCCCTGCTGCGAGGCGGCGCCAGCCACAGCCTGAACGTGCGCGCCGCTTACATCCACATGGCGGGCGACGCACTCTCCGCGGTTGGAGTCTTAGCCGCCGGCTGGGTCGTCAAGTCCACCGGCTGGACCTACGCGGATCCGGCGGTTTCCGTTCTGATCGCCGGGTTCATCGCCTGGAGTTCCATCGGCGTGGCGCGGGACGCGACCAACGTTCTGCTGGAGGGCTCGCCCAAAGGACTCGACGTCGAGAAGATGATCGACGCCATGCGCGAGGTCGGCCACGTGCAGGCGGTACACGACGTCCACGTCTGGACGGTTTCGGACCACCTGAACTTCCTCTCGGCGCACGTCGAGGTAGCGAACGCGCGGACCATGGAAGAGTGCGGAGCCGTGATTCGCGACGTGAACGAGGTCCTATTCCATCGCTTCGGCATCGGCCACGCCACCATCCAGGTGGAGAGTGCCGGCGCGTGCGGCGAGGAGTCCCGCCTCGATCCTCTGCACTGCGACGACATCCACGCGCGTAAGACCGGGGCATAGCCAGCCCGCTTGCAACGCTCGCGTGGTGCGCCGCACCAGGCCCGGCTAATCGTGCGCGCCGCTGCCACCCGCCTATGCTCTGTTTTGTGGTTGACACGCTGGGCTTTCGGAATAGAGTAGTGATGAATCCGTCTTGGAGTCGCGCTGCACGGTCGATAACTTCTTTGGGGGATTCCACGAAGAGCCGGCAGCGTCGCCGCGATGCGGAAGAGTTGAGAACGGACACCTCCCGTTGTTAGTGGCAGCTGCCGTTCGCAAAGGTCCAGAGGATTGACGATGCGCAACAGGACTTCAGACCGGGCTCAGGCGCGATTCCGGCGCCTTGGCCTGGCCTTTTGCCTCTGCTTTCTGCCGGCGGGCCGGGTGGTTCGAGCCGCGACTCCCGGGCTGCCGACGTTGACGACAGCCCAGGCCGCCCACAGTCTGACGGTGGAAGAGGCCGTCCGCGCCTACCCGGTGCATTTGCGGGCAGTGGTCACTTATTACGATCCCTACATCGACAAGCGGCATGGAGCGATGTTTGTCCAGGACGCGACCGGGGGGCTTTTCTTCGCGGTCCCCAAGGAGCCCATTCTCCCTGTGCACGCTGGCAGTCTGATTGAGATCTGGGGCAGGACCAGCCCTGGAAGCTACGCCCCAATGGCTGATTTCGAAGGGATCCGGGTGATTGGTGAATCCAAACTCCCGATTCCACCCAAGCGCGCGAGTTATGAGCACCTGATCACGGGTGCGGAGGACGGCCAGTGGGTCGAGGTTGAGGGCCTGATTCATGCCGTTCGCGAGGCAAAACAGAACGTCACCCTGGAACTCGCGATGTTGGGCGGTTCGGTCAATGCAACGACGGTCAGGCTCCCCGGAGTAGACTACCAGCATCTGGTGGATGGGACCGTTCTGATTCGTGCGTCCGCGGCGCCCTTCTACAACAAGAACCGCCAGATGACGGGCGTGCGTTTGTTTTTTCCGTCGCTCGACGCAGTCCGAATCATCGAAGCGGGTAATGCCGACCCCTTCGCCGGACCCGTTATCCCCACAAACAACGTGATGCGCTACACGCCTGGCGTCTCGCTGCCACACCGTGTGCGCGTCAAGGGACGGGTTACGTTGCAGTGGCCGGGCCAGTTGCTCTGCATTCAAGACGCCGCGGGCAGCATGTGCGTCCAGAGCGACCAACCCTCGCGACTGGCCGTCGGGGACCTGGCCGATGTCGCCGGGTTTCCTGCGAGTAGCGATTACAAGCCTACCTTGACGAGTTCCGTATTCAAGCTGGCGGGCGGAAGCCAGCTTCCAGTGGCGAGAACAGTCGATGCGGAACACGCGCTGACGGGTTTATACGACAGCCAATTGGTTGAGATTGAGGGCCAGTTGATCGGCCAGGACTGGGCGGGCCAGGAACCGGCGTTGCTGTTGTCTTCGGGGACCCTCGTGTTTCCCGCGATTCTCACGAACGGTCCACTCGGTGCCGGCAAGATCGACTGGAAGGTGGGCAGCCGGCTGCGACTTACCGGCGTCTGCTCCGTCGTGGTGGACTCTCAGGGGATGGCGTTGCGCGAAGGGGAGACCCTGCCCAAGGCGTTTCGAATTCTGCTGCGCTCGCCCGAAGACGTACGCGTGCTGCGGGCCCCTTCCTGGTGGACGGCGGGTCATGCCCTGATCGTGGTCGGCGTTGCGCTGGCGATCGCGCTCGCCTTCCTGGTCTGGGTGGTCTTGCTGAGCCTGCGCGTGCAGCGGCAAACGAAAGTGATTCAGCGCCAACTGGCTCAAGCCGCGGCGCTCAGGGAGGCGGCCGAGGCCGCCAGTAAAGCGAAGGGCGAGTTTCTGGCCAACATGAGCCACGAGATTCGCACCCCCATGAACGGTGTTATCGGGATGATCGGATTGGCCGCCGGGACCAATCCTACGCCCGAGCAGGCAGAATACCTGCGCATGGCTCAAAGCTCCGCGAGCGCCCTCCTGGGGGTCATCAACGACATTCTCGATTTCTCGAAGATCGAGGCGGGCATGCTGGAGTTATGCGACGTTGATTTCGGCCTGATCGACTTTCTGGAGGAGTCGGTCTCGATGTTCGCCCTGAGCGCGGCTGAAAAAGGCATTGAACTGACTTGCGAAGTGGAACCCGGCGTCCCGGAGATGATCCGCGCCGACAGCAGTCGCCTGCGCCAGGTGTTGACGAATCTGCTGGCCAACGCCTTGAAGTTCACCGTCGAGGGGGAAGTTTCCGTCCGAGCCGCGGTCGAAAGCCGGAACGGCCCCCAAGTCACGCTGCATTTCTCCGTACGCGACACCGGAATGGGCATCGCGGAGGACAAGCAGAAGTTGATTTTCGAGGCATTCGCGCAGGCCGATAACGCCATGGCGCGCAGGTTTGGAGGCACGGGACTTGGCTTGACGATCTCGTCACGGCTGGTCGATCTGTTGGGCGGTAAGATCTGGCTGGAGAGCGAACCGGGCCGCGGCAGCACCTTCCACTGGACCGCGCAGGTGACGGAAGTTGAATCGAAGCCCTACCTTACGGCCGACGAGAGTTCCGCACTGTGCGGGGCGCGTGTGCTGGTCGCGGGAGGCGATGCCACCTGTCAGCGCATCCTGACCAGCCTTCTGGCCGGTTGGGGGGTAGACACGACGGTCGCGCCAAACGTCGATACAGAGAGCGATCTGCTGAAACTCGCGGCGGACAACGGCAATCCCATCGGCTGCATCATCGCCGACTCCCAGTCGCTCGGGATGAACATCTCCGCCTTCGCCCGGCGGGCCGCGCGGTACCCGCAAGAGGTCTGCCCACTGATCGTGCTGGTGCCGTCCCTACGGGAGAAGGCCGAGGCCATGGACCAGGCAAGAACCGGCGTCGTCGCATACCTGTCCAAGCCGGTGCGGCGGCTGGAACTGAAGGCAGCGCTGCTGCGAGCGCTGCTGCCGCCGGCCAGCCTGACCGCGCTTGCCACGGCAGTCCCGCGCGAAGGCGCCTCGGAGGCCAGCCAGCGGCGCGTCCAGCCGTTGAAGATCCTGCTGGCCGAGGACAACAAGGTGAATCAATTCCTGGCCCGCAAGCTGCTCGAATCCCGGGGGCACATGGTCACGGTGGCGAACAACGGCCGCGAAGTGATCGAGTGGCTGGACCAGACCGGGTTCGATCTGGTGTTGATGGACGTACAGATGCCTGATATGGATGGCTTCGAGGCCACCGCCGCGATCCGGGCCGGAGAACGGGGAGCCAATCGTCACTTGCCCGTGATCGCCATGACCGCCCATGCGATGAAGGGTGACGCCCAACGCTGCCTGCTCGCCGGCATGGACGGCTATGTTGCCAAACCGATCGAACCGGCGGACCTGTTCGCCGCGATTGACGCGGTGAGTTCAGCCAGTAGCCAGGAAGCCCTTTAGGCCCCGCCCAGGCCGATGCGGCAGACGTGGTCCGCCAGCACCCGTTGCTCCATCTCACGATAGGCGCGGTTACGGCGGGCGAGTTCGTCGAAGTCCACCAGGTGCGCGTCGAATTCCGGGCCGTCCACGCAAGCGAATTTCACCTTGTCGCCGACGGTCACACGGCAGCCGCCGCACATGCCCGTGCCGTCGATCATCACGGGGTTCAGGCTGGCATACATCTTCATGCCCCAGTCGCGGGTTGCGTTGGCGACGGCCTTCATCATCGGGATGGGACCGATCACGTGGCCCACGCCGAAGTCGCCCGGCTGGGCGAAGCTCTGCAGCAGCTGCAGCACGTTGCCGTGGAAGCCGAAGCTCCCGTCGTCGGTGGCCCAGCGGAGGTCGTCCACCGAAGTCTTCAATTCGGCGTCGAGAATGCGCAGCCCGTCCGAACGTGCGCCGCACAGCGCCGTGACGTGATTGCCCGCCTCGCGGAAGGCCGAGGCCACCGGCAGAACTTCGGCCACACCGACGCCGCCCGCCATGCAAACCACGCGCTGGCCCTCGCACATCGAAGCGGCCTCGCCCAGGGGCCCGACCACATCGACCAGGAAATCGCCGGGCTCTTTCTCCACGGTCTCTTTGGTCGTGTTGCCGATGGCCTGGATCACGATGGTGATCGATTCCCGGTCAGCGTCCGACTGAACCAGCGTCAGCGGAATGCGCTCGCTGTTCGAGTTGGGGCGGATGATCACGAACTGGCCCGCCTTCCAGCGTTTCTGGATGCGCGGGGCCTCGATCTCCAATTGGAAGACTTCGGGACCGAGCTGTTTCTTCGCCAGAACTTTGTTCATCCCTGCACCTCCGCTGGCAATTCCGCTGCAGCCGCCGGCCCGCCGCTTAACGCTTTGTCGATGGCCTCCGCCGCCGCGCGGCCGTCGCGCATCGCGAGAATCACCGTCGAGCCGCCGCGCACCACGTCGCCGCCCGCGTAGACCAACGCCATGGACGTCTCCCCCGCCTCGTTGACCACGATCTTGCCCCGCTTGGTGATCAGTTGCGGAGTCACCCGCTGCAGCGTCGGATTCGGGGCCTGCCCGATGGCCGCGACCACGGTGTCAACTTCCAAACGGAACTCGCTGCCGGGGATGGGCACCGGGGACGGCCGCCCCGAGGAGTCCACTTCCCCGAGGCGCATTTCGATGCACTCGATCTCGCGCACGGTGCCGCTCTCGTCGCCGTACAATGCGACGGGCGCGGCCAGGAAATGGAACTGAATGCCCTCTTCCTCGGCGTGCTCGATCTCTTCCAGGCGCGCGCGCATCTCGGCGCGGCCGCGGCGGAACAACACGATGGTCTCGCTGCCCATGCGCTTGGCCCAGCGCGCGGCGTCCATGGCGGAGTTGCCTCCGCCCACCACGATGGTGCGTTTGCCGACGCGTACCGGCGTGACCGCGTCGGCCTTGTAAGCCTCCATCAGGTTGATGCGCGTCAGGAACTCGTTGGCCGTGTAGACCCCGATCAGGTTCTCGCCGGGGATGCCCAGCATGAACGGCAGGCCCGCGCCGGTACCGATAAAGACCGCTTCGAAGCCTTCTTCGAAAAGCTCCTCCAGGCTGGCCGTCTTGCCCACGATGAAGCTCGTTACGAACTCGACTCCCATGTTCTGCAAGCGCGCGATTTCCTCGTGCAGGATCTCACGCGGCAGCCGGAAATTCGGGATGCCGTAGGCCAGCACGCCGCCCAGTTTGTGCAGCGCCTCGAACACCGTCACCCGGTAGTTCTTGCGGACCAGATCGAAGGCCGCAATCAGTGAGGCGGGACCGCTGCCGACCAGCGCCACCTTCTTGCCGGTAGGCGCGGGAAATGCGCCCGGCGTCAGGGTCTTCTTGGCGAGTCTTGCGTGATCGGCGGCGAAGCGCTCCAGCGACCCGATGGCGACCGGCCCGAACTTTTTACCGATCAGGCAGGCATCCTCGCAGAACAGTTCGTGCTGGCAGACGCGCCCGCAGACGCCCGGAAACGGGCTCTGTTCGCTGATCACATCGACCGCGCCTTCGGGGTCGCCTTGAGCCAGGCGGCTGATGAAGCGCTTGATGTCGATGTGCAGCGGGCAGGCATTGACGCAAGCCGGCTTGGGGCATTGCAAGCAGCGCTGCGCTTCCACGCTCACTTCGCGCTCGGCAAAACCCAGCGCGACCTCGTCGGCGGATTTTGCTCTAACCTCCGGTTGAAGCACGGGCAGCACCTGCCGAGGGAGTTTGGGGTTGGGTTTGTAGGGAAGCGCCTTAGCGTCCATAGGCTGAGTTTATAGCAAACCGGATGCCAAATTCCTGATAGCCCGCGAATGCTCTTTTGGAGGCGTGCGATGCGCTCCGGGCAAGCCCGCCGTTCACCGTCGGCCGTGGCGCACGCTTCAGCGTGCAGCGTGGACAATCATGTCCACGTCCGGACGCCTGCCGGCAAGAGTGCCGGCACTGCACGCTAAAGCGTGCGCCACAAGGGCCGGAAGTGCAGCGCGGACCCTGGAGCGCAGCCCGACTGTGCCGATCGATCAGAACCGGAATCTGCTACCGCGCGAGCCAGCCGCCGTCGATCACGATATCGGTGCCGGTGATGAACGAGGCTTCTTCGGAGCACAGGTAGCGCGCCAGTACTCCGATGTCCTCCACCTTGCCCCAGCGGTGCATCGGGATGCTTTCCAGGAATTGCGCGTTCTTCACCGGATCGTTGATCAGCGACGTGTTCATCTCCGTCGCAAACGGCCCCGGACTGATGCCGACGACCGTCACGCCCTCGGTGGCGAGTTCGAGTGCGAGCGCGCGCGTCATCCCCAGCAGCCCCGCCTTGGAGGACGAGTAGGCGATGCGTTCGGGCAGCGACACGTGGCTCATGATGGAGGTCATGTTGATGATGCGCCCGTAGCCGCTGCCCTTCATGTGGGGGACGAAACTGCGGCACATCAGAAAGGCCCCGGTCAGGTTCGTGTCCAGCACGTAGCGCCAGTCCTGGTAAGTGAAATCCGTAACCTGCTTGCGTAGATTGACGCCCGCGTTGTTGATCAGAATCTGGGCTTTCCCGAAGCGCTCGCGGACCTTCGTCTCAAGCTCCAGCACGTCGCTCTCGGAGGTCACGTCCACGCGGTAG
>Ga0118677_10008351_pt1 | contig 16636 bp, 18 predicted proteins | sample AliMusrvi5mmetaG_FD_86154 | JGI IMG/M metagenome (GOLD analysis project Ga0118677, IMG submission 86154) | reverse complement strand
TTCTATAAGTTAGTGACAGGGAAAGAAAATGCGTTCAAAAATCTATGTATCACAATACCTAAAGTTTTAGATGATGTCATTAAAGAAGTTTGAAATAAAAACTCAGCTAATACAGTATTTAAAGAACTAAGTGCCATATCACCAAATCTATTAAAAAGCGTATACTTACTATCTTTTGAGAAATACGAAGGGTTCAAAGACTTTGATATAAAGTAACTAGTTCTATTCCCCTATTCTGTTAACTACCTAACCACTAACTAACAACTAACAATTTATACCTTTGCATTAGATACCTTCAAGCTATGATATAATACACCTATCAGCATCTGTTTATTTATCAATTCCTGCTCTAGAGGATGTAACAAATTAGACACTATCTCTAAAATTTTAATAAGACTAGTTCTCAATTGGCTTTTTCTTTTTAGATAAATTAGTGTCATTGTATTATAGTGTTGTGGACGACACATGTTTTTTGGTGTAATAGAAAAAGAAAATGATATCGTTCCAAAACATTGATAGTGTCTGATCTTTTTATAATCTTAATTTCCTTATTTTAAACTATTGATTAGGGAATCCTTGAGTATTGTTATTGTTAGCGGGACCCACTGCTTTAAAAGGTATTGTTTTAGTATTACCTGTTGTCCTAGTGTCATTTGATGGATTAGTATTATCCGTTGCATTAGTAGAATAACCTGGTGGATTAGTATTGGTGTTTTTTTGATTTACCTGCTGTTGCAATAATGTGTTTTGTTGTTTGAGTGAATCATTTTGTTGTTGAATCTGTTTATCTTGATTGTTTATACATCCTGCAAGTAATATTGTAGTAAACAAAACCAATACAATGATTCGTGATTTTTTCATTTTGAGACTTTAAAAAATAAAAATATTCTTTTTATTTTTTAGCAGCTTTTTCCATAAGGACCAAGTGATCATAATAATCACTAATCTCTTTCAAGTGTGCCCAAGCAATTTTACCAGTAATGATAGGATCATCATTGGTTACATTTGTTTCCAAATCATTTTTTCCGTGTTCAGCCTCCACGTTCATCCCGACGATAAATTGTTTAAAATCAAACTTAACAGTATCCCAATTAATACCTATTTTAAAAGCCGTATCACGAGCTTCATCTTCTGAATAATGCCTTTTTTGCATAATGGTATTTGTTAATGAGTAAAGAGTATACGATGGACTGCGTTTTTTTGTCTGTATCTATTTTTTGATTTTTTTAATTATTTTATACTTCCTTTATTACAATATTTTTTGATAAAGTCATTTTTATCTCCATATTTTGCAAAATCCTTTTGGTGTTCTTCTACAATAAAATTTTTTCTCTTTTGATGCTGGATACCACACCGATAATGTTCAGTCTCTCCTGCAATCTGGACTCGATAACGCACGAGACCATTTGCATATCCACAGTACATACAATAAATTTTTTGGATAATATTAAGATAGGGAAGTCTAGCTCTATCCATAATCTGGATATAATCACTACGTTTTACATAAGGCAATTTATATAAGGGGAACAGAATGCGATGATACATCTCTATCCATATATCTGTTACCATTAGTGGTATAATCAATGTCCATAGTAATGGCATAAGAAGTAGTATAATTACTTTACGAGGATGTTTTATATACAGCATAATCTATCAATGAGACAATAAAGATTCATCATATAATTTACTTATCAAGAACAAGTATAGTATGTTCCTATAAGAAAGATAGTCTATATATATTTACCCCTTCTCTTGTGGTAAATCATCATAACAAGACTACCAGGTAGTAATTTTTACCTTATTAGCACTAATATATACGGTTATACAACATAGCAATAAAAATAGTATTTGAATAGATTTCTGCTTTAACGGGCGTAACAAAATAAAGTTTATATCACGAATGTACAAAATCATCTCTTGCAGAATCAAGAAAAAGTTTTATACTCACAACAGATTAATTTTATATTACCTATGCACATGAGCAACAATCTTCTTATCCGTATATTTATTATCATACTAGTAGTGATAGTCGCATGAGGACTTTTTTGAGTAATAATACGAAGAGAAATAGTTATGTTCGGATTTCAGATGAGACTAAAAGGAATTATACTCGTCGCTATCAGCATTATCGTTTTACTAGGATGTGGTTTGCTACTAACTATGTCATCCTGGACGAGTATAGAAATATTATGATTGATTCTTCTTTGGATTATTTATGTGAGTCGAGTACTTGCTCCTCTCTTTATAGTAAGAGACATTCTTTCTATCTGGTACAAAATACCTTCTTGCATTATAATCGGTATATCTCTTCTCTATGTAGGATTTGGGATATACAAGGGGACGAGTATCAAGACTACACAACTTTCTATTTCGAGTGATTTGATAACCAAAGAATATAAAATCGTTTTTATCAGTGATATTCATGTCGAGGCCATCCACAATCGTTGATATGTCCAATCAATAGTACATCATATCCAAGAAACTCATCCAGATATTGTCTTGATTGGTGGAGATTTGATGAATACTGCAAAACTAGCATATGTAGAGGCATTCCTACCATTCAATCAACTCAAAATGCCCGTGTATGCGATAGCAGGAAATCATGACCATATGGGAAATACGGGTGCACTACTACAGATTTTTGAAACAACGAAAATATTGCCGCTAGGAGAAAAAAGTATCGCTATTGATGGAATTCAAATAGTCGGAATCGATGACAAAAGTTATCGAGGAAATAAAAAATTGCCTGAAATTTTGAAAGAAAGTTCCATTGTTGAAAGTGGGCAATTTACCATACTAGTATCTCATGAACCAGAAAAATTATCCAAACTGACAGGATATCCAATTAATCTTGAATTGGCGGGACATACACACAATGGACAGTTTTTCCCTATAAATCGGCTTATTAAACCCTTTGTTGATTATACATACGGAGAATATCATCTCAACAACATGATAGCATTTGTGTCTCAATGAATTGGTTCTTGGTGAGCTCCTATAAGAATAGGGACTCAGAGCGAGTTAGTTCTCATTTCTTTGAAACCAAAATATATAAAAAATTAATAGACAAACTCGTCACCTATTAAGGTTCATAATATATGAAGATCAGATTAACTGTTGACTTCTATACGTATTTATTTATAATTCTTGAACTTTTATACTCAAACACATAAAATATGAGTACAGAACAGTTCCATACAAACGATGAGCATGACGTCGATGTATGAGGAAAACATTCTAATAAAGGTAAATATACATTCCCCTCTTTTGATATAGCAACAATTTTGAAAATAACTATCCCAAAAATTACCATCAAAAAGCTTCCTGAAGATATAATTATCGAAAATACTCCTACGTTTAAGATTATTTTGGATGCTTTTAATGAAGCATTTGGGATACATCTCTCTCCTGAAGAACTATTATATTCCAGATCAAGCTTTCATGCATTCATGCATCTTGTCGAAACATGCGAAATCAAAAGGTATCTCATCATCAGCGAAGCATGTGAAGATGATTATATCAGAAGCAAAAAAAGATTACGGGATAAATATACAGAAAATTTAAGATCCCTAGAGAGGTATTATGATGAAATCATCAGGACAGTCTATCGTCCAAGAGAATTCAGCAAAAAAGATAAATGGGTAAGAGATGAAATGGATCATTTTGAACAAGCCTATACGTTTACCAAAGCTTCTTTCCAAAAAGATAAAAGGGAAAGCGGAGAAAGGACATTTGAACATCCAAAAGGCGTCATGGAAATCATCTTGAGAGAATTTCCTAATCCTAATATAAAAAAAATAATCCTTGCATTGCTCCACGACGTCCAGGAAACATTTCCTGAATATGCTGATGTCGTAAGGAAATTTTATGGAAACTATATCGCTGATGGAGTGAATGAATTGAGCAAAAAAGATTGGAGAATATATCTGACGGAAGCAGAAAGACAGCAGTGTGGAGAAGATTTAGAACAACAGAATATACTCTTCAATGAAGTCAGAAAATTCCTTGTGAGTGAGCATGCTGAGAGAGCGTTCACATCAGCAGATAAAATTCTAGAAACAGAAATAGTCGCTGCTATGGATGAAGGACAATTGCAACGTTATAGAATCATTGAAAAGAATATCAAACCATATATGAAAAGAGCAAAAGAAAGGAGGGATAATGATTATTTCGGTCATCTGGATACACTAGACGATAATGGTCTAGATGTAAAATTGGCAGATAGAATACATAATCTCAGAGATAATTCCTGAGTAGAGAAAGAGAAGAAAATCCGTACCATCGAAGTCACCAAAAAATATTTTCTCCATATAGCGAAAAAAAGGAACCCTACAGCATATCGTCTGATGATGGATGAAATAGAAAAATTCGAAACATCAGTCAGCAAATAGTTTTTTTTCAAAAAAAGCCTCTGCATGATACAGAGACCTCAAGCCATCTTGGGTGATTCTTTTAAATTATTACTTTAAAATCTCATATTGCATAACTATATGATTTTTTCATTGAAAATATCCAAAAGTAATATCAGCTTCTATACCATATTCATGATGCATGAGCTGTTGTAAAATTATTTTAGTTTGAGTCCGATCTTGTATATATTCTCTCTGAGTATAGGGGAGTAAATCTGCCTGCAAAAAGGTATGAATATGTTTGCCAGGCAAATTCCAAAAAGGAAAATCTCAAGAAAAATCAGGACTACCTATGACGTAGTTTGAAAATATGATTGGAGATTCAGCGTTCTTAATATGTTGCTCCAATGATATATAGCTAGGGATAATGGTTTTGGTGATATGTTCCATAAATATATCTAATCAAGGCGTTTCAGGGCCTATACACGATTGATGATAGAGTACATCTTTTTTGATATCATCTATCACAATATTTGGTTCAAAACCATGGTAATGCCAGGGAATTTGTTGAGCGGAAAAGAATAATGATATTCACAGATTATACATGACATGATGAAGTTTGTCTCTTCCCAAACATGTTCACACTTCAAATAATTCAGCAGTACGGATATCGATACCTTGATTAAGCAATATTCAAAAAATAGTCGAAAATTCATATCTTCTCGAAAAAACAAAATTTAAAATATCATAAGGATTCAGTATCTGTTGTTGAACGTATAAAATATCCTCATACGGCAAATCAGGGCTACATTCATGTTGCTGAATCATGAAAGCTGTCGGATGTTTTTTCTGAAAATCCAAACGGTTGCGAACATTTTCCTCCAATTGTTCATTACGTAAAACACTGAGTATAGCATACTCTTGAGGTTCATTATCCTTATTTAAATTTTCAATAAGATCTCATTCCTTGGTCTTTTGTCCATGGTGTATACCAATAACATGTATATTTCCTCATTGCTGAGAAGGATTTTGATGGTGTTGATCTCTTGAGCTATCCATAATAATCTAGCATTACTAATATAAATTATGCTCAATTATATGGATTAATTCATGTTTTGTCAAAAAAATTATGTAGACACCATATCCTCTTTCTTCTGCTTTCACAACCTCTTGATCGTATATTCTAGCTTTGATGCGATAGTTCTATTTTTAACTCTTTTATATCGGAGTAATGTAACTGGACGTCTGCTTTTGGTATATTTTGCTCAGACTTTGGAAATATTATGATCAGAGACTCTCTTCTCTACATCTTTTGCTATGCCTGTATACAGAGTATCATCATTGCATCTAACCACATAGACAAATCGCATATCATTGTATTATACAATAAAATTATTCTAAACAGATATGTCCTCTCTTCGCTAACTCTAGAAAACAGTCCTTAGTCGCTTCGATATCTGCCATCGCATCATGGGCATTTTCAAACTCTTTGCCGAAGAGATGAGTATAAAGCAATTTCAATCTTGGTCTTTTTTTTGGCAAGTCTTCTATATGGCTGATATCTTTCATCGTGCAAAAAGTTTTGATGGTATCCCGATCATATACTCTCGATATTCTTTCACAATCCTGCCTCAACATCCTGATATCAAACGCAATATTATGTCCGATGACATGATCAGACTTATCGATATATTCCAGAAATGTATCAATATAGCCATCGATATATTCATACGATGCTACCATAGATTTACTGATGCCATGGACTCTTTGGGCAAAGAAATTTATCTTGGTAGTGATATTGATGTATTGGTTAATCCTCTGTTCTTCATGAAATTTTTTTCCATCAAATATCCCGTAGATGGCAGCGAATTGAAGAATCTGATCAGTAGAAGAAAGTCAGGTAGTTTCCGTATCGATAAATAGCAGTCAGCGTCATTTCTTTTTTATTGCCATCATAGAGAAACATATAAAGAGATAATGAGTGATACTACGTAATAGTATAGGAAAAATCAATAGAGAAGTAAGAATAATATGGCGGATATACATATACATCAAAAATATATTCTCTGATTTTTTTTATGTAAAGCACCACGGGCTTACGCCCATGGCATTCAAACAATGCTGCAAGTGGACATTGCACCCCGCAAGCAGGTTATAGAGTATTCATTCACAAGCTTAATCATATGGCTTTCTGCTCTGCGGGGTAAATTATTTATTCTTCAATGCTCTGATTAATCTTGTCATGCCTATTCCACCACCATATCTTGGGAAAAAATCGAACGCAAGGAAATGCTCCAATTCTTTTTCGACACGATCCTTCCCGAAATGATCAAAAAGATTTTTGGCATACTGACCATCAGATATCGAATAAAATCTCTCTCTCATAATCATTGGATCTACTTCTCTTTGTGCTGAACCGATAGTTTCCATGCCACAGAGAATGACATCCACCTTGTTTGCAAGCTCACCTGACCTTTTCATGTTTCGGAAAGGAAAAGTATATTCAGGGAAATAAGTAATGAAATGGACAGGTTTATGATGATCTTTTCGCAAAGACATTTCATGCGTCGTATTCATTTCTTCCGTATCGAAGAGGTGTGCTGTTTCTAGGTATGTTGCACTGCTGAAGCGATTAGACGTTCAAAATCCGAGATAGACCAACAATTTTTTTTCCAAAGTAATCAAGTCCTCCATATCGCCTTTAGCTTCAAATTCAAACATAGGAAAAATAGTCTCATGTCTGCCAGGAATAGGATTGGGCTCTTGTCTATAACTTGTACTGACACAAAATACTCAGGTAAATTCAGGATGGGTAAGTAATTCATACTCCAGCCGCATTTGTCCTGTCTGTGGTAAAGGCCATTTTTGTCATTGATACTCAAAAGTAGCGATAGTACTAGGATCTTCACATGCTGCTAGGATGCTTAATCTGTCCTGAGTGTGAACTTCTAGAAATCATTTAGATAAAAAAAAAGACCTCAAAAGCGAGATCGCATCATGAAAATCTTGTGTTGGAACGTACCCCATGTGTTTACAGGTTAAAGTGTAAAAATGGGGGGATCTATTTTTCGAAAACCTCCACCAGGATATATTTCCGGATAGTGAATGCAAGAGAAAAAAATCCTCTGTCATATACAGAGGATACAATAATAAGCATTATAACAAACTGATTAAATGAATTTTCTTCAGTCTGCCTACATTTGGATGTTTATCCGTAAATTCTGCAGTGACGATGACTTTGACATTATCGGTATACCTGTATATTGTCGAGTCTACAGTGACCGAAAATCCGGGCTGCTTCTGTAAGAAATCATTGAGCGTATCTCCCATCTTTGCACCATGCTCGGTACAGCCTTGCCATTTGGGGAAGAGTTCAATCTGATGCAGGAGATTATTCTCCCACGTGAATCGCATAGATGTATCAGCTGGGATGACCTGATAGATATCATTATATCCACCATCATGATGATCAAAATAATTCCATCCACAATGCGTACGGATATTGAATACCGGTGCTCCACCAGTAGGGATACCGATATCTCCATCATGTCCATATATCGAAAACTGCCAATCTCCCAAACCAGCAAATTGCTCCCAATGTACCATATCAAAATTGGTAGGACAAGTCCAAGGATCCGATTCTTGAAAGGGAGGTTTTTTGCAAGCAAAGAACATAGTCATCAAAAAAAATAATGCTAATAATTTTTTTTTCATATTTTTTTATTTAGTGTACATTTTTTTATAGATTTTTTCTAGAAAAAGTCAAATATAGTTTTATATCATTAGCTACTCCATGAAGTAATAGGAAAATGTAAAAAAATCACCATCTCAAAAGAGACAGTGACCATTATAAATAATGAAAATGAATTTGTTATTTGATTTTTTTTCAGCAATCGCAGCCACACCAGGCTACAAAGGTAGGAATTTGTACACCAGGTTTTTCTATCCAGGCGAAGAAAGGCTGTTTGATAATTATATCCAATTTCAAAGAAATTCCTTTGGTTACCCCTATAGCTGCAGCCGCTTCGGCACGAGCACCATGCTTATCAAGTAAGAACTTGGTCTGCATAACTGTCTGACTAACAAAATTTTCACCAGCAGACAAGCCACATAACCAGGAAATATCCGGCTGATAGTTGATCTCAGTTTCAGGAAAGGATAAGGAAGCAATGGATTTACTTTTATGATCTTCTGTTTTTGTCCGTGCAATGTTCGTTACCATTTCAAACATTGTTTGTTCATCCTTTGGCCGAATAGGCATGAGAGTAATAAACAAAGTGAAATCTTCTTTTGGTGTTATACAGATGATCTGTTGATCATGTTCCGGAGAAACAAAAATATCGAAATGTTGTTTTTTGAGTTTTGCTCCTTTGTACGAGACATGATCTTTGGCTTTGATGATACAATATTCACCTTCACGCTCCCAGGTCATCAATATTTTCAGGATGCTAGCAATGCCAAACTCACCAGGATTGAATCTTCTGAGTTTGATATCAAAGCCATTGTCTGACAAAAAACGATTGATTTCATCAGCTGAAAGTGAAGCAATGGTCTTCATATCCAATGCACGGAAATCTGTAGGCGAGATAAGTGTTACAAGATTGAGTAATTGCTGTTGTTGCTCCTTATTGGGAGATTGAGCAATCCAGTTAAGATTACCACCCAAAAGCTTAAGTGTTTGGTTCAAAGCTGAAGCTAATGGATGAACGGAATAGGCCATACTGTTTGTGTTCATACTGTTTGTTTTCATAATTCTTTTTTTATTTTTATAATTAGTTGTTATTTTTTATATACGATATATAAATATTTATATAATAAAGTCAATGAGAAATAAAGAAAGATTAACTAATAGAATATTGAAACTATTTTACTGATAATGGATTCAACATACAATAGACAAACCAGATTCAGTAGAATATTAACGCCTTCATCGAGAAATCAGAATATATATTATATTTTAGTAAAATATAACTTGACATTTAATAGTATATAATTATAAATACTGAAATATATTTATCCTATTATCTACTTTCATGGACACTATTTCATCATCAGAAAAAATGAATGCGCTCTATACTGATTTGTTGAACTCATGATTTCCTACAGACAGTAAAGGAAAATGAGCTTTAGAAGAAGAACTACTACAAACGCTTAATGAAAGAATCAATAACAGAAATCCGTATTGGTTCACATATCTTGCAAGACAAAGAATGCTGCAAAAAGTTTGAGCAAAAGGATTGGCCGAACGATATGAACAACAAGCTCCATTTTTAGCACCTTTTGAAAATCCATCACTAGATGTAAGATCAACATATCAATATCTCGGTGACTATCCCGCAGAGATGGAAAGTCTTATAGCAAAAAAACACCTATTACGACTATGTCATATACATGATATACCAGTAAAATTAAACAGAAATTGAGAGCCTGATATATGTACTATTTCATACATGCTAAGTGAATCAACTTCAACACAAAAAAATACTCTTGAGAAAAGAGTTGATAAACTACAAAATGAAAACTGAAAAATACAGCAAGAAAAAGCAGAACTGGAAAAGAAAAACTGAGGATTACAAAAAGAGAATGCTAGCTTACGAGAAAATACTATCGCATTAAAAAGAGAACTACAAAAAGTAATCACTGAACAGAATGAAAAAATATATACCAAAAATGATGTCCAACACGTCATGGATGATGTACTCTACACAATAAGCGATATCATAGGAAAAGCTGGAATCCTCTATAACATGTTCAATAATTACGAATCAGGAAAAAGAGCTATGATGGATTATTATGATGAACAATATTATAGCAATACATGAGTTTTTAAACTCATCAACGATGCAATAGCAGAACTCAGTTATCTGCAAAAAGAATTTTTCGCTCAGGTAAAAGGTGAAGAAAAAGCAGAACATATACGATTTACCTGACAAAAATGCATAGAAGAACGAAAAGAACAAGATAGCAAATATTACAATAAAAAAGGTAATCCAGCTCGTGAATTAGTCTTCCGAGCAAAGAGAGCAAAAGGAATGGCACATAATTATCTCATATATCTAAAATATACTCAAGAACATGAGTATGCCAAAGAAAAATGATTTACAGGAAACGTAAACACTACAGCATTGAAACAACTACATCAGCTGTGTAAAGAACTTAAACAAGAAGGAAGCTATCTCCAAGGAAACATTGATACGCTCAGTAGAAAAACAGTATACATGAATCATACCAAGTCAAACGGTGTAATCACTAATTATAGTTTAAAGACGGCGTAATAGTATGAAATAGTTTATAAGAGAATATTAGTATCAAATCACACGACGTAGGTAAATTGTTATTAGAAATTAAACTTGAGTATTCCCTTGCTTATTGATAACGAATAGATATAACTCTACTGAGTTAATTCTCTTGAACGTTTGTTCAAATTTTATTATTTTTTTCTAAAAGACAATGGCTACTGGTATCGTTAAGTTTTTCAACACAACAAAAGGTTTCGGATTTATTACTCCAGCTGATGGAAGTAAGGATGTATTCGTACATATATCTGGACTCAAAGAAGGAGTTACCATCGCAGAAGGAGACACTGTTCAATATGAAACAGAAGAAGGACAAAAAGGAATCAACGCAATAAATGTAGAAAAAATAGATGCAACAGACGCTGCTTAGTCTACCTACAAAAATGCATAAAAAAAATCACCCTCAGGGGTGGTTTTTTTTACATAATTTTTATTGATTCTATAAAAGACATTTTATTTTATCATTGCTACAATCTTTTTGTATTACTGGCACAATGCTTTTACCTGAAAATGAGATAAAAGATTCTTTTCATTTATCTTCAACTTTGTTTTTATATACCACTCAATCATATAATCAATTTTTTGATAAGTATTTAGCTAGAAAATTATGATTTCATTCTTGAAGCATATCTATTCAAAAATTTTGTTGGATATAGTTTTCTAAGATCATATTCTTTTCTTGCCAACAATATTTTTCTTGTGTTTCAAGTATAACTTCATACTCTTTCAGATCATTTTTTATTCATTCTATAAATTCATTAATTTTTTCTTCCGTCTTATACCTTCTCTTTATTCTTAATTTTGTCTCTTCGTTGAATTGACTATCATGTAATATCTTTTTTGCTTCTTGGACAGTATAATTTGCATGATAACCAAGAATAATATTTCTATCAAAATCACTCAAATGTAATGGATATTTTTGTAAGGTTATTTTTATTAATCAATCGCTTTCGAAATTTTCATTTATGTCTTCTGATGTGTACAAAATCTTGTTCAAGAATAATAAGCTTCCGTATATATATGGTCAAGTTCATGATTTTCCATATTCATTTTGAGTGTGTACTATCCTATCTTGTGCTGACTTTAGTGTTCAAAAATGAGAACAATCATAAAATTCATCAAATAACTTATATGTTCAATGCCAGATCAATAATGGTTCTCCCTTTGAATTTTTCATTGCACTCTCGCATAGCTTTTTATGTTCATATATCTTATTTAAGACTTCGTATGCCTCATCTTCAGAATTACAGAGGCTTTTTAGATCATTAAAATTTATGCTTTCTTTTCAATGCAAGACCAAGATATCAGTAATATTCTTACTTTCTTCTAATGGTATTTTAGTGTTAGCTAGTAACAGATCATTTATTTTATTTTCCATAAATAGTACGGCTCATATCTAAAAGCCACTTTTGAAAACGTGGTAGTCTAATTATAGGCATTTTTTCTAAAATGCAAATTTTTTTGGGACTTTTTTATATTTATGATTTCTTTTTTGACTGATAGAGCGTCGCCTTTGGCAAAATTCATTCCCCAAATACATCAACCGTGTTTTCGACTTTGAATATCTGGCTTAGAGATATAATAACATGTCTCACAACTCGGCATTATTTGCCTTGTTTGCAGATAAGTGACGAGCTACTGCTATAATCAGGCAATAATTTGATCATTTCTAGTTTATTTTTGTCTATCTTTCGACCAGTTATCAGGCAATTTTTCATCTATTATTACATCTCTCTGTCACTGAGTTCAAACCATCTATACTCCTTCTGCTCAAGCTGACGGACGATGATTCACAACTCCTCAGACAAGGTCCTAATGTCATCATACGGGATATCAGAACGCTCAAAGAGACGATTGATTTCATCTCTCTTTTTTTCCAACACATGGATATCTTTTATCAACTGATCCAATTCACGCTTCTCCATATACGAAAGCTTTGATTTGGCCGAAATAGAATCTCCCCTATCTTTTCCCGTAGCAGGAAGTTTCTTTTCAGATTTTTCAGTTTTTTTATCAGATTTTTCAGTAAATTCTTCCTTATATTCAGAATAAGTTCACCGATAGTCCTTCACTGCCCCCTCTCATTCAAAGATAAATAAATGATCCGTGATCTTGTCCATAAAAAATCTATCATGAGAAATCACAATCAAGCAGCCCTTATATCCCATCAAAAAATCTTCCAACACTCCGATTGTGACGAGATCCAAATCATTTGTCGGTTCGTCGAGGATCAGAAAGTTAGGATTATTTTGTAAGATAGTCAGCAGATGGAGTCTCCTTTTTTCCCCACCACTGAGATTCTCTGCGAACACATGTTGTTGGTTTGGTGGGAAGAGAAATTGTTCTAATAGATGACGGTCATGCACGATATCGGTCACTCTCTTGTCTTCAGGAAAGTGAACTTCTTTTTGTTGATAATGTCAGAAGACGACAGTCTCGCCTGTTTGAATCGTTCACGAATCCACAGGTTCTTCTTCCAAAATCATACGAACGAATGTAGACTTCCCGACTCCATTTTTTCAGATAATACCGATACGTTCGTTATGGCAGAATTCATGAGAAAAGTCGGCAAGAATCGTTTTGGTTCAGAATGTTTTTTTGATATGTTTAAGTTTCAGAATCTTTCCTCCCAATGGTCTCGCACCGACAGACAAGGTCAGCTTTGCTTGTTCGTTGAAGACAACATCTTTCAAGGTATCGTAGCGGTCATTGATAGCATCGAATCTGGTCGCTCTAGAATCAGATTTCGTTTGTCTTCCGCTTGGCGCTCTCTTGATCCGAGAAAGTTCTTTCCTATATAATTGTTTCAGTTTATGGACCTCTATCCTTTCGTTCTCTTCACGAATAGCCTTGCTCTCTAGGTAATACGAGTAGTTACCAGGGAAGACGATAATCTTGCCCCTATTGAGTTCGAAGATATGAGTGCATACTCTCTCGAGAAAATATCTATCATGGGTCACCATAAGCAATGTGATACGATGGCTTTTGAGATATCGTTCAAGCCGCTCTATCATATCCAGATCCAAATGATTGGTCGGTTCATCTAGAATTAACATCTCGGGATCTCACATGAGAACTTTGGTTAACGCGACACGCTTTTTTTCTCAGCCGGAAAGTGATCAAATCTTTTGGTCGAGATAGGGCTTGATACAAAGCTTATTGATAGCGATATTCATTTCCACTTCCTGCTCTCGATGTTGCAAGGTATCGAAGTCGAATAAAAATTCACGCACAGTCTGTGCATCATTCACATTAATGCCTGCCCTCGGCATGCCGGGGTCCTGCGAGAGATATCAGACACGAACTCCCTCTCTTCGCTCAATCGCTCCATCGCTCACATCCACTTCTTTCATCAGCAATTTCAACAACGTCGTCTTCCCTGCCCCATTTTTCGCAACTAATGCAATTTTCTGTCATTTGGAAATCGTAAAATCTACATGATCAACAAGGACCTTGGACGTATACGACTTGGTAAGCTGAGTGACCTTGAGATAAAGCATAGACTAAAAAGCAAAGGTAAAATTTTAAATATTATTTTTTTTATTTTTTTTCCTCACCCCCCTACCCCCTCTCCTTCAGAGAGGGGGGGGTGAATTACTGCTCCCTCTCTGAAGGAGAGGGTTGGGGTGAGGAAATTACAATAAAACAAAAAAAATTATTTTTCTCCAATTAATTCTTCAATATACTCCAACAGTTTCTCCTTTCCTCTCTTCGTCACATTCGACACAGCGAAGATCTTGGGCATATGGATGACGAAGCTCGCGAGTTTTTCTTTGAGTACACGGGTATGGAGACTAAAGGATTTCTGCGTCGCTTTGTCCATCTTGGTCATCACCACATCAAAAGGAATATTTTTCTGATCCAGACTATAGATAAAATCCAGATCGATATCCTGCGGCGGAATATTGCCATCCACGAGGACGAAGACTCTTTTCAATGATTCTCTTCACAGAAAATAATCATGCGTGACGCCTATCCATTGCGACCTATTTTTCTTCCCCGTCTGCGCATATCCATATCCAGGCAGATCGACGAGGTACCATTCATCATTCATGAGAAAATATCCGATCAGCTTAGTTTTGCCAGGCGTGACAGATGTTTTGGACAGCTTGCTATGATTGGCCAAGGTATTGATCAACGACGATTTCCCGACATTTGATCTCCCAATCATAGCAAACTCTGGCAAGTCGCTTACGGGACATTCAGCGAGCTGGGATGCACTTTTGACAAATATGGCTGAGCGGATAAGCATAGAATTTTAGTGAAAAATAAACGATAGAAGGATAAAGAAATGGAGGTGAAATGGTAGGCGAATATGTCCCGATCTAAAAATATTATTTCAGTTAGCTACATTTTGTGACCAACTCAATTATTCAATAATTTCTGTCAAAAATAGACTTGACAAGAAAGGGAGACTTTTTTATAATTAGAGATGTTTATTTCCTTATGCTAAAATCATGACAAATCAAGAAATCCAGGTACTTGGATTGGTAGTTCAAGTAAGAAAAATTGAAGATACTGATTTTGTGTCGCTGACAGATATTGCCAAACGAAAAAATACAACAGAACCAAGAGATGTTGTTCGTAATTGGCTTAGATTAAGAAATACAATTGAATATCTATGATTATGGGAGTTTATAAACAATCCAAAGTTTAACAGCGTCGAATTCGACGCCTTTAAAAATGATGCTGGTACAAATGCCTTTACGCTCTCGCCTCAACTATGGATAGAAAAGACACAAGCAATTGGGCTAATGAGTAAAGCTGGGAAATATTGATGATGAACATTCGCCCACAGAGACATTGCGCTCAAATTTGCATCATGGATTTCTATCGAATTTGAACTGTATCTCGTCAAAGAATTTCAGAGACTCAAAGAGCAAGAATTGCATGCCATGGATCGAAATGCTAAGAGATTTTTGACCAAAATAAACTACAAAATCCACACTGATGCTATCAAGGACAATCTCATTCCACAAGAACTCTCACAAGAGCAGATAAACTTCATTTATGCAGACGAAACAGATGTGTTGAATATTGCCTTATTTGGACAGACAGCAAAGCAATGGAGAGAACGCAATCCAAACAAGAAAGGAAATATTAGAGATGAGGTAGATATCAAACAATTGATAATTCTTGCAAATCTTGAAAGCATAAATGCAGAATATATCAAGCTTCAAATACCGCAAGACCAAAGACTTCAACTCCTCAACCAGACAGCAATCACCCAAATGAAATCACTTATGGGATTTGATATGCAAGATAGACTTCCTTATAACGCTTTGGAGAAGTAACAAGAGGATAATCCCTTTGAAAAAAGAAGGAAAAAGAATATGCATGAGCTGATTTATTTTCTTAATCATCAACCTTATGAAAAAATGTCCTTACTGTGCTGAAGAGATTCAAAACGATGCAAAAAAATGTAAACACTGTGGTGAACGGATTAAAGAAACAACAAATCAGAAGTATAATTTAAAGTCTCTTCCTAAATATTCTAAATTATGAGGTTCCATAAAAAACTTCTTTATGAAATACATCTGGTTTTCACAAGAACCAAGAGTTTGAAGAGTATCCTTTATAATAATTTTTTTATTGTGCATCTTGCTAGGGTTTATACTGACTTTAGCAGAGAAAAGTAACAATATCGAATTATATCAAATATTACTTTTTCCTTTCAATCTTTTCTTTTTCATTTCTCTTATAGAAAAAACCATTAAAAGATCACATGATATAAACCTAAGTGCATGGCTACTGATAGTGCCTTTAATTAATTGATTTCTGCTTCTTGCTTTATTGGTAATACCAGGGACACCTTGAGAAAATAAATATTGACCAATGATCGGACATAAATTATTGCATACCAAGTGAAAGAATATTTGAAAAAAATAGATATTAATAAATAAGATTTAGTAAAATTTATCTATTCGAGTCTCGATTAAAAATGATTGAGACATATCTAGGAAAAAAGGATATGCATGAGCTGATTTATTT